>Ga0182036_10000044_pt1 | contig 46710 bp, 41 predicted proteins | sample sta12Cox44000080_FD_125966 | JGI IMG/M metagenome (GOLD analysis project Ga0182036, IMG submission 125966) | Lab enrichment of tropical soil microbial communities from Luquillo Experimental Forest, Puerto Rico - statoxic.12C.oxic.44.000.080 | ecosystem: Environmental > Terrestrial > Soil >...
ACGGCTGCGGCGCAATTGTTTACCACGATAGCCGCCTCGCCTCCGGTAAGCCGCGTCAGCAATTCCGCGGTGTGCACGTCGCGTTTCCCGCGCGAGCCAGCTTCCAGATCGTACTCGAGGTTCGAGTACTGCGTGGCCGCGCGGCGAAATTCCTCCACCACGCTTTCCGGCAACGGCGCGCGTCCCAGATTCGTGTGCAGGATCACGCCGGTGGCGTTGATCACCGGCAGCAGCGACCGCGCTAAAATCCGCTCCACCAGCGTCGTGATGCGCTCCTCTAGAGCGCTTCGGTCGCAGGCAACCGGAGAAACTTCCGCGAGAATGGCGGTTGCCCTTTGTCCGGTTATGCGCTCGCGCAGGTCGTCAAGCACGGTGCGCGCAACTTCCACGACCAGGTTGCGATCCGCGCGTTTGGTAAGTTCCGCCAGCCGCGGCTGCGCCAGCAATTCATCGACCGAGGGGATTTGCCGCAACAACTCCGACTGTTCCGCGGAAACGACCCGTTTGGTGGGGGGAGCCATGCAAACATTTCAGCACAGGCCCGGGCCCGCCGCAATCTTGGATCGCCGGTCCCACGAGAAAGGGTTCTCGTCAGGTCCCGAGCGAGGGCCGCCGGCGGTCACCCTGCTGTCAAGCGGTGTCGCATTCGAAGCACCTTTTCCGCCGCGCTGGTTGACGGTTTTGCCCGTCCACCCTAGCATGGAAGCTCGGGAGCGACGGCTCATGGCGACCATTGACGAAGATCTGGGCCAGATCGAAAAAGACATCCGCCAGCTCAAAATCGAGTACGACCAGTATTTCGGAGGCGGCCGGAAGCGTCCGCCTACCGACATCGAGTGGCGCATCGATCTTCTGGTCAGGCGCTACAACGAGCGCAGCGGAGAACTGAAGTCCGCGCAGAGATTCCGCTTCAACAACCTCACGCAGACCTACGCAAAATACAAAGACATCTTCCGGAAGAAAGCCGCAATGAAGGAAGAAGGAAGGCTGCAACGGCATTTCGGCGCCGCCGCCAAGGAAATCGAAGCGGCCCGTGCGAGCCAGCACCAAAAGGAAGAAGCAGCGGCAGCCTCGGCAGGCAGCCCAGCAAAAGCGTTCCGCATGATCTGCTCGCACCCTGAGAGCGAGCCGGAAAAGGTCGAGAAGCTGTACGAGGCGTTCCTCCAGGCCAAGCAACTCGCCGGGGAACACACCGGAAAACTATCGCGCTCGAGCTTCAACGAATTCGTGTTGAAGAAAACCAAAGAATTGCAGGAGCAGAAAAACTGCAAAGACGTGGAGTACGTGGTCGAAACCGTCGAAGGCCAGGTCAAGCTGAAAGCCCTCGTGAAATCCTGAGAGCTTGTCCGGGAACTCCGAACGCCTGTCTTTCCGGGCATAGAGACGACGGGGAATCCCCTCTTCCTTGAGTTTCCTCCCCAAGCCGATCCCTCGCAGCTCGGGACGACAACCAAAACATTCTTCGTTCCCTTGTTCTCGTCTTGGATTTCCACACGGCAGCACTTTCGCAAATCTCGCAGGGCGCTTACACTGTTGTGCTTTTCTCATTGCGGAGGAAGACATGGCGGTGGAGCGCGCGCTCATCAGCGTTTTCGACAAAACTGGCATCGTGGCTTTTGCGAAACGCCTCTCGGCTCTGAAAATCGAAATCCTTTCGACCGGCGGAACGGCCAAGCTTCTGCGCGAAAACGGCGTCGCGGTGCGCGATGTTTCCGATTTTACTAGTTGGCCTGAAATGCTCGGGGGACGCGTGAAGACGCTGCACCCCAAGGTACACGGCGGCCTGCTTTTTCGCAGGAAGCACGCGGACGACCGCAAGGAAGCTGAGCAACATGGCATAGCGCCGATCGATTTAGTGGTTGTAAATCTATATCCGTTTGAGGCGACGGCTGCAAAAGCCCGACTGACTGCCGAAGAATTGATTGAAAACATCGACATCGGCGGGCCCACGATGCTGCGTTCGGCGGCGAAAAATTTCGAAAGCGTGACGGTGGTGTGCGATCCGGCGGACTATGAACTGGTTGCTTCCGAGTTAGAAAGCTCCGCGGCCGTGTGCACAGCGCTACTCCGGCGAATGGAGCTCGCGAGGAAAGTCTTTGCCACCACCGCCCGATACGACGGATTGATTGCCATGGAGCTGGAACGCCTGGGCTGCGATCACAGTGGTGCGCTCGACCTTAACGAGAAGCCGCGCTTGCCCCAACGCCTACACCTCGCGCTGCGCCTCCAACAGGAATTGCGGTATGGAGAAAATCCGCACCAGGCCGCCGCGCTGTATGTGCCCGCAGGACGCGCGGCGGAGGGACTTGCGGCCGCGAAGCAGCTTCAGGGCAAAGAACTTTCCTACAACAATTTTGTGGATCTGGAGGCGGCGCGAAGCCTCGCCGCGGAATTCAAGAATCCCGCCTCGGTGATCATCAAGCACAACAATCCCTGTGGCACGGCGGAACAAACCTCACTGCGCGATGCGTATTTGAGGGCCCTGGCCTGCGATCCGGTTTCGGCGTACGGGGGTGTCCTGGCGTTCAACCGCGAAGTGGATGTGGCGACGGCGGAAGAAGTCGCGAAGCTGTTCGTCGAGTGCATCGCCGCGCCGGGATTCGCGGCGCGCGCGAAAGAAATCTTTGCGGCGAAGAAGAATCTCCGTTTGCTCGAACTGCCGCCCGGCGGCTTGGAGCCGGAGCGTGAGCTGCAGCTCAAACGCATTCTTGGTGGCATGCTGGTGCAGCAGCCGGATTGCGGCGAACTCGCGGACAGCGAGCTGCGCACGGTAACCAAGCGCGTGCCAAAGCCCGAGGAGCTCGACGCCATGCGCTTTGCCTGGAAAGTGGCGAAGCACGTGAAGTCCAACGCCATCGTCTTCGCCAAGGATGGCGCGACAGTGGGCGTCGGCGCAGGGCAGATGAGCCGCGTCGATTCCGTGAAAATTGCGGTGATGAAGGCGCAAGCGCCGCTGACAGGAAGCGTGGTGGCTTCCGACGCGTTCTTCCCCTTTCCCGACGGCGTCGAGGAAGCGGCCAAGAGCGGCGCGACGGCGGTGATCCAGCCCGGCGGATCAGTGCGCGACCCGGATGTGATTGCCGTGGCGGACCATCTGGGCCTCGCCATGGTGTTCACCGGCATGCGCCACTTCCTGCACTAGAACACCGATAACGGATGTCGCCAGCCTCCGCTGAGGCTCCGGGCAAGCTGGCCATTTGTGGAAGAAGAACGCCTGCGTCAACCGGGCCAATATGGCGGATGAGTTGGGCATCTCTCCTGTGTGATCGCGGCGCTCTCTGTGGTGAAATCCCGTCATCCGTGATCTTCGTCGTCAGCGAGATCGCGGCGACAAAATCTTCGAGACTGAGGATCACCATGGAGTACGACTTCGAGGACGCCGTGGCCCTTCTCGCCCGCACTCCCGCCACGCTCGATGCGTTTCTGCGTCATCTGCCAGAATCGTGGACGCGAAGCAACGAAGGCGCAAAAACCTGGAGCGTTTTCGACATCCTCGGGCACTTGATTCACGGCGAACGCGCGGATTGGATGCCTCGGGCGCGGATGATTCTGCAGTTTGGCGAGAGCAAAGCTTTCGAGCCTTTCGACCGCCTGGCGCAGGAACGCGACAGTCAAGGCAAGTCGCTCGCCGAGCTACTCGATCAATTCGCGCTTTTGCGCACAGAAAGCCTAGACCAACTGCGCGACTTGAATCTGCGACCTGCGGACCTCGCACGGCGCGGGCGGCACCCCGCCCTCGATGTCGTTACGTTGTCACAACTGCTGGCAGCTTGGACCGTTCATGACCTGACGCATTTGCATCAGATCTCGAGAGTGATGGCCCATCAATACCGGGAGGCTGTCGGCCCCTGGAGCAAATACCTTGGCGTGCTGCAATGCGCCGGCCACAGTTCGCCTGCCTGACCTTGGCCGGATCATAGCGTTCTTTTCCATGGTTGTGGGATCTCTCCCGGAAGTCTCGCCGAGCGAAGCTGCCGGCGCTCGTCCGTTTGGTTTTGGACTCTTCCGGTTGGGTAGCGCATCCAACATGTGCACTTGGAACGATAGAGTTGTGCAGTTATGAGTGAGGGGAAGACCATGGGTTTGTTTGGGGATTTGCGGGACCGTAGGGAGCTCGAGAGGCTGGCGAAGGCCGCGGGGCGGCTGCCGCCGGGGCAGTCGCTCACGCTCAAATGGCCAGTGTTGCACTACGGAAGCGTGCCGAGTTTTGATGCGACGAAGTGGGATTTCAAGATTTCCGGACAGGTGGAAGAGCCGAAGCGGCTGACCTGGGAGGAGTTTCGCGCGCTGCCGCAGGCCGAAGTGACGTCGGATTTTCATTGTGTGACGCGATGGAGCCGGCTCGGCAATCGTTGGAGGGGCATGCTGTTCACGGAAGTCGTGAAGCTCGCGAAGCCGAAGCCGGATGCGCAATTTGCGCTGATAGTCGCGGAAGAAGGCTACACGGCGAACGTACCGCTCGAGGACCTGCTGCGGCCGAACGTGCTGTTTGCCTTGGACCATGACGGCGAGCCGCTGTCGGCAGAGCATGGCGGTCCGCTCCGGCTGGTGGTGCCGCACTTGTACGGGTGGAAAAGCGTGAAGTGGGTGCGCGGGTTCATGCTTCTGGAACACGACCGGCTGGGTTTTTGGGAGCGGAACGGCTATCACGCTTATGGCGATCCGTGGAAGGAACAAAGATATTCGGGACGGTAGGCATGGAAAAGCAGATTCCTGGCAGGCTGCGAATGGGGATGACCCTCGTGGATGACGCGGGGGCTGGTTTTTCACAAGGGTCCAAGAGCCCACGACTCTTCTGCCTGCGGATCGTCTCAAGCCTTTGGCAAGCCTGACTGGTTGGGGCGCAGCGTCCCTTCGACCTGCTCAGGGTAAGGCTTCGCCCCTCCGAGTGCGTTCAAGTGCGTTGCGGACCGAAGAAAAGCGGCGTCGCGCTTGCCCGTTTTCGTGCAAGCCGCCGCACCCCTTATTTATAGGTCGGCGGATGGAGACTTGGTCGGGTCGATTTCAATGCGGCCCTTGAAATAAGCGCCGTCCTCGATGCTGATGCGCGCGGAAGAAATATCCCCGGTGATAGAGCCGTCCTTCCTGATGTCGACGCGACCACGGGCGTGGACATTGCCCGTGATTTTGCCGAAGGCAACCACGTCCCCGGCGTGAATCTCGGAAGTGAGCTGGGCGGCCGGGCCGACCCTGAGCTCGTGACCTTTGATCCGGATGGGGCCTTCGACAATGCCATCAATTTGCAAGTCTTCGCTACCGGTGACCTCCCCTTTGATCTGAATGCTGGCCCCAAGGCGCGCACCGCCGCGGGCCGGGGCGCTGCTAGACTTTCCTGTCGAAGGCTGGTTAAACCCGACAACCGGAGTGGACGGAGCCGCTGAAGGAGAAGCCGCGGGTGGCTCCGCGGCTGCTTGTTGCTTAGACCACATTGAAAACCTCCCTTATCGGAATTCTGAAAAGAAAATCTGCTCCGCGCAGGGGAGCAGTGTGGAATCCATGTTGTGCCGCGCTGCGAGACGGGGCAACAGAGAAACAAAGCGGATTTGCGCAGTTGGAAAACTGACCGGAGGGACAGGAAGAAAAAGACAGGCGCGACCGGAGCGCCAGGCGCCCGATTTTCCCCTCACTAACGCTAAAACCAAGAGCGGTGTATGATGCGGCTCTCAGGTCCCCCGCCGGTCAGTGGAGTTGGCCATGTATTTGCGCGCGTTGAAATACCTTGCTGCGGTCCTGCAGGTGACGATCGGCGGGCTTGTTTACGCGCAGTCAGCAGGTCCAACTGCAACTGGAGCTACAGACCTCACTAACGCGATCAGGCTGAATACCTTCGACAGTGCAACCCTGGACGTATACCTTAAAGGCGCAGACGGCAAACCGGCAGAGGTCGCGGCGGTCGTCACCTTGCTGAAGTTGTCCAACGAGGCCTATCGGCAGGAGACGGCCAAGGCGGGCCACGTCCGGTTTCAAAGTATTGCGGCGATCGAGTACCTCGTCCAAGTGATCGCTCCGGGCTACCGGACCGCCGTGAAACAAGTTGAGGCGCGGAAGGAGGAAACGAGGCAAGTGACGATTGAGCTTCAGCAGCTGTCGGTCGAAGAGGTTGCCGAGAGCGTGGCGTACAGGTCCCTGGCTCCCAAGGCCCAAAAGGAGATTGGAAAAGCCTTGGAGCTGCTGCGCGCGCAGAAAGTGACTGATGCGCGGAGCCATCTCGATGCCGCCAACCGGGCGGCGCCCAATCAGCCCGAGGTGCACTACCTCTACGGTGTTTACGCAAAGCAGGTGGGGGACGCGGAGCAAGCCAAGTCGTACTGGGCGAAGGCCTTGGAACTCAGTCCGAAGCACCTTCCCGCGCTGTTGTCCTTGGCGGATGCTTTGCTGCGCGAAAACCGCGAAGCAGAGGCTCTACCCTACGCGACGCGAGCGGTCGAAGTGGAACCGACCTCCTGGCGAGCGCACGCGATTCTGGCGAACGTGTACTTGCGCCAGGGCTCGGCCGATGCCGCGGTCAAAGAATCAGAGCGAGCGATGGAACTGGGGCACGAGCAGGCCGCGATAGTGCAGCCGGTTTTGGCAGGGGCCTTGGCGAGAAAGGGCGAGAAGGAGCGGGCAGTCGCTATTCTGCAAAACTACTTGAAAGAGCGCCCCTTAGACGAGGAGGCGAAGAAGTTGCCCGAAGGCTTCGCGAGAATTTCGACCTCGGACGCGCTTCGTGCGCCAAGCTCGCTGAGTGCCGAAGAATTGTCGCTATCCACCAGTGGGGTGGTCGCGCTGCCGCTTCCCTCGAATTGGTTGCCGCCGGACGTCGACGAAAAGATGCCGCCGGTAGAGCAGGGCGCGACCTGCGCGCTGGACGAAGTTTTGGAGAAAGCTGGGAAGCGAGCCCAGTTATTCGTCAAAAACGTGGAGCGCTTCACGGCGAGCGAATTCCTGAAACAGGAAACCATTGACAAATGGGGCATTGCCGGGCCTGCAGAAACCCGCAAGTTTAATTACGTAGCGGAGATCGACGAACCCCAGCCTGGTTTACTTAGCGTGGAAGAATATCGAGATAGCGGTGGCTCTCCGGCGGGATTTCCGGGCGGCGTCGTCACCAGCGGGCTGCCGGCTCTGGCACTCATTTTCCATCCTTATTACGCCGTAAACTTTGAAATGACCTGCGAGGGAAGGACCCGTTGGAGCGGGACGCCTGCTTGGCAGGTCCATTTCAGGCAAAGGCGGGACAAGCCCAATACGGTCCGCTCGTACCGGCTGGGCCCGGAGGGCCGTTCTTATCCGGTCGCTTTGAAGGGGCGCGCCTGGATTCTCGCAGACAGTTTTGATATTGCACGGCTGGAAACGGACTTGATTGCCCCGGTGCCACAGATCAAGCTGGTTGCTGATCACACCGCCATCGAATACGGCCGGGTGCGGTTTCAGTTTCCTGACGTGGAGATGTGGCTGCCGCAGAGCGCGGAAGTGTATTACGACTGGCGAGGGAAACGCATTCACCGCCGGCACAGCTTCAGTCACTACCTGCTTTTCGTGGTCGACGAGAAGCAACACATCGCCGAGCCGAAACTCTGAGAATGGGCGTGTCTGATCGTCGGCGAATCAAGGCTGACGGAGAACTCCCCGAATGCAAAACGGCGGTGTATGATACGGCAGTGGTTCGGTGGCCCCGCCAGCCGGTGGAGTTGGTCATGGTTTTGCGTGCAACCAGGTGTCTTCTTTTTGCTGCCCTCTTTTTCTCGCCCGCGTTTTTTTCTGACACCGTTTTCGCGCAACGGCCGGCGCCGAATCCCGGCGGGAACCGCGGGGGCGTTAGCGCGTCACCGCTGGGCGGTGGCGATCCGACCGTTGACCTCGACATTTACGTCAGGGGAGCGGATGGCGGTCCACTGGAAGAGACCGCCATGGTCACCCTGGTTGCTCCGACGGGGCAAATTTCCGGTCAAGGAACAACCCTGGGAGGAAACATAAAATTCAGCGGGATTGCCGCAACCGAGTACACCATACAAGTCGTTGCGGCCGGTTATGAAAATGCCGTGAAGGAACTCGACGGCTACGCCGCCGCGTACTCAAGAATTACGATTCAAATGAAGGCGTCGAATGAGCACGTGTGGGCCAGCTCTTCGCGCATGCTTCTCGCGCCAAAAGCGCAGAAAGAGCTCGGCAAAGCCCTGGAAGCGCTGCGCGCCAACAAGCCTGAGGACGCGCGGGGGCATCTCGAAGCGGCGTATCAACGGGCGCCGAATCATCCGGCGGTCAACTACCTCTATGGCGTGTATTTCCTTCAAATGAAAGATCAGGAAAAGGCGAAATCCTACTGGAGGAAGACGCTCGAATTCGATCCCAAGCATGTTTCCGCATTGCTTTCGTTGAGCGAAGCCCTGATTCGGGAGCAGAAGTTGCCGGATGCGGAATCCTACGTGAAGCGGGCGGTGGAAGCCGACCCCAACTCCTGGCGCGGCCATGCCATCCTCGCGGATGTGCTGTTGAAGGAGAAGCTCGCGGAACAGGCCGTCAAGGAGGCCGATCGCGCGATAGAACTGGGGCACGGGCAAGCCACGGCCGTCGAGCCGCTGTTGGTGCGGGCCTTGCTTGCTGGAGGAGGGAAGGAACGCGCTCGAAAGGTTTTGCAAGAATACGTTCGGGAACATCCCGGCGACGCTGCGGCGCGCAAGCAGTTGGATAGTTTCGAGTCACCGGTCGTGCTGGTGTCATCGAGCATGGAGGCGGCCGAGGCCGCGGCGAAGCCGTCGGCAGCGACAGAGACGACAGTTGCGCTGCCGCTGCCGTCGAATTGGCTTCCGCCCGACGTAGACGAAAAAGTGCCTCTCGTTGAGGCCGCGGCTTCCTGCGCGCTGGACGAAGTGGTCGAAAGGGCGGGAAAGCGAGTCGAGGAGTTTGTCAAGAATGTGGATCGCTTCACCGCACATGAATCGCTGAGGCACGAGTCGATCAACAAATGGGGACTTGCCGAATCCCCCGAAACGCGAGAGTTCGACTATGTGGCCAGCATTGAGCAATACCGGCCGGGATACTTCAGTGTGTCGGAATATCGGAGCGGAACCCACGCGCTTTCCGATTTCCCGGACGGGGTGGAGACGACCGGAATGCCGGCTCTGGCGCTGATTTTTCATCCCAACAATGCCGAGAACTTTGCCCTGAGTTGCGAGGGTTTGGGCCGATGGAATGGACAATTGACATGGCAGGTCTATTTTCGCCAGAGGGCAGACAAGCCCAACACCATCCGAGCATACAAGGTTGGCCAGAATGGTCCTGCCTACCCTGTGGCTCTGAGGGGGCGAGCCTGGATCGCGGCGGACAGCTACCAAATCGTTCGCATGGAAACGGATTTAGTTGCACCACTGCCGGAAATCCGCCTTTTGACCGATCACACGATTGTTGACTATGGACCGGTGCACTTCCGGAAAGGCAGTGTGGAGATGTGGCTGCCGCAGAGCGCCGAATTGTACTGCGACTGGAAGGGACGACGGATGCACCGGCGTTTGAGCTTCAGCCATTATTTGCTTTTCTCCGTGGATGAAAGACAAAAGATCTCCGAGCCCAAAGCGGAGACCGAAGGCCTCGAGGAGAATTAGATCCGGCAGGGAAGCTCAATCTTCTCATCGCCAGTTCCGGTCAATCGATTCCAAAGAACCAGCTTTTCCGAGTGAATGCGCCAGCTTGCGCGGTCGCCGCGGCTCAGGCGAGGCCCAGGACGCGGTTGAGGAAGCCGACCACGTATTTCCACACCAGGTAGTAAACGATCAGAACCACCGGCGCGAGAACCGGAAAGGCGTGGGTGGCAAAGCCGGGAATCGAAAAGTTCAGCAGGCCGGAGGCGACCAGGCCCAGCGGAGCAAGCAGAATCGGCAGGAGCACACCGTGCAGTCCGAGCGACAGCGGAACGTGCCGGCGCCAGGCGACGAAGAGAACGTTCCAGAGGCCCCAGGCATTGGGCACCACGGCCATGGGAAAAACAATGAAGCGCTCTATGGGGACAGGAAAATGGTAGATGAGGCGAAACACGGTATAAGCGGTCATGACCACGAGGAGTACAGGAGTCGGAACGGCGATACCCGCCATATAGGCCCGAAGATAGGAATGCTTATTCATCAAAGCCTCCCGCTACAATTGATAGAGCAAGGCTGGAATCGCACCAGGGAAAAGCAAGAGCGCAGCGGCGACGGCCGCGGCGAGAGCCCAGTCGAACCAGGGGACGCGATGCGGCTGGGCGTCGAGGCGGCGGAGCATCCGGGGCCAGAGGTCACGCTGAAGCTCGGCTTCCTCGAAGGGAGGAAACTCGCGCTTAAGAAGCGCCCGAAGTTCCTTTTCGTTCTGATCCGGCATTTCGTCGGTCATTTTGCGGTGACCTCCACGCCCAGGGAATTGAGTTTTTTGCGCAGCATGCGAACGGCGCGAAACACGCGCACTTTAACGAGCGCAGCGGAAATGCCGACAGCATCGGCGATTTGCTGGTAGGGCTGGTCTTCGATGAGCGCGAGAGTGGCGACGAGGCGGTATTTCGAGGGGAGCTCGTGAAACACGCGCCGGAGGTGGCCACGCAGTTCGCTTTGGGCGGCAGGATCGCCCCGGGGAGCGGCGGGGTAATCCTCGGAAAGCGGGGCTTCCTTCCGCGCGTGGCGGAGATGATCCAGGGCGGCGTTGGTGGCAATACGGCGGGCCCAGGCGCGAAAATTCCCCGCGGCGGTGTCGAACCGCTGGCGGGCCCGATAAATGCGCCAAAACGTCTCCACCGTCAAATCCTCGGCGGCGCCGGTGTCGCGAACGATGCGGACGGTCCAGGCGTAGACTTCCTTCTCGTGCTGGCGAAAGAGAGCCTCAAAGGCTTCGAGGTCGCCCGCCGCGAATCGTTCGAGCAGGTCCATGCACCAGCCTCTATAACAACTTACTGGATTCTCGCGTGAAAGGTTACAGTTGCAAGCCTCGTTTTGCGCCGAGAAAGGGGGATGCGAGGTCGGCGGACCCTCTAGCCAAGGAACCCGTAACGAAATAGCATGACTTTTTGCAAACTTGGAATATAAGCGGCCCAGCGGACGTCCTCTCGCTGGCTTGCGCGATACACAAATATCCGCAAGGCAGGGTCATTCAGCATCTCCTGTTTCAGTCGCGCGGGAGAAGCTTCGATTTTGAGTCTTTTTGTTTCGGCTAGGAGCACTTCGTCGCTGATGTCTTCGAACGTCAAGCGACGGACTTCAAAGGAATTCATCAGAGATTTCTGGTTGTTCGCGTCTGACGATCTCCAAGTGAACCAGTTTCCGAAGAAACTCCGAGCGTCCCTAAAGTCGAGAAGCTCTCGAAAGGAAAGAAGATCGGCATCGTTAACGGACCATTCATCTTCCCATAACATTGAGTTATCCGCGCCGGATTGAACGATAAACCAGCAGTGGTACCACGTGGACTTCTTTCTCGCAGGAGGCCTCCCGGAACCCTCGGTGGCGTAGCCCACTTCTTTTTGGGCCCGCAACCGAAACCGGTCTGGTACACCGTCTGCATTCCAATCATAGTGGGCCTCCGCGAGAGAGGGTAATCCTTCAGCGGACTGGGGACGCGAGGCAGTCCGGGATGTGGTCGTACAGATCAAATAAAGCACGGTGGTCGCGAGGAGCGCAAAAAGCCCCGCGGCCCAAATTGGGCGCGCATTTCGCCGAAACTCCATTGCCATTGCCCGAGTCAGCGACGAACCTATCTGGGCCCGCGCGCTGCGCTGCCTAACAAATGTCGTATAAACCAGCCGGTTGAAAACGCGTAACTTGCTGATTCTAAATTGTCACAAAGGTATTAGATGTCAGAGAATTTTGCCGGAGTATTTCAAAAGTACTTCAAGAATTCACAGAGTCCGGCAAAAGCAAGTTCTCTCCTTAGATTCTCTATGCTGCCGGGAAGGACAAACGAAAGCATGCGAAGCGTGCGGCTATAGCCGTGTCGCTCACATGCAACGACTCGGGCCGGTCCTCGACGGCTACCCGGGTTGAGGAGCGTGCCGCAGCGCAGCCGGCGTGTCCATCTCTGCCGTCGCGGTGCAGACGCGCCGTCCGTGACTTCGTCGGTTCCGCGCCCCGGGCAATTAACGATTTCGTGGGGCGACTCAAATGATAGGGGTCTCGCGTTCCACATCAGTCACGTTCCTCTGGTTCCCTTAGGTTCGATGCGCCCCTTGGATTAGGAGAGGCCGGCAACCCGCAATGCCGATCACGCGCATGCCGGGCCGCTCGTCTTAACGGTGCTCCCTGGTATAACTGGTAAGTGGTAAGATGCCGGGTATGACATTGACAATACCCGAAGTGGTAGACCTCATCCTGGAGTACCGCAAGAAGAACCCTAAGGTCCAGGTCTACGACGCTGTGAAACACGTGTGGTTGGATACCAGCCACAGCGTGGAGGTAAGCACGCGGGACCGTGTAAGGTTGGAGATGGCTTACCTAGCGCACCTAGTGGATAATCACAAGGCGACAAAGAAATAGCCGGGCACCCGAAGATGCCCCGGCTTCATTGCGAACCAGCTTGATCCCGACCGCTTTGTAGCGAGCCAACAGGGCAACGCCATTCCACCCCGGCGGCATCGGATGGAAACCCGTGCGTCCAACTGCTCATCTTCTGACGTGGTGATGATGACGTAGATGTCATAGCGGAGCTGAAGTCGCCGCACGGCTTTTGGCGTAACTTTCTTCAACCGAAGCAACCCCAGTTCCAAGTACTTAAAGGGGATGGCATGGTCGAACCTCAGCTGTTGCCGTGCCTGATTCCGAGTGAGGCCCGCGAGCGGTAACGAGCAAGTTTTTCCTTACTGCTACCGTTCCGTGTGGTCCACAGATAAAACACACTTTCCCTCAGCGCCTTGGTGTAACACGAGCGGGGCATTCCCAGCGCTCGCATTCGTTGGCACCATCGTACGACTTCTACGATGAGTTCCAGCCGTTGCTGTTCTGTCATGTCTTTCATCGTGTCGCCTTCCACAGTTGGTTAGCATACTTTTCGATGTTCTGCCCGGTGTCTCTCACCCGCAACCTAGTTTTGGTTGGGTAGAGTTCCCACTCCCGAAACACGAAGACCGGCTCGCGGTCCATACCGAAGGGCGCCTGCACAATCACGCACGCGGGTCTTTTGGAAGCCTCTTGACAAACCTCTACCTCAGTGTCTGGTGCTGTTAAGTTGGTGAAGTGTTGAAACCTGGGTGTGCTGCACAGCTCTACGACGATACGAAATATGACACAATGCCCAGACCGGCTAGGAACAGTACTAGCTTGTCCTTCAGTCTATCCGTCACAGTCTCTCGATCGTGATTCGTATAGCCCTGGGTACGCGTCCTCAGGGCCGTCCACAATTCGCCATTTGCCGGGAACCACCGAGTCGGAAAGGGAAATGGCTAGTGGGTACCGCTTGGACTTCGCGACCGTTAAGCTGAAAGAACCGTCATTACCTCAATCGGAATGGGCATGACGCACTTCCCATTTCCAATCAGTGCTGCGAAGGTGATAGGGCCTTCCAGCTCATCATCTCGAAACACCCCGATGAACTTATTCCGTCGTCTTTTAATAAATGTCGTACTGTTCCCAGTGCAGGGTGGCGTCGGACTGGATGATGACATGTTTGTGCGAATTTTGCTCGAGTTCGTCGATGAGCATGGACTCGCGGGTCTTGAGCGCTTTCGCAATTTCCGGATGCACGCGAAGTGTAATACTCGGGCTTTCGGGATCGGCGGCGGCCATCTTGCGAGCCTCTGACTGGATTTCGTAGCAAAGCGTTGGCGTGGATTTCACCATGCCGGAGCCCGTGCAGTACGGGCACGGCTGGCAGAGGACGCGCTCGAGCGCCTGCTTGGTGCGCTTGCGCGTGATGCAAACGAGGCCGAATTCGTTGAAGGAAAGGGCTTTCGAAGGAGCCTTGTCCTGCTCAAGGGCCTGCTGCAAGGCTTGGAGAACTTTTTCGCGATTGCGGCGCTCTTCCATGTCGATGAAGTCGACGACGATGATGCCGCCAAGATCGCGCAGGCGAATCTGCCGGACGATTTCCTTTACGGCTTCTAGGTTGGTCTTGACTATGGTGTCCTCGAGCCGCGTGGAGCCCTTGCCGACAAACTTGCCGGTGTTGACGTCGATGGCTACGAGCGCTTCGGTGTGATTGATGACGATGTAGCCGCCGGATTTCAGCCACACTTTCGCGCGAAGAGCTTTGTCGAGTTCGTGTTGGATGCCGAACTCTTCGAAGATGGGTGTTTCCTTGCTGTAGAGCTTGACCTTGCTGACAAGCTTCGGCTGGAAGCGATTCACGAAATCCACGACTTTGCGGTACTCGTCTTCGCTGTCGATCCAGATGGCGGTGAAATCATCGCTGACGTAGTCGCGCAGCATGCGCTCGACCAGGTCGAGGTCGCGGTGGAGCAGGGCAGGAGCCTTGCGCTCCTCGCTGCGCTGCTTGATTTCGGCCCAGGTCTTACCGAGGAAATCGATATCGGCGCGGATTTCGTCGTCGGTGGCGCCGCCGGCAGCGGTACGAACGATGAAGCCCCCGGGATAATTGTGGCTGGCTTCGCTGACCAGCCGGCGAAGGCGCGCACGATTTTCCGCGGAAACAATTTTGCGGGATACGCCGGTGTGATGAACCGTGGGCATGTACACCAGGAAGCGGCCGGGCAGAGCGACGTGGCTGGTAATGCGTGCGCCTTTTTTGCCGAGAGGCTCCTTGGCAATCTGAATGACGATTTCCTCGCCGGGCTTCAGCATTTCCGAGATGAGCTGCGGACGGCGTGGGGCGGAGTGGCCGCGGTCATGGCGGCCGCTGGGGCCGCGGCGTTCGAATCGTTGACGGCCACGGTCGCCGCCACGGCGGTCGGGACGCCCGCCGCGATCGCGTCGGAAGGGGCGTTGGAAGCGCGAGCGCGGGTTGCCGCCGATGCGCGCGGAATCGCGCGGATAATCTTCGCGCGGAGAAGCTGTTCTGGGAGCGCGCGTTTCGCCGGGCAGCAAAAATTCGACGTCCTCGGAAACAGCTGCTTTGGCAACGGGCTCGCCGCCCGAAGCAGGGATGACGTCGGCTTCGGCGTGGAGTTGTCCGGCTTCAGCAGGTTCTTCCAAAGATTCGACGGCGGGGGAAAGCTCTTCCTCTTCCGATCCGGCGCGACCCAGTTCGCCTTCGAGCTCGTCCGGTTCTTCCTCTACTTCCGGATGTTCGCCCAAGGCGGCGACATGTTCGGCGGTTTCTTGCGCGACATCCGCGGCGAAATCCGCGCGGTCGGCGGCGCGGCGGGCCTCCAGTTCGGCAACCTCCTCCGCGCTCAGGCCCGAGGCGTTCTCGGGTTGCGTTTCCTCCGTGGCCTCGGCCTCCTCTTCGCTATCTTCTTCTTCGAAGACGGCTCCGCCGACGACGGTATCGGCCTCCGCCTCGGCGGTGGCTTCTTCGTGCTTGGCTTCCGCGAGATCGGCAGCCAACGCGGCGACCTGATCTTCGTTTAGATCGACATCATTATTGCGATGATTGCGTTCTGGCTCACTTTCCTCGGCAGCCGGAGCCCGTGGCGACGCGGTTTTCGCCGGAGCTGCTTCGGCCGAGGGCGGCTCTGCCCCACCGTCGGCCAGGAGCCAACTGGGCAAGCCGCCGGAAAAGCGGCGAGGCACGCCGCCAGCGCCCGAAGTGGCAACCGCGGGAGTAGTTGCCGGGCGTGAAGAGCCTTCTTCGCCGAGGGGGGGCTCGGTACGCGATTCCTGGTCGAGTATCGGTGCAGCGGCTGGAGAAGCTACGGCTTTGTCGCGGTACTTTGCGAGGGACTCGCCGGGAAGGAGAATGGTTTCTTCACCGTGATCCGCGGGCGATGCGCCCGAACTCCGCGAACCTTCCTGGCGGCGATTGTCATAACCGCGCTGCTGGCCACCGCGATTGTCGTAGCCACGAAATTCGCCGCTTTGCGGCGAAGCATATTTGGAGGGAGGAAGATTTCGTCCACCCGGGCCCCCCTGCTGACGGCCGCCACGATGACGGCCGCCACGACGTCCCCAGCGTCCGCGGCCGCGATCGCCGCCCCTTCCGTAATTCTGGCCTTGGCGCTCGTTTCCGGAGCGGCGAGGATAATTCTGAGTGGGGTTAAAGCGAGGTGAGAAATTCTGCGGCGCCGAAGCGTTCGAATCGGGCTGACGCTCTTCGACCGATTCCGCGCGGGAGCCTTCCTCCGGGGCGAGCTGCTCGGCGGCGGGTTGCTCCTCGGACGCCACCGGTAGCTGGCCGGTCGGGGCCGGGGCATCCTCCGGCGATGCCGCTTGGTATTCGGCGGTAGGCTGAGGACGGAACTCCTCGCCGCGCGCCTCCTCGTGCCGCTGCTCGGAAGCACGCGCGAGAGACTCGCCGGGAAGCAGCTCGACGGCCCCGCCGTTACCCTGGGGCATTGCGGAAGCCGGCACATGCTGGTCATGCTGTTCGTGAGGCTGGCCGTGCTCGTAATCCTCGAGGTTTTCGAAGACGTCGCTGACGTAGAGAAACGCATCGCCGTCGAGCCCGATGTCCACGAAAGCGGATTGCATACCGGGGAGGACGCGCGTGACTTTTCCTTTGTAAATGCTGCCGACGAGAGCGAATTCTTTTTCCCGCTCGATGTAAATCTCGACTAGCTGACCTTCTTCCAAAATCGCGACCCGCCGTTCGTGGGAGGACGCGGAGATAACCAATTCTTTTGACATGAAAACTCCTTGGAGGGGACGCCGGCCTGGCCGGCCTGCGCTACAGGACGCATCGCCCGAAGCTTCTGCCCGTCACGGGCCCAGAATGCGGAAAGCCTTCCCGCCACGGAGGGGAAGGGCGCTGGGCGCACCGATAGGTAGATGGCCTGGTGTTCGAAGCCAGAGGAAAAAGATGTCCTCGGTCGATCGAGGTTAATCCGTTGCCAGAAACTGGCTGGGCGAACGGCGGACGACGCTATCCTCACTCTGAAAATCCTTTAGCCTGTGACCCTGGCCTAGCCGGGGTCAGCAATTCTAGTTACTTCCTGACTTGCCAATACTTGCTTCCCATTACTTCTTCGGCGCATTCCGACTCGAGCCAGAATGCCACGCGGACCGGCGACCGATCAGTTGACAAAGCGGCGAAGCCGAACATTCATCACCAGACCGATCGCTAGGAAAACAAACAGCGTGGCGGAGCCTCCGTAGCTCATCAACGGCAACGGAATGCCGGTGACGGGCATCGCGCCAATCACCATCGCCACGTTAACCAACACATGGAAACCGAGCGCCGCTGCAACGCCCATGACAAGAAACATTCCCGCGCGATCTTTCGCGCGTTGAGCATTCTGCACTAAGCGAAGCAGAAGCGCCATATACAACCCGAGAGCCAATAGCACGCCTTTAAAGCCCTGTTCTTCAGCCCAGGCCGACATGATGAAATCCGAATAACGGACCGGGATGTAGCCCAGCTGATTCTGCGTGCCGTTGCCGAATCCTTTGCCCCAGAAGCCGCCCGAGCCCACCGCAATCTTGGACTGCAAAAGCTGATAGCCGGAACCCTTGGCGTCTTCTTCCGGGTGCAGGAAAGAAGTGATTCTCTCCCGCTGATATGGCTTGAGGATGCGCCTGCTGACGGGCGGGTAAAAGACCGCCCCGATCAGGAGAATCCCCGCCAAGGAAAAAACCGCCGCGTGCTGCCACTTCAAGCCCGCCAAAAAAGCGCCAACCGCCAACATCGGCATCAGCACCAGGGCCGTGCCCAGATCGGGCTGCTTCAGGATCAAGACCACCGGAACCCCCACGATCATCGCCGCCCTGATGAGGTCCCGCAGATCAAGCTCATCCGAGCGCACTTCCGTAAAGAAGCGCGCCAATACAATGATTATAACCAATTTGACCAATTCCGACACCTGGAGGAGTTCCCCGATACCGGGGAGGTTGATCCAGCGCTTGGCGCCGAAGCGGGTGTGGCCCACAGCCAGCACCGCGATAAGCGCTGCGATGCTGAGCAGGTAGAGAACCGGAGCCTGTTCCAGAATCAAGTGGTAGTCGAGGCGGGAGAGCGCAAACATCAACACGAGGCCGACGGTGAGCCAGCGCACCTGCTTCCAGTGCATCCCCGCGAGCGAACTGCCATGGGTGGCGGAATAGATTTCGATCACGCCAAGTGCGCAGATGGTGGTGAGGATGGCGAGGAGCCACCAGTCGTAATCGCGGGTACCGGGTGCGTCTCTCATCAACAAAGTCCAAAGTCGCCCGTTGATCGTCTACGATTCGAAAGGTAACCTGATGCCCGCGTGGCCGATCGAGCCGGGTAGCGCTTTGTGAATGGCCGGTGCATGAGCGTATTCAACGCTCCCTTTCCGAGACGGGCCGCGCGGTTTCGGCGGAGGTGGTTTCTGGTCTTTTGAGGACCACGCGCGGCGCACGGGGTACGGTCACTGCCGGCGAGACAGGTTTCGTCCGAGGCGCAGGCACGTTGGTTTCCGCCGTGTACTGCCCCTCTTTCTTGTTCTTCTTGTCGTAGTAAGCCTTGATGATATCGCGAACCACGGGGCCAGCCACCTCGCCGCCGTGCTTTCCGCTTTCCTGCACCAGGACGGATACCACGATCTCCGGGTTGCGGCGCGGGGCATAGCCGACAAACCAGGCGTTGTCTTCAAATTTCTTCTCTTTATGTATGCGAGCGAGGGTATCGTAACCGATGACTTGTGCCGTGCCGGACTTACCACTGAGCTCGATCCCCGCGAGCCTCAATTGACCGCCGGTTCCTCCTGGCTCGTTGATCACGCCATACATGGCGTCGGTAATCTTTTCAACGGTCGGTTCCGAGATCGGGAAGCGCTCTACGCCGACGTTGGATGCGTCCTTAAGCATGTGCGGCTGCATGAAGACGCCGCCGGAAGCGATGCCGCCGATCATGCGCGCGAGCTGTACCGGAGTGGTGGTGACGGCGCCTTGACCCGTGGCTACAGAGATCACTTCGCCTTGATACCACTTGCGGTGCAGGACGCGCTGGACCCATCCCGGTGAGGGCATCAGCCCAGGCTCTTCGGAAGGAAGATCAATCCCGGTTTTGTGCCCGATGCCGAAGTGGCTGGCATAGTAGGCCAGGCGGTCGATCCCCAGGCGCAGCCCCACGGTGTAGAAGAACACGTCGCACGATTTCAGGATGGCCTCGTGGAGATCTGTGACTCCGTGTGATTTGCGGCCGGTCTTGGCGTAGTAAACCCAGCAGTGATACTGCCGGCCGAAGAAGCTGGCATAGCCAGGGCAGACCGTCCTAAAACTCTCCGAAGGAACGTGGTCTTCCAACATCGCCGTGGCGGTCACAATCTTGAAAACAGAGCCGGGAGCGAGTTGCGCCTGAATGGCGCGGTCGAGCAAGGGCTTCTCGGGATCTTCGTTCAGTCTCTTCCATTCCTCGGCGGAGATGCGCACGGCAAAATCGTTGGGATCCGCCGCGGGGTGACTGACCATGGCCAGGACTTCGCCGTTGCGCGGGTCGAGCGCGACGACCGCGCCGGGACGCGCACCGAGGGATTGTTCGGCGACGAGCTGCAAGTCGTAGTCAATGCTGAGCTGAATCTGTTTGCCGGGGATGGCTTCCTGCGCGGAAAGCGGCATGTCCTTCATTTCTTTGCCGACGCTGTTTACGACCACGCGGCGCTTGCCGTCGGTGCCCATCAGGATGTCGTTGTATTGGCGCTCGAGGCCGCTCTTGCCGGCGAAGTCGCCCGGGCGGAGTTTGCCGTTGCTGTCTTCGATCTGCTGCTCGCTGACTTCCCCGACGTAGCCCACGGCATGAGAGAGGAAGCCGTCCGGCTGATAGCGCCGCCGAGAAACCGAAATCATTTCGAGGATGGGAATGTCGGAGCGGTGCGATTCGATGTACGCGATGTCCGCCGGCGAAGCTTCAGGCTTGATGATGATGGGCTCAAAATGGGGAAGGTCTTTGGTGTTGTTGAGCTGCTCCGTGAGATCGGCCATCGGGATGCCGAGGCCATCGGAGATGGCGCCAAGGTGCTTTTCTACCTGAGACATCTCCTCGCGCAACAGCAGGACGCTAAAGGAGGGGCGGTTGTCGACGAGCACGCGGCCGTCGCGGTCCAGCATGCGGCCGCGCGGCGCGATGATCGGAATTTCGCGGACGCGGTTGCGCTCAGCGAGCGCGGCGTACTTGTCGGAGTCGATGACCTGCAGTTTCCAGAAACCCAGCAGAAGCACGCCGACCATGCCCACGATGACGTAGGAGGCTACGGCCAGCCGCGCCTGCGGCAAACGATTGTCGTTCCCAAACCAGTAAGACACCGAAAACCCCGCGCGCGAGGAGCCCCTCTAGGACTTCCTGATTTTGTCCGGTTACGCCGGACCTAACTCGCGTCACGAAAAATCTACAGCGTGGGTTTCGAGTTGACCCCGTTCAAACCGGGGTCAGCCTCGAAATTGTCCGTCGAAAATTTCCTCGCGTCTGGGCAACGAAAAAATCTTCGGGAGCCCCCGCAAACACGCCGGACCGGGGCTGCAGCGAAGCAGCCGGGTCGTTTTTAAACGTACCACTTGAGTGAGATAGCCGCAAGCCGTCCGCGAGGACAGGTTCCAGGTTTGCACCCGGGTCCCTGGCCGAGTCGCGGAGGGGCGGGTTGCTCCGGCGGCGGGCCCAGGCTATTGTAGAAAATTCTCTTATGCCTGGCAAAACCAACCGAGAAGAGCCGATGCGACTGGCGCTCGTGGGCATGTCTGGCGCCGGGAAGACGTTCTGGGCAAAGAAGTTAGCGGAAAAAGGCGTGCCCGCCGTGTTCTGCGACGACCGGATTGAGCAGCGGCTCGCGCCGCGGCTCGGAGCGGGGGGATATTCGGGAATTAACGGGGTGGCCGCCTGGATGGGCTGGCCGGACCGCGCGACCTACGCGGAACGCGAGGCCGCCTACCTGGCCGAAGAGATTCACACGCTCGATGAAGTTTTGCGACAACTCGAGGAGCAGCCAGATGCTTCGCTTGTCTTGGACACCACCGGCAGCGTGATTTATGCGGGAAATCACTTATTGCTGCGGCTGCGCAGACAGATGACCATTGTCTATCTGGCGGCGACGAGGAAAGAGCAGCAACTGATGATCGAAAGATATTTGAACGATCCAAAACCGGTGCTGTGGCGCGGCGCGTTTCAGCCGAAAAGCGGAGAGATGCCGCGGGAAACCGTGGCGCGATGTTATCCGGCGCTGATGGAGAAAAGGCGGCGAAGCTACGAGGCGCTGGCGCATTGCACGCTGGGCGTTGCCGAGTTGCGAGCAACTCTCGATGCGGACGAGTTCTTGGAGCGGGTTCGCCGGCAGACGAAATGAGATACCGGAGCACATCGCGCAGGGCACCGCTTACTTCGTTGCGAGGCGCGGTGCTGCGCGGGCTAGCGCCCGACGGCGGTCTGTATATGCCGGCGGAGATTGCCCGGCATTCGCCTGAAGAGCTAGAAAAGTTCCGGAAGCTGCCGTTCACCGAAGTGTGCTTTCGCGTGGTGAAGCCGTTCGCCACGCCGGACGTGCCGGAGGAAGTGCTGTGGCAGATTGTGAGCGAGGCCATCAATTTTCCGGTGCGGCTGGTTTCGCTGTCGCCGGGGCTGCACATCCTGGAACTGTTTCACGGGCCGACCCTGGCGTTCAAGGATTTTGGCGCGCGCTTCATGGCGCGGCTGATGGGTTATTTCGTGCGCGGCGAATCGCGGCCGCTCACGGTGCTGGTGGCGACTTCCGGAGACACCGGCAGCGCTGTGGCGCACGGGTTTCTGGGCGTGCCGGGAATCCGCGTGGTGATTCTCTATCCTTCGAAGCGAATCAGCGAAGCCCAGGAAAAACAGTTCACTACCCTCGGTGAAAACATTACGGCGCTCGAAGTCGCGGGCACGTTCGACGATTGCCAGCGGCTGGTGAAGCAAGCGTTTTCCGATGCCGAGCTAAACAAGACAGCGTTTCTGACTTCAGCCAATTCCATCAACGTCGGACGGCTGTTGCCGCAGATGTTCTATCACGTGGCGGCGTACCGCCAGTTGCCGGTGGCGTCGGTGCCGCTGATTGTGTCGGTGCCGAGCGGAAACTTCGGCAATTTGACGGCGGGGATTTTTGCGAAGCGTATCGGTCTGCCGGTGGCAAGGTTTATTGCTTCGACGAACAGCAACGACGTGGTGCCGCAATATTTGAGAAGCGGGCAATTTGCCCCGCGCCCGGCGAAGGCCACGTATTCGAATGCGATGGACGTAGGCAATCCCAACAATTTCCCGCGGTTGCTGGACTTGTGCCGGGGACGGCTCGAATACGTGCAAAAAGAAATCTGGGGCCGCGCAGCAACCGACGAAGAAACGTTGTGCGAGATGAAAAAGGTTCATGAACGGTTCGGTTACCTCGCCGACCCGCATACCGCGGTGGGCGTTTTCTGCTGGGAGGCGTACAAGCTGGAGCACGCCGAGCCCGCGCAGGGATTGGTATTGGCGACGGCGCATCCAGCAAAATTTGCGGACGTAGTGAGGAAGGCGATCGGCAGCGCTCCACCGCTGCCGGAGCGGCTGGCGGCGTGCTTGAAACGAGAGAAGCTATCGCTGCCGATGTCGCGCGACTACGAGGACTTCAAGCAATTTCTGCTGGCCCATTAAGGTCATTTCCTCGAGCAGACATCGAGCATTGGCGAATGTTCCGGACGGCGGCGTCTTGCTTTGCTAAACCTGGTACGCGCACCGCTCCGTTCAGGACGGTCGGCGGAGGCGGTCGAGAAGGACAAAGAGGAACATGGCGACGAGGGCGTTGACGAGCGCGGCGGCGAAATTGTGCAGAGTGAACCAGGGTTCCGGCTGCGCAAGCAGGATGCGGCGGGTCAACGCAACGACCGCCTGATGAATGATGAAAAACCCTGCGGTGAGCGCAAATCGCGCCGCGGGATGTTCGGTGTCCAGTCGCGCGCCGAGGGAGGAGGCCAGATAGCCGATGACGGTCTTTGCGATTCCGAACAAGCCAAGCGGAACGGTGGGGCCGCTGAGACTGTCTTGCATGAGGCCGACCGCCGTGCCCAGCAAGAGTCCCGTAGAAGGGTTTCGACGGCTGAGGCCGAGATAAATCACCACAAGCAATGGCAAATCGAGGAGAGCGGCCCTCGTAAAATGTAGCGGGAGCCAGGCCTGAATCACCAGCGCGAGCAGCGTGGCAATGGGAATCGCGCCGGTGCGGAACTTGTAAACCTCGATGTGGGACTCGCCCATGCGCAGGTCAAAGGCGCGGTTCATGGGTGAGCCACCGGTGGAGGGTTCAGCGCAGGCGGAGAGGAAGACTTCGCTCCCTCGGGATCGCTCTCATTCGCCGTTTCGAGGGGGCGGAGCGTGAGAAGGACGAGCACCTCTTCGAGCTTTTCGAGATTAGCCGCGGGCTTGACGCGGATTCGCTTGAAGTCCACGCCGGGCTTGATTTCCGTGACGGTTCCGACGGGCAGGTCGCGCGGAAAAATGTGGTCCATACCGCTGGTGATGACGCGCTCGCCGAGGCTCACGTCGTCGTCATTGGGAACGTACTTCATGGTGAGGAGAGGCTCGCCCACTCCTCCCACCGGGCTTAGGATGCGCGAGGTTGCGAGCATGGCCCCGACACCGCTCGTCCTGTCTGTCAGCAGGAGCACCTGCGAGGTGTTGGCGTAGGCCTCACTCACTTTTCCGACCACCCCATCGGGAGTGATGACGCCCATGTCTCGGCGGATGCCGTCCCGCTCGCCGCGGTCGAGCTCGATGGTCAGGCTGGCGGGGCCGGCGCTCCCGCCGATGACGCGCGCGGCCATCATGGGGATATCGGACTGCGATTGCCGGAAACGCAACAACGCGGCTAGGCGGTCGGTCTCGGCGGCCTTTCCTTCAAGCTGCGCGATTTGCAGCTTCAGCCTATCGTTCTCGCGACGCAAGTCCTCGTTATCTTTCCTGGTACCCCTCAGCGCAAAGTAGTTGCGCCAGGCGTTCCGGAACCAGCCAAATCCGTAGGAGCCCACGCGTTCAAAGGGGGAAACCGCTCCCACGGTCCAGGTGCGAATCAGGCGCCCCTGCGAATCACGCTTGATTTGCACGGCGAGCAGGAGCACCTGGAGCAGGATGACTCCCGCGAGCAGAACCAGCGATTTGTGACGAGGAGGCATGGTGGCCAAAGAAAATTGATGGTCAACGGTTCCTAGTTGCGAGTGCCAAGCTCAAGATGATCTGTCCTGGCGAGCCCGCGCTTGCAAGAAGAACCCTCGCGGTTCCTCTCCTGCTCGAAATCGGTTCTTGCTGACGATGGAACACGGAGCTCACACTCTTGGAAAATCTCAGTCGATGCAGACCATGCGCAGCAGCTTGAAGTCGCTCAGCATTTTTCCGGTTCCGAGCACCACCGACGCCAGCGGATCATCGGCAATGGAAACGGGCAAACCGGTTTCTTCGCGAATGCGCTTGTCGAGATTCTTTAGCAACGCTCCGCCCCCGGTCAGCACGATGCCACGGTCGCTGATATCCGCCGATAGCTCCGGTGGCGTGCGCTCGAGGGCCACGCGCACGGCGTTCAAGATGGTTGCCACACATTCGCTGAGCGCCTCGCGAATCTCGCTGTCGTCGATGGTTACGGTGCGCGGCACGCCTTCGATCAGGTTGCGGCCTTTGACTTCCATGGTCAGCGGCTTTTCGAGCGGGTAGGCCGAGCCAATCTCCATCTTAATCTGTTCGGCGGTGCGCTCGCCGACGAGCAGGTTGTATTTGCGCTTGAGGTACTGCATGACGGCCTCGTCCATCTCATTGCCCGCCACACGAACGGAACGTGAATAAACGATGCCGCTCATGGAAATGACGGCGATGTCGGTGGTGCCGCCACCGATGTCCACGACCATGTTTCCGGAAGGTTCTTCGATGGGCAGACCCGCCCCGATGGCCGCGGCCATGGCCTGCTCCACCAGGTAAACTTCACTGGCGCGCGCGCGGTACGCGGAGTCCTGCACGGCGCGCTTTTCGACCGGGGTGATTTCGCTGGGCACGCCGATGACGATGCGCGGATGCACCAGCACGCGGCGGTTGTGCGCTTTCTGAATGAAATAGGTAAGCATCTTTTCGGTGACTTTGAAGTCGGCGATGACGCCGTCTTTCATCGGCTTGATGGCCACGACGTTGCCTGGAGTGCGGCCCAGCATTTCCTTGGCTTCGCGGCCCACGGCGACCACCTCGCCGGTGGCTTTATTGATGGCTACGATGGAAGGTTCATTCACGACGATGCCTTTGCCGTGCGAGAACACCAGAGTGTTTGCGGTGCCGAGGTCAATGGCGAGGTCGGAAGAAAACAGACTAAACACCGACCTCATGTTGTAACCGTTCTTATTCATCCTTACTTCCCCCCGCGAAGAAAGACTCTCCGTCGTCCGGCCGGCAAAGCGCTGAGGGCTGCGCGATCAGCCTTCCTGCTATTGTCTCCGAGCACGCCGACCTGCGCAATCGCTAGGGTCTGTCCTTCGGAATCTCTATTTGGGCACGACGATGGAAGCTTGCGCATGCCCGGTCCCACCACGGCGGTTCTGCCCAACCACCACGATACTATGCTGTCCCGGCTCAAGGGGCTCGGTGAAATGACGGAACGTGCCGTCAGCCGCAATATTCGGAACCGGCTGGCCATTCACAATCAGGGCCGCGCCCGGTTCCGTTTTCCCGATGATTTCCGCGACGCGTCCGTGAAGCTGATAGCCGGTGATCTCTAGTATCATATCCTGAGACTTGCCCTGCGCCACCAAAGAGAACCGGAAAATGTCACCCAATTCGCTCGATTCTTTCTTGGCGTCCGTGGCCATGACATTCCAGAAGTAGTCGCCGGTTTCGAGCCCGGTGACGTCCACGCTCGTTCCGGTAATGTTCTTTTTGTCCACGATGTTTCTCGTGAACATGGACGTAGTGCTGACGCGCAATCGATAGGAAACCGCTTCCGGAACGGGTTTCCACTCAAAGTGCACCGTGGCGGTCTTTGGGTTTTCCGCGATGATGGGCGCGAGGTTCAGCGGTTCGACCAGCTCCGGCGGCTTGAGCACGGTGGATTTTTGAATCGCGCCAGTGCTGGGGATGGTGGCTTTTTCGTATTGCACAAGATCAATCTTTTCCTGGCCGCGCTGGACTTGCGCCGTGCCGCTGGAAACCACGACCTCGCTTTCCTTCTTCTCGGGATCAAACTTTACAGCTGCACTGCTGTTCGAATGCAATTGCGTTGTCGCATCTTCCGACTTGACCGCCGCCTTGGAATCCGGAGAGCGCAAGTACGGGGTCGCCAAATCGACCGCGCCTGTTTGGATGCTCACGGTTACGCTGGTGGGCCGGTTGCTTTCGGTGGAGTTTTCTTCCACGGTAATCAGCGTGTCCGGCTTGATGGTATACGATGTGCCGTCGGCAAAGCTGATGCGCGCGTCGCCGTCGGAGCCGGTTTCGACCAGGTCGCCCTTGTCGAGCGATGTACTCAGGGTAGCATCCACCCACTGCACGGAATTGACTTTCTTTATTTGCACCCGTCCATCGAGATTCACGAATTTCGCATGCTTTTGATCGGCGTTGACCGGGTCAACATCGGCATTGCCCACGGTCCTGTCGATTTTGTTGATGACCGCGCTGTACAGCTCGGGTTTGGCAAGATAGATGCTGCCAAAAACAACGCCCAATGCGACCAGGCTGTACAGGATCACCGTCTTGTAAGTGACCGTTGTCCAATACACTTCGACGCGCGGAACCTTTTGATGGTGTTGGGTGTGTCTCGGGTCGATGGGAGTTTGTGTTGGCACGGGTCGAATTGCTCGCTAGGCTCCAAATTTGGAATGTAACACAGCGCACTGGGGACTCTCCAAGCGGAGAGGCGGCTTGGTAGTCAAATTGCAAATAGCGCGTATACACCTCGTTCACGGGTCCTTCGGGGTGGCGGACCCGCACTCGCGGACAGGCGCAGCGCCGCGGGGCGCCCCGGAGCTCTTTGGCCTGATAAAAAAACGCTGTTTGTCCATCGAAGTGGGCACGGCGACATCGAAAAATCCGACCATCATTTCGTCGTAAGTCTGCTCGCCCCAGCCCACGGCTCGGCTGGGGTCCGGGTTGTGCGGATTCTTCTGAGAGTTGTCGTACCACGCTACCGCCTGTAACTCCGTGCCGGCCTTCAGAAATCGCGGGCGAGCCAGCCGGTAGCTCATCTGCCAATGAAAGTGGTAGTTGACGGAGAGGAGAGGCTCGATTTCGTAAATCGGCTTGCCCGTAGAATCCTGTATCCAATGAATGATGTTGTATGCGAAACGTTTCCCGCGCAAATGCATGTGCGGCATGAACCCAAGCAAGGTCGCGTCATTCGGTAGTGTTCCGCGCGCCTCGACTCGAAAATCGGGGTCGCCCGGTGGAATCAAAAAGTGATCGTTGGTGAGTTGCAGCGTCAGGACCCGCTCGGACGGCGCATGCCTGGAAAAAACCAGGCCGATGCTGGTGCGATCCGACCCGAAGTGGCCGTTGGTGGTGTAATGCATTTGCAAGACAAGGTCGGAGCCTGCGGCGATGAACTTGGCCGCCTCCGCGGGCCATGCGTCGGGCGAACTGCCAGGCGCATAAACCAGCAAGATATCGCTGTCGGTCCAATGCGCGGCGCGGCGGTCATCCGCATCGCTCAAGGTCGAGGCGGTAAAGGGAACCCCCACGGGCGCGTGACGCAGCCAGGCGGAATGCGGTGGGCGTATATAGACCACGGCGTGGTGCACATTCGACCGCAAGCGCGGCAGGACCTCAGACATTTGAACCCAGCGATCTTCCGCAAAATGTGTGGGCACGACTTCGTAGGTGTAGGGAACGTCGCCGCTCGCAGGAAGCGGCACAGCTTGCGGCATGGAGAGAACCACATCTGGTTCCGGAATGCTCCAGTTTTCCGCCCAATGCCTCGCCGGCGCCGCATCTTTTTCATCGCCGGCGGGCGCGTTGGCTTCTGACCACGCCGCGAGGGTAGCGATTTCCGCCGTGCTCAGCGAGGGATCGTTTGCAAACTTCCCGATGTGGGGATCGGCGAACCATGGCGGCATCGTTTTTTGCTCGACGGCGCTGCGTATCGCGTTCGAGAAAGGCCGTGTTTGTTCATACGATTCAAACGGCATGGGGGCAATCGAGCCCCGACGGTGGCAGCTTTGGCAGTGTTGTTGAAGGATGGGAAGAACGTCGCGATAAAACGTGGGCGATCGGGCGGGCCAACCTCGGCGTGGCGAACTTAAACCGAGCGAGCCGAGGCCGGCCGCAAGAAGGGCCAGGATGGGCCCTCCGGTGGTGAAGCGAAGCGGGCGGAGTTCGAACATTGCCGATTTAGATTAGATGCAGCGCGGGTGTACGGCATTTTCACCCTCCCGAATATCGTCGTGACCGTGAATCCGCCCGGCAAGATCCGGGGAAGCCGTCCGTTGCCGGCCGAGCCAGCAACGGCACGTCGATTCTATTTGAGGCCGATGCGGCTATCTCCTATAATATTAAGTTTATCTAACGATCTAGGGGAATCATTGGATGGCTGGAGCAAAAGACAATAGTACGCTGATGAAGCGCATCATGTTCGGCGCGGCGGGTGTGCTGCTCGGCGGCAGCATGCTGCTGTACCTGGTTCCGCAAGGGCCTGCGACCGGAGAGGTTTCCACCGACACCGTGGCCAAGGTCGGCGATGAGTCCATCACGGTGAACGATATCCGCCAGCAGCTCAATCAGATTGAGCGCAACAATCAAGTTCCCAAGCAGTTGGAGAGTTTCTACGCGCAGCAAATTCTGCAGAACCTGGTTTTCCAAAGGGAGCTGGAATACGAAGCCAAGCGCCTGGGAATCACGGTTTCCGACCAGGAACGCGCCGACCGCATCCGCCTGTATCTTCCGATGGCTTTCAACGGCGGGTCGTTTATCGGAATGGATCAATACACCGCCCTGGTCCAGCAGCGCTTCCAGCTTACCGTTCCCGCTTTCGAGGACTTGATCCGCCAAGGGCTGCTGGAGGAGAAATTCAGGAAGCTGGTGACGGATGGCATCAGCATCGGCCCAGCGGAGCTCGAGGAAGAGTACCGCTACAAAAACGAAAAGATCGAGCTCGACTATGCGTTGATCAAGCCGGAGGATCTGGAAGCCAAAATCACGCCCACAGACGCGGAAATCAGGGCGGAGTACGAGAAGAACAAAGCGAAGTACCTGGTGCCAGAACGGCGCACCGTGCGCTACGCACTCTTGGACACCAACCAGCTTCGCCAAACGATCCAGATTCCCGAGGAGGTGCTCAAGAAGCAGTATCAGGACAACATCCGGCAATACGAGGTGCCCAATCAGGTACACGTCCAACACATTCTCTTCAAGACCGTGGGTCAGACAGACGCGGAAGTGGCGGAAACAAAGAAGAAAGCCGAGGATGTTCTAAAGCAGGCTCGCAAAGGGGTAAAGTTCGACGAGCTGGCCAAGAAGTATTCGGAAGATCCCGGCTCCAAGGACAAGGGAGGGGACCTCGGATGGATCCGCCAGGGGCAGACCGTCCCTGAATTTGAGAAAGAAGCGTTCTCTCTGGCCCCGAGCCAAATCTCCGATCTGGTGAGAACGCAATACGGCTTTCACATTATCAAAGTCCTCGAGAAGCAAACGGCCCACACCAAGCCGTTCGATGAGGTCCAGGATGCTCTTCGCGCTCAGGCGGCGCTCAATCAGGCGGACAAGCAGGCCACGGATACGGTTGACCAGGTTTCAAGAGCGATTCGCCAGTCGAGCAAAATCGCTTTGGACGACCTAGCCAAACAGTATCACTTGACGATCGGCGAAACCCGGCCGGTAAGCGCCAGCGACCCGCTTCTCGAGCTGGCCAACTCCCAAGATGTCAAGGATGAGATCTTTCGCTTGCGTTCCGGGGAGCTGAGCATGCCCATTCGCACCGACCGCGGCTACGTGGTGCTCGCGTTGAAGGTTTCCTTCCCCGCGCATCAGGGTACGCTCGACGAAGTGCGGGATCGCGTCACGAGCGACCTCAGGAAGGAACAGTCTGTCGAACAGGCGAAAAGTAAGGCCGACGAATTGGCGCGGCGAGTCAAGGGAGGCGAGAAGCTCGACGCTGCCGCCAAAGCCCTGGGGTTGGACCCGAAAACCAGCGACTCCATCGCGCGAGACGGCTCCATTTCCGGCGCGGCGAGCGGCAAACAGCTCAGCCCCGCCTTCAACCTGAAGCAAGGAGATGTCGGGCCGCCGTTGAACCTGGGGCAGAACTGGTTCGTCTATCGGGTTCGCGAGAAAGTCGAGGCGGATCCGGCCAATTTTGAAGCGCAGAAGAAGCAATTGACCGCAGAATTGCTGCAATCGAAACGCGAAGTAGGCTTTGAAGCCTTCCGCTCTGCTTTGTCGGACCGCCTGCTGAAGGAAGGCAAGCTGAAACTGATGCCCGAAAAGCTGAAGAGTTTCGGCCGCTTGACCTAGTCATAACTAAAATAAAATAAACGACTTAGCGAAGAATGCACAGCCCCTTGCCTTTCTCCGCGCAGCTCGCTAGGCTATTGCTGGTCTCCATTCGGGTTCGGTTTTAATCTTGGTTGTCTCGAAACACAGATCGGGCTTTTTCGACCACATTTGGACCTCTGCGCAGTTCGAGAGTCATCCGGCAGATGGCTCCTCAAGATCGGTGAAACTTCAATGTCGACTCGGATTAGCACCTCGCGGAACGAATATCGCTGCAGCATGGAACGCAATCAGTCGGGAAAGTATTGCGTCCGCCTCCGGGTGTACTACCCCCGGCATGCCTGGACGCTGAACGTCTACTTTCTGGCTGCGTCCTTTGACCGTGCCATGAAGAGGCTGGAGGAAGCCCTGGATTTCCTGCAAAGGCAGGAGGAGAAGCTGTGGTTCTGGGGCGTGGACCGGGCGGATGACATGGGCTTTTCCGCGGAATTCCTGAAGGAAGCCGGGATGAAGCTGGACCGCAGAATGGACTTTCCCAAGCGGGCGACCAGCGTTACGCTGGCTCCTGAAAGAGAAGTGCCTGCTTCCGTCCTGGGACCGATGCGGCGCGGTCTCGCGGAAGCGGTGGATTTTGTTCGCGCCGCCGCCGCGGGAGACTGACGCCTTGTCAACTTCCCGCTTTTCCCCCCGCGGAAGTAGCCGCTTCACGGATCAATACCGGAAACCGCGGAAAAGCAAAGTTTCCTGACACGTCGTCAATGACGTTCACCTGGCACAGGTAAAGGCCCGGCTTGAGGGACCCGAGCGGCACGTCGATCTCGAGGACTACCGCCTTGCGCTCGGGAGCAGCCACTTCCTTGGTCATCACGGGTTTGGATTCGTAGACCTTCACTCCCCCTTGGAGAAACTCGATGCTGGTCAGTACCCGCACGCTGTCGCGCGGCGCCTTCCCGGCTGCGGCGTTTGCGGCATCCGGTTGGCCGTTGGCGGCGGGGGGGGCGGGATTCTTGCCTTTCGCAGCATCGTAAACCTCGTACTGCAGATAGAGATGCTGGTCCGCTGTGAAAACATGGGTAATGTTCGGAACCGTCTCCATCTGATCCCGAACCAGGGGATTGGGCCCGGCCTTTTTGCCGGTCACAGGGGTGCGGAGGCTGCTGAGCACGACCGAGCTCATCTTCAACGGCGCTTTGCGGAGATCCGGGATCTGGACATCCATTTCAAAGGCGCCCATCCGCCCGTTCTGGTTCTCGCGCACGACGAATTTTAGGTGATAGCTCCCCGGGGCGAGGACAAATCCGGTGTTGTACTGGATGTTTTTGCGGCGCACTTGGCGCGTGCTGTCGACGGTCAGCTTCACGGTATCCCTCAGGCGGCCCACAGGAAATTTGCCGCCCTCGAAAACCTGGCCGATGATGTCGATGGTGGCGTTGTCCTTGTCTTTTTCGGTAACAAAGGGAATCTGCGAGCCTGGGATGACCAGAGAAACGGCAAGGTAATAGTGGGAATCGTCCTGGCGGAAATACGCCGCGCCGGCGTAAAGCGGGACGTCCACTTGCGAGAGTTGCGCGGCCAGTTCGTCGTCGAGTTGCTGCTCGCGGTCGGCTTTGTTCAAATGCTCGAAATCGCGGTCCGCGTAATAACCGGCCCGGTAGTCCAGCTTCAAATCCGGCCGGTTCACCTGAACTTTCAGATGGCGGTATCTTCCGTCTTTTGCGGAGTTGTTGCTGACGAAACCCAGAACGTAGTACGCCGAGGTGTCCTTCTGGACCTGAGAAAAGACTCCGCTGAAGTCGTTCGAATCAAAAAAGGATTTGCCGCCGGTGTCGGAGGAAAGCGTCGCGAGCGTTTCCTGGGAGGCGGCGTTGTTGTTCAGATCGTTCAAAACGGATTGCCCGGAATAGGCGGACTGCCCGTGCAGGCTGGCCGATTGCGCTTCGCCGCCCGGGGGAAATGCTTGCAAGCCGCGGAGGTCCATCGAATAGATGGATACGTTGGCCTTGACCGCTGCGGCGGTGGCCGCGCGCAGAGCCGTTTGATTGTCCATGCCGGACTGGCTGATGCCGTTGCTGAAGTAGATGAGGCTTTTCTTTTGCGAGAGTTTGCCGAGCGCCTGCATTACGGATGCGAGCGCCAGCAGTTTCCTGTCGGCGTTAAAAGTGTTGTAGTCGGTGTCATCCGCCGCGAACGAACCGCCGGTTTCCGCCGTTCCTTCGGCGCTGCCGGTGCTTCCGTCGTCGAAGCCCTGACCCTGCCCGGAAGTATAGGAGGAAAGAGCCGACATTAGCTTTTCCCGGTTGTCGGTAAAATCCAGGTCGACGTGTAGATTCGTGGCCAGCGACACCAGCGCGACCAGGTCCGCTGGCTGCATCTTGGTGGAAACGAAGCTCTTTGCCGCGTCCACGGCGCGATCGATTTGCTCCGGATCCATGGCCGAAAAGTCGAAGAAGAAAAGCATTAACCGCCGGTCGCGGGCATCCAGTAACGCCGGCCCTTTTTGGGGAGCCCGCAGAAGGTTTCCTTCGGGAGCGGAGCCGGAAACCGTGGCTTCCGCGGGTCCAGCGGTCAAAGGCGCGTCCACATTCTCGAAATCAAACGTGGAGATTTCCTGTTTCTTCCCGTCCTCCAGGAGCGTGAAGTCTTCTTTTTTCAAATCCCGGATAAGATTTCCCTTCTTGTCCCGCGCGATTACGTTCACGAGCACGAGTTCCGTGGTTACGCTGATGCGGCTCGGAGCTGCCGGCATTTGCGGCGCCTGTTGCGCCGTCAACGATGGCGCCGTTTCGAAAAGCAGGCCAGCCATGAGGAACGCCGCAAGATTTTTCTTTATCCTCTCGGTCATCGCCCCTCAGAAGCGGAAGCGCGCGGTCATGGTTACGCGCCGCATGCTGCCTGTTCCCGTGACTTCGCCAAAGCTGAGCGAGTTCACCACGGTATTGATCGAGGTAAAATGGACGTTGTTGAAAACGTTGCTGGCGGAAAGACGCAGGTCTAAGGCGCGGGATTCCTTGATGGTAATGGTCTTGTTGATGGCCATGTCGAGAGTGACTTGCCCCGGCCCTTCAATGATGTTCCGCCCGGCGTCTCCGAAGGCCGAGCCCGCGGGGTTCACACAAGTGGGAGTGGGTGCGCAAAACGCGGCGGTGTTGAACCATTCAAGCGTTGTGGGATTGGCGAGCGCGGCGGTCTCGCCTGCCACCGTGTTGGCGCGTTGCGAGCCGCTTACGCCGCGGCTGATGTCCAATCCACTGCCCAGCACGCGGGGCGTAAAGTAAAGCCCCGAACCAACCGTAAAATCGCCGCTCCACTGCCACGCGTTAAAGAGGTGGCCCCAAGCTCCCTTTGGAGAAAAGCGGCGGTTTTCTCCAACCGGCAAATCGTAAATCCAGTTCCCCGTAAACTTGTGCCGCTGGTCGAAGCTGGAAAGGCCGCGGTCGGCGGAAAGGTCGAAGGGATCTTGCGCCACCACCGTGCCGCCGCCGCCAATCGAGGCGGCGTCGTCAATGGACTTGGAATAGACGTACTGCGCGGCAAGACCGATCCCTTTGGCCATGCGTCTGCGAATCCTGACGGAACCAGCGTGGAGGATCGAGTTGCCCTCCGAGGATTCGTAGATAAAAGGCTGGTTTCCCGCGACTAACAAGGCGCGCTCCGTATCGAGGCGCGTGCCCTTAGCGCCGTTGTAGCCGGCGTTCAGGATCCAGCCGCCCGGCAACTCGCGCTGCATGTCCAGGTTCCAGACTTGCACGTAGGCGAGGCGATAGTCGGGATCGACCGCAAAATTATTGGTCACCGTGCCGGATGGCGCGGCCGGAAAGCCGTTGACCAGCGTCAGCGGGTTTCCACCGACCAGCCCGGTGACGTCCGTCGCATTGGTGGCGGTGTTGGCAAATGGCGGCTGAAATGCGAAATTCTGAATCATCACGCCGTACTGCGCGAGGTTGTAGTTTATGCCGTACCCGGCGCGTACCACGGTCCTTTTTTGTGGCTTCCAGGCGACGCCTACGCGGGGCGCCCAATCATTGCGGTCGCGCCGAATCAACGAGGCAGGAAAGACGCCGTGATAAGGCCCGGATTGGCCAGGCAGAACCGGCACAGCGGCGGTAAATCCAGGCGCGACGTCCAGGTTTGCGATACGGTTATTGGCCTCCGTGTACGGACCGTAGTATTCGTAACGCAGGCCGAAGTTGAAAGACAGGTTCGAATGAAACCGCCAGTCGTCCTGGGCAAACAAATCGTAAGAGTTCGCGCGGAAATTATAGGCATTGGTCCCATATTGCAGCGACGTTTGCTGTGGAAAGCCCAAAAGGAAATCGGCGAAGTCGTATCCCGTGCCCGCGACCGCACACGGCCGAGTCCCCGGACAAGCTGCCGTGCCTGCCGCGGCGTATTGTGACGTCGCGAATCCCGTAAACACGAAGCTGCCTTCCGCGTTTCTGGCGGAATGGAAGCTTTCGAGGATGCGGCGGTAGTCTCCGCCGAAGCGCCAATTGTGTTTTGCGTGGTTCCAAGAAATGGTGTCGGAAAGCGTGTAGGTCTGATCCAGTTCGCGGCGTGTCGTCGGGTTCGTCAAGCCGCCAAAGGATGTGAAGCTGATTCCCGGCAACCCCCAGTTAAACGGGTCCGTCGAAACTCCGGTGATGCCCGCGAGACCAGCCACGTTCGTCACGTTCGAATAAAGGTTTGTGGTCGAAGCATGATTGTGGTTGTAATTCACCCGCAAGCTGTTGGTCAGCCGCCCTTTGCCGTAAACCCAACCCGCACTGGCGTTCAGACCTTGCGTGCTGTTGCCGCCAGCCAGAGAAGGAAACGGATTCACAATGTCGCTCGAGCCGCGCGTCCAGTTCAGCCCGAAATTGATATTGTTGTGCGCGCGCCGGGAGCCCCCGCCAGCGGTTTCCATTCCACCGGGTCCTCCGAGAATGACGCGGCCCCCCCCGGGCCCCGGCGTCGCGCCAAAATTGTGGACCAGACGGAACGAGACCGTATCGGAGCTGCTGTTTGCCGAAGTCACATAATGAAAATTCTGGCCGAATGGATTGGTAGCGATATTCGGGAGCGGAATGTAATTCAGCAATGTTTGCGCGGAGCCACTAATTAGCGTCGGATCCAGCACGTTGGAAGCCCCGTTGAATTGATAGGGCTGCCCGGTTTGCGGATTGAAGATTTGGACGGGGTTACCGTCGTTGTAGGTGGCCTGGCGGAAGTCGCCGCCGCGCTCGGCTTCGCTCGGCACGGTGGAGAACGCATCGTAGGGGCTGCCGCCTCGGGAGCCGTTCCACCCGCCAAAGAAGAACCACTTGTTGCCGCCGTGGAAAACCTTCGGAATGTTCAAGGGACCGCCGACGTTCGCCCCGAACCGCGCCTGGTTGTAGTAAGCCTGGGCCGTTGGAATGCCCGTCAATGAATAAGGCCGCGCGTCCAGCCCAGAGTTGTCATCCGTGTAATAGAGTACTCCGTGGGGTCGATTGATATTGAAGCCGCGCGGCATCCGCGCGATCATGACCATTCCAGGCCCACCAAATCCGCCTCCGCCCGGCGGCGGGCCAAAGGCGCCGCCTTCCCGTTGCATGCGATCGCGAAATTCCTGGATGCGCTGCTGCAGCTCGTCTTCGTTGCCCATGCCGAAATCCTGGGTGCGTCCTTGCGCGCCGCTCACGCTGACCGATTCCGTGGGCCCTTCCGCTCCCGCTCCGTTCAGAGGCAGGCTCGAGACATCCCCGTTGTTCTGGACGCCGCCGTTCCCGTTCACCCCACCTAAGTCGCCATTTCCGCCTCCGAGCGACGAAAGCGAGCTTTCCATTGCCAAACTCTGGAAGCCCCGCCCCGCTCGAGCCATGGCGGCCATGGCATTAATGGATGACTCCTGCTGGCGGGACGCCAGAATCAGCTCGGCGTCAACCTTGCCCGCAGGATTCTCCGGATTGAGCACCACTTCCTGTGTGAACGTGGCGAAACCCATGAACTCGATGCGCACGACATATCTGCCGCGGGCCATTCCGGTGAGACTGAACTTGCCTTCGGAATTCGTCGCAGCTAGGTATTTTTTCCCGGTCAAGGTGTTCGCGGCGGTGATCGCCACTCCCGGCAATGGGGTCTTGCCGCTGCGCGCCGATCCGGTGATTTCAAACGTGACCGGCGCCTGCGTGGGAGCCGGCGGCGTTGCTGGCTGTGGTGCCGGAGAAGGTACTGTCCCGGGTTGCGGCGAAGGCACGGGGGGCGCCGCCTCCTGCGAGTGCAAAGCGAGGGGCGACAAGATCACCAGCAAAATAAGAATATGGCACTTACCGACCTTCACATCGAGGGCTCCCCCGCTCATTGAATGCTGGCTAGGGCTGCGGCGGATGGGGTTTGGAATCGGCCGGAGGTTTGGAGGCTCCCGGCGGCATGCCCATTTCCTGCATGCGTTTCCATTGCTCGGGCCCGATGACCATCACCATCTTCGCCACGAACTCGTTGTTTTGCACTCCGCCGCGGACAAAAACGTGATCTCCAACCTGAATATCCGCCATGGTCACGCTCTCGCGCCCCTTGCGCAGCGAAGTCTCTTCATTCAGCTCGAGCGTTTGTGTCACATCGTCCGGCCGCAGCACGGTGATCTTCGGCGCATCCACCGACTTCACTTCTCCAAAGACGAAGTCTTTTCCAAGCTCGCCGCCCATCATCATCAAGCCGCCCCCGGGACCGCCCGTTCCGGGGCTAGTGGGGCCAGCGGGGCCGCTCCCGGTGCGCCCGGCAACCACCGACGCGGTTAGATCCTGATCCCCGGTACCTTCCGTGCGGATAAAGACCATGTCTCCAACCTTGAAGTCCCGAAGCTTCGAGCTTTGCCGGTCTTTGCGATATTCGGTTTTGTCCGTAAGCTTGATGGTGACGCTGCCGCCCTCCATCCTCTCAAGCTCCAACGCGCTGTCCTTGATCGCGGTGATTTTGCCAACCACGCCTCGGCCGCGCCCCCCTTGCGGACCTTGCCTCAGTTCGATTTCCGTGCGTGAGCTTTGTGGGGGTGGTGGCGGCGTCACCGGATCCTGCGCCAAAAAAGGGGTTGCCCCGAGCAAGAGCAACAAACTCAAGCGAAAGGATTGCTTCCCGCGCATCTTGCGACTCTCCTTTAGCAGGCCTGTGCTTTTTGAGACGTACCCGCAGGGGTAAAAGTAACCGCGCCTGAGCCTGGCGAGCTGGGAAAAATACCCCTGTTTCTATTCCCACCGAATCGCCTTGAGGTTCCCGGCCCGTCGTGTCTCGCCAATCTTGACCGTGGCCCTTCCGCCCCTGGTCCGCACATTATCCCTACATTTCACCGGGAAGTAACCAGGAAAGCTAATCAAGCAAATCTATCCGTTCAAATCAAGGAGGCGAATACCAAGCTGCCGGGGATCGTGCACCAGTGTTGCTACTTCTCGCGGAGGATCACTTCGCCTTGGCCCACCAGTTGGTCGTTGAGCCAGAGGCGGTATTTATAGGTTGTGGCTTTGCTGCCGGGGCGTGGCGGTCCGCTGAGGAGGCGGACCCCGGAGGGCGCTTGAAAAACGTTCGAAGAGAAAGGGCAGCGGTTCACGTCAAACTCGACACGCAAGTTTCCCGCATCGGAAATCCAGGAAACCTGGTCGCCGGGATCCAACACCACGGTTTGCGGAATCAATCCAACCAGTACCGGGCGTTCTGCCATTTTGCATTTCATCCGGATGGCCGCATCCGGACGACTTCTCCTCGAAGAGGCAACCCGCAGCGACAATAGCACATTCTGTCGGGCCATTTCTCACTACGTTGCTTTGCCCGAGCCCTACGAAACGGAAAAAAGAGGCGGTTTCACAACCCAACTGTCCTTCCGTACATCTTAATTTCTGTAACCTGTTACATCGTTGTGCTTGACCTCATTCCGAGCGCAACCGTAGACTGAATCTGCTAGGTTTGAGGCGCGAAGTTCCGGCTGGATCTCGGCGTTGCGGAATGACGCGATTCAAAAGGCGCCTTTATTTCGATGCGGAGGATTCTGCCGGATGGCTTCGATTCCACGGTATCTAACTGTCCCGCTACCCAATGGCTCGCGGATTTCGATTTTGCACTCCCTGCCTTTTATTCTCGTGCATCTCGCGGTCTTGCTGATTTTTTTCATGCCATTTCATTGGTATTACCTGGTGACCTGCCTGGCGTTGCTGGTTGTGCGCATGTTTTTCGTCACCGCCGGCTATCACCGCTATTTTTCGCACCGCTCGTTTAAAACCAGCCGAGCCTTCCAGTTCATCATCGCATTCATGGCCATGTCTTCCTCGCAGAAGGGCGTGTTGTGGTGGGCCGCGCATCACCGCCACCATCACCGCTTTTCCGACCAGGAATTGGACCTGCATTCGCCCACCCTGTTCGGCTTCTTCTGGTCGCACATCGGCTGGATCCTCTCGGACAAATACAACGACACGCGGATGAATTACATCGGCGACTTTGCGAAATTCCCCGAGCTGCGCTGGCTGAACAAATACCACATGCTGCCGCCGGCCGTGCTTGGCGCGGCGCTGTGGCTGATCGGCGGATGGGCCCTGTTTGTCTGGGCTTTCTGTCTCGGTACCGTGCTGCTCTGGCACGACACTTTCACCATCAATTCGCTCTCGCACCTGTTTGGCTCGCGCCGCTATGAGACCAGCGACACCAGCCGCAACAACTGGCTGCTCGCGCTGCTCACACTAGGCGAAGGCTGGCACAACAATCATCATCACTATATGGCTTCGGCGCGCCAGGGCTTCTACTGGTGGGAGATTGACATTACCTATTACACGCTGAAATTCATGTCTTGGCTGGGCATCGTGTGGGACCTCCGCAAAGTCCCCGCGCACATCCTCGAGGCGCAGCCCGCCGCCGCGTAGTCTCCCGCGGTGCGTGTCTTAGTACCGCCGGGATTCGGGCGGGACTAAGTTATTGGCGCGGTAGTAGACCACCAGTTGGCCGAAGTGCTCGGCGCTGTGCTCGATGGCGGTGACCCAGACGTAGGAGACGCGAACCACGTGTCTCCCGGTTTCCCACGCAAAAGGCATGGTTTGCTCTAACCCCGCGTCGCCTTGCTGCTTGATGACAGCGGCGCCGTCGGCGACGGCAGCTTCGAGCAGCCTCACCACGTCGGCCTTGGTCTTGTAAATGTCGCGCGACGGGTTGTGCTTGTCCTTTCCAAAGTCAGGCCCGATCGTCGATCCCGAAACCTTGCCGATCAGGTCATAGTCAACGGCGGCAACGTGTAGGAGATTCTGCGCAAAGGTGCGCTCGTCTTTCTGTGCTTTGAAATCGTACTTGTCTTCGGGGAAATCTTTGGCCAGGGCGATCAGCTTATTGCCGATATGGTTCCAGCACTCGAGCGTTTCCTCCGCCCGGGAACGCGCGGGAGGCGGATTTTGATCCTGCGACGGATTGCGAATACTTGCTCCGGCAGCGCCAGGCAGAAGGCCGCCCGCCAGCGCAAGTGAAAGCAGTTTTGCAGTCCGGCTCATGGCAATCCTTCCTTTCGAGCGCGACCGCGATGCCGTTGGTGAGTACCCCGCGGCTGATTTTCGTGCGGTCGTCCGGCGGTCCCGACGGTCAGCTTTGAAGGCGGCGATATCTGGTTTGGCGCGTTCGATGCCTTGACCTTCAATGCGTCGGAAGATCGTTTCTCACCACTCGGCCATCCTTCATCACGAATCGCACGCGCTCGACCTCGCCGATGTCCGAGACGGGATCTCCGGTGATCGCTACCAGAGCGGCGACCCCGGCTCGAACGTCGTCTCGATGCAAAGCAGCACTCCTGGCACAGGTAGACTATGGCAAGCTAAAATCGTTAGCAGTTCTGGCAGGGCTTCCGTGACGATTTTTTCTCGGCAAAATGCGGTCGGAGTGGGTGGCCAACGGTTGGGGGACGGAACCGCCTGGCTGTGGACCTGCGCGCATAGCTCTAGGGCAAGGCGCATCCGCAGGGCTTTAACGCCTCGATAGCCCTTTATCTAGCGGCGGATGCTGAGCTCTACGTCCGGCTCATAACCTTCCTCTTGAACGGTCTTCTTAGCCGCGGAGCGAAGGGTTTGTTCGTCCGCGTCCTTTGGCGCCTTGCAGTGGCGGCGAATCACCTCTTCGCCAGTCACGATCCTCACCAGCCAGTTGGATTTGGCAGCGTCCCAGGAAATTTCCACTCGGTCGGCGTGCATCGCTTTCCTCCATGCCCCTAATTACCCAGGAATTCTACTCCTTGAACCCGCCGGAAAGAAACACCGCTAAATCCCGCACGGCGGCTAATCCGACTCGGCCGAAGAAGCTCTTGGCACGGGTGAGATTCCGCTGTTCATCGCCTGACAGAGAAGGCAGCCGCGTTTGGTGCAACCCTCCCTGATCGCACACAAGCCTGCCTCCCCGGTCGGAGGTAAGCTGGGAATTCACACCCACGTGCTTTCGCGAAGCAAAGTCGGCGGCCGTGACCGGCATCACGCTCGCGCCAGTCGCGAGCACGAACACGCGTCTACGCAGGTTGCCTGTCGGCCCGAGCGAAGAGCTATCCGTCAGCGATGAAGATTTGTGAGAGAATCTCGCGGCCAAAAAGGAGGTGGCGAACCGTGTTCAAGAAAGCAACTGGACTATTCCTCGCATTGACGATTGGGCTTGGCTCCGGATGGATTCTGCGTGGTCAGGAACCAGGCGGCGCCATTGCAATGGTTTACTACTGGAAAGCGAAGCCCGGAAAACTGGACGACTACAATCACTACATCCACACGGTAGGGGAGCCCATTGATTTCGAGGCACGGCGCTCGGGCGCCTTCGTGTCGATCACCACGTACATCTCTCGCAGGCCGGATTCTCCCTGGACGCATATGCGCATTTTTGTGCTGAAGGACCGCGAGCAAGCCGCAAACCTCGAGAAGGCGTTGGACGATGCCGGATTGCGCGTGCAGCCTGACGAGAGCAAGCGCAAAGCAAATGCGGACCTTTCGGCCACGCTACGTGATCTGGTGAGCCGCGAAGAACTCGAAATTCTGAAGTAGCCCGAGGAGCGAGCTTCGCGGCGTCGCCGAGCCCGGGAGCCGGTTCTTCCGAGGTGAAAGGTCGCTTTGTCCGCGGTTTTCATGATCTCCGCTAAGGGTTGTGGAGGACGGCTTTAGCCAGGGCTTTGCTTCGAGCACGCTAGAAAAGAACCAGACCGCGGCGGATGCCAAGGGATACGGCTTCGGTTCGGCTGCTGGCGCCTAGCTTGCCCAGAATGGAGGCGACGTGAAATTTGACGGTATGCTCAGAAATCGCGAGCCTCGCCGCGATTTCTTTGTTGCCGAGTCCGCTTGCCAGCATTTGCAGAACTTCGCTCTCGCGCGGGGTAAGCGCTTCGGCAAGTTCTTCGAGCTCTGGCGGCCGCGTGGGCGACGAAACGAAGCCATTGGCACTGGCCTGCGCCGGAACCTGCGTGGGATGTAGCACCAGCAGGCCGCTCCGAGCGGCTTCGAGTGCGGCGACGAGCTGGTCGGGAGAGATATCGTTGGGCAAAACCGCGCGAACTCCCGCGCCGAGCGCCGCCGCCGAAGCGGCGAGCGATGCGGGTTCCACCATTAGGACCACGGTGAAATCGGACGCCAAGCCCGAATCCAGGACCGAATCGAGGAAGGACTCGAACGGCTCGCCAGTGGAATCAACCAGGATCGCGTCCACAGGGGTATCGTCGAGGCAGCCGGCGAGGTCGTCGAGGCGTGCGAAGCTGCCGGCAACGTGGAGTTGCCGCTCCGCAAGGAGATGCTCCAGGCTGGCGCGCGCCAGCGGCGAAGCCGCGACAATGAAAACGGAGATCACGCCGCCACGGGGCTCCTTCGAGCGAGTGGATCTCCTAACTGAACGGCGACACGCCGGACTCGCTGGTAATCGCCGCGGAGAAACGCGAGCCGCAACAAACGCGGACCACTGCCTTCGAGGGCGCTCGCCAAATCTTCAAGCGAAGCAAACCGCTTTTCTTCGGTGCCCAGCAGAATATCGCCGGGCAGAAGGGAGGCCCGGCCCGCAGGGCTCTCGGGTTCGACTTCGAGAACGACAAGGCCGAAAGCTTTGGCGCGGGAACCGGGGCTCGGGATAAACGCCGGGTGAACTGTGACGCCGAGGCGGCCGTCGCTCGGAATTGCGGATAGAAAATCGCGCACCGCGTTGCTGGGAATGGCGAGCGCCAGTCGGCCCGCGACCATGGTATTGATGCCAACGATTTTGCCGCGCGCGTCGGCCAGTGGCCCGCCGGAATTTCCCGGTGCGAGAAGCACTTCCGCCTGCACCCAGTTTTGCGAGCCTAGCCCGCGAAGCGGGCCAACGCCGTGAATGACGCCCGTGGCAAGGGCGCCCACAAAGCCCATGGGATTGCCGATGGCAATGGCCAGTTCGCCGGGGCGCACCTGAGAAGAATCGGCGGCGGAAGCCGCGGGGAGATTCACGGCATCGATGCGAAGCTCGGCGAGATCGCGCCAAGGATCGCGCGATTGGACCGACGCCTCGAATTCGCGTCCATCCCACAGTTGGACGGTGGGGCGCGTGCTGCGGACGACGTGGGCGTTGGTCACGAGCACGCCGCTACCGGACCAAATCACACCTGAGCCCGAGCCGCGGCCGCCGGAGTGAATGAGAACGGTCGAACGCCGCAGTTGTTCGGCGATTTCGCCAAATCCCGGGATGGCCATGTCATTCAGCTCCCTGCGCGCGCTCGCCAACCACAATGTTGGCTTCCTGAAGTGCTCCTCCCCGAAGGAACTTGATGGGCAGCGATTTGCCGATGGATTCTGCGCCGAGCTGCCCGTGAACATCTTCGAGCCGGGTGACGACGTGGCCGGCGAGCGCCACAAAAATGTCGCCGATGAGGATGCCGGCTTTGTGCGCGGGACCTTCGGGTTCGACTTCGAGGACGATGGCCGCGGTCTTGTCGTCGCGTTTCAGGGTTCGGCGCAGCGCATCGGGCAAGCGCACTGGTTGCAAGCCGACCCCAAGATAGCCGCGGGGGACGCGGCCTTTTTGCAGAAGCACGTCGACAATGCGGTTCACTGTCGGTGCGGGAACCGCGATCGAGCCGAAGCGTGCGAAACGCGGCGTGGCAATGCCGATCACGCGGCTGTGTGCGTCGACGACCGCGCCACCTATGGCCGTAGGTTGCACGCCGATGTCGAGCCGAATGTACGGAGCGAGGTCCGCGCCGCTCCAGGCGCGGCGCTCGGCAACAACCAAACTGACGGCGCCAAGCGCCGCCACCGGGCCGCTGGCGCGTGTGCGCCCAACGATCAGGGCGAGACCGCCGGGCTTTACCGAAGAGGCATCAATCGTCTCCTCGGCTGGCGAAGTCGCTTCGGCGCATTTCAACACCGCCAGGTCCGTGGATGCGTCGCGACCTGCAAGTGAGGCAGCCACAACGCGGCCATCGGGCAGGGTCACTTGAATATCCTCGTCGCGACGCAGCGCGTGCTCGGCGGTAACGATGACGCCCGGACGCCAGACGACCCCGCTCGAAGAGCCGCGAGGCTCGGTGTGAACGGCAACCGCGCTTGCCGCGGCGCGATCCGTGGCGAGCGCGAGGGCATTGGACAAAGCAACGAGTTCAGCTGACATTTTCGGAAACCTCCATGAACAAGATGCCGCACTCGCCGTGGCGATTACATCCGCCAAATGGCTAGGTGGAAGTTCAAGAAAAGAAATAGGCAATGCCAAGGCGGCTTCGCAGGGAACTTTAGCGACGCCTTTGCTCTCAACCAATGAAGAATGAGCGGGATAGCGGGCCGCACAAAGTGAAAGACGCTTCGCATCCCGCCAGGAGTTTGCCGTCCTTTGCCGGATAGAAAAACCGCTCGACGCTGGCGCAGAATCTCCCCGAGAGCGAACCCTACGGCTCTCGGCAGACCATCCTAACGGGTTCAGAACATCATGATTCCCATTCGAATTGTGGCGATTCCGACCGAAGTTGTCGAAAAAGTGCGGAGAACGATGCGCGCTCCGTTTCACGGTTTTCCGGCTCATGCGGAGTTGGCTACCGACGATGCTCCTTGCCGCCATTGCTTGCGCACGTTCGTGGCCGGCAGGGATCGCCGGATCCTGTTCACATACGACCGGTTCGCAGGCGTCGAAACTTTGCCACAGCCGGGGCCGGTGTATGTTCACGAAGCCTCCTGTCCGCGCTACGACAGCGACTCGGGTTTTCCCGAAGAATTGCGCCGCGGCCCTCGCACACTGGAAGCGTATGGCCGGGGCCGGCGTCTTCTGGGGCTGCAATATGTAACCAACGGAGAATTCGAACCGGCCGTGGAAAGACTGTTTGGGCAGGAACAAGTTGGCTACATCCAAGTGCACAGCACGACGGCCGGCTGCTTTACCTTTCGCATTGACCGGGCCGATCGGCCGGCGGCGCCTGGTCCGCAGAACTAACGACTTCCGGGATTGCAAACCACACTTGTTTGGGAGTAGGCTCGGTCGAGCCTCACCCCCACCCCCATTCCAAACCCGGATGCCGTGAGGCGGAATCCATCTCCGAGGTGGCCGAAGAGAAGGGCAGCGAAGGAGCAGGTTATGCCCATCGATAATAAGAGCATTGTGCGGCGCCTGTATGAAGAAGTGTGGAACATGCGGAGACTAGAAGTCATCGACGAATTGATTTCTCCGAGCCATGCCGTCCAGATCGCGGATGCCACAGATCCAGGAACAGGAATAGGACCCGAAGCCTACGCGCGAACTGTAGTCGAGTTTGTGACCGCATTTCCGGATGTGAAGTTCACGGTGCTGGACTTGATTGCAGAAAACGACAAGGTGGTGGCCTGTTGGAACTTTTCAGGAACGCACCAAGGGGTGTTCCGGGGACTCGCTCCCACGGGCAAAAAGATTTCGGTGGACGGAAGTACCGTCAATCAACTGGCCAACGGAAAGATCATGGACTCCTATGTGAGCTGGGATTTATGGGGCCTGATGCAGCAACTCGGAGCAATTCCCGCCCTTGGGCAACCTCAGAAGGCTTCTGCACGGTAAACGCAACGACCTAAATTCTCCCGGTCAGATACCAAAAAGCAACCCGATTGAAACGATTGGCTGCGCGAAGTCACTATTTCCTGAAGGAGGCCGTGTCATGAGGGGACAGGTTTTTCTCGTCCGGAATGCCGTCTATGACATTCTGATCCGCGACGCGGACGGACGACAGCTTGAACTAGAAAGTTTTACGGATTTGGAAAGCGCGCGCTGCCGGCTCCCTTCGATCGCCGCCCAGTATCCGGGCGTAAAGGTCACTCTGTGGAATCGAAAAACGCGTGACATCGTCGCGGAAACCGAAGGCTATTAATTCGTGTGTTTCCGCAGCTTAACAGCATTCCCTTGCCTCTCCCGGAGGATTTTTCCCGAGCAAGGTTGCCCTCGATAGGCGGATACGAAGCGAGCAGGCCGCCTCTTGAAGGGGCGTAGGAAATAGGCGCCAGGGGCAGTCTGTGCCGGGATGGCTTTCCGTCCTCTTGTTTTCTTGATGCAAAGGATTCAAATATTCGAAGCGGTTTCCGCAAAATCTTCGCCGGCCAATTCTTTTGAGCGTTAAAATAAAAAGAGCTTGGGAGAAAGGAGAACCGTTATGCCCAAAACAGAGAAAAGCTCCTCATTGGCTTTGAAAAAAGAGCAGGCCGCCAAGCTCGCTCCGACCCAGGAGGATATTGCCCGGCGCGCGTACGAAATCTACCTGGAACGCGGCGGGGCTCCCGGACGTGAGTTGGAGGATTGGGCTCGCGCTGAGCGAGAACTCGCCCAAAAGAATGGACACGTGCGGCGCAAAGGCGAGTCCAAGCCAGTTGCCGCATGAACCTGACCTAAACGCAAAGCGCGGAGTCACCCGAACTGCAGGCGCGCGAACCTCTCCGTGCAAACCTGTCCGTACATGCCCTTGTTACTGACCCAGCCGAAAAGTGACGGCCGCGATTATCTCGACTGCAATCGAGGCCCATGGCGCAACTGTCCGACACGGCCATCGCACCCTACGGAAAATACCGGGTGAAGGAATAAAAACCGATCAACAGGACTGCAAAAATGAGCACCCACGCGCTTCGACTCCGACGGGCCTTTCCTCCCTCGATCAGGTCGGCGATCGCGGAGCTAAAGAAAAACACTTGCAGGGCCGTGCCGAGACTCGCCGCAATCTCAACGAGCGCGAGCTGATCGACGAGGGAAATCAGGAAGATTCCGCCGCTGATCGCGGAGGCTGCCAGGCTCAATCCAATGGAGAAGATGTGCTGGCCCCTGCTCGACGCTTGCGCCTCTTCGCCCACCCTGTTATGCTCCAGCTCCCTTCACTTAACCGCGGATGCTTGGTCCAGAACGATTTCATTGTAGCGTTTCATGGCAGCAAATTCTCTGGGAGCAAAGGAA
>Ga0182036_10000057_pt1 | contig 42749 bp, 39 predicted proteins | sample sta12Cox44000080_FD_125966 | JGI IMG/M metagenome (GOLD analysis project Ga0182036, IMG submission 125966) | Lab enrichment of tropical soil microbial communities from Luquillo Experimental Forest, Puerto Rico - statoxic.12C.oxic.44.000.080 | ecosystem: Environmental > Terrestrial > Soil >...
CCTGCGGCCATCGTTGCCAGCGAGAAAGGCGATTATGCCTTTCTCAGCCTCAAATCGCCGGCGTTTGACCTCTCCGACCGCGGCGTCGCGGGGAGGTCGGTTCCGGCTGGCCTCGACGCTTTCGTCTATACGGAGCGCGGCGTCTACCGCAGCGGCGAAACCGTGGCCGTTACAGCGCTCCTGCGTGATGCACGGGGGGCTGCCGCACCAAACGCTCCTTTGACCATGGTGATCACGCGGCCCGACGGTGTTGAATATCGGCGCGCGCTTGTCGCCGATCAGGGCCTCGGGGGCCGTTCAATGAGCGTACCGCTCGTTTCTTCGGCATCAACCGGGACCTGGCGCGTGGCGGCCTATACCGATCCCAAGCGTCCGGCGGTAGGCGAGACCACGTTCATGGTCGAAGATTATGTGCCCGACCGTCTCGAATTCGATCTTTCCTCGGCCGCGAAAAACATATCGCGCGCCGCACCAGTGCAACTCAGTGTCGACGGACGTTTTCTTTATGGCGCGCCAGCCTCAAACCTAGAGCTGTCCGGAGAGGTAGCGATCGCCTCGGCCAAGGAACTGCCCGGCTTTGCCGGCTACGCCTTCGGCCTGTTCGACGATGACGTGACACCGGTCCGTCAGGAACTCGACGATCTGCCGAGCACGGACGCGGCCGGCAAAGCGAAGTTTCCCGTCAAGCTCGACACGACGCCGGCGAGCAGCCGACCACTGGAAGCGCAGGTCACGGTGCGGATGGCAGAATCCGGCGGCCGCGCTGTCGCGCGCAATCTTACGCTGCCGATCGCTTCGGACAGCGCGATGCTTGGCGTAAAGCCGATGTTCTCCGGCCGATCACTGGCTGACGGCGCCAATGCCGATTTCGACGTGATCATGCTGTCGCCCGATGGCAAAACGCTCGCGAAAAACGGCGTACACTACGACCTGCTCAAGGTTGAGAGCAGCTATCAGTGGTATCGCCAGAACGGCCAGTGGGAGTTCGAGCCGGTCAAACGAACGGAAAGAGTCGCGAGCGGCACGGTCGATCTTGCCGCTGACAAACCGGGACGTCTGTCTCTTCCCGTCAAATGGGGGCGCTATCGCCTGGAAGTTTCGACGGGCGAATCGAACGGACCCATCACGTCGCTCAGTTTCGACGCCGGTTTCTATGCTGAAGCTAATGCCGACACGCCGGATCTTCTGGAAGTCGCCCTCGACAAACCCGACTACAAGCCGGGAGAGGCGATGAATGTGATAATGACCGCGCGGACGGCCGGCCGCCTCACGATCAACGTATTGACCGATCGTCTCGTTGCCAGTCAGTCGCAAGACGTGAAAGCCGGCGTGGCACGGGTCAACATGACCGTTGGCCGCGATTGGGGCACGGGCGCCTACATGGTTGCGACCCTGCGCCGCGCGCTCGATGCGCCGGCACAACGTATGCCTGGCCGCGCAATCGGGGTGCAATGGTTCTCGATCGATCGTGCGGCGCACACTTTGGCGCTCGACATGAAATTGCCGGCGACGATGCGGCCTAATACGCGGTTGACGGTGCCGATCAAGCTGACCGGCCTCTCGGCTGGTGAGGAAGCGCGCGTCGTCGTCGCTGCTGTCGATGTCGGTATCCTCAATCTTACAAACTACAAGCCACCCGCGCCGGATGATTACTATCTCGGGCAGCGCCGTCTCACGGCCGAGATCCGCGATCTCTATGGTCAGTTGATCGACGGCATGCAGGGCGCCCGCGGACAAATTCGCTCGGGCGGCGACAGCGCCGGCAACGAGCTGTCGGGCTCGCCACCGACGCAGGCGCCGCTCGCACTCTATTCAGGGATTGTTGCCGTCGGCCGCGATGGCTCCGCCCAGGTGCAATTCGATATCCCCGCTTTCGCCGGCTCAGTTCGCGTGATGGCCATTGCGTGGAGCAAGGATAGGGTCGGCAAGGCGTCCGGCGACGTGATCGTGCGCGACCCGGTTGTACTGACCGCGACTTTGCCGCGTTTCCTGCGGACCGGCGACAAGAGCGCGGTCCAGCTTGAGCTCGACAACGTCGAAGGCGCTCCCGGCGACTACAGTCTCGCGGTCATGACCGACGGCGCCATCAAGCGTGACGACGACAAGCCGCTGACATTCAAGCTTGCTGCGAAACAGCGCGACCGGGTTTCGCTGCCGGTCGGTGCCAGTGGGGCGGGAGCCGGCACGGTGAGTGTGAAAGTGACAGGGCCCGACAATTTCAGTCTCGAGCGCACCTATGCGCTCGATGTAAGGTCGGCCACTCAAATTCTGACTCGCCGTAGCGTGCGCTCGCTTGCCAAAGGTGAAACGCTCACGCTCTCGAAGGACCTGTTTGCCGATTTTGTTCCCGGCACTGGTCGCGCGGGGCTTTCAGTCGCTGTCTCGACGTCGCTTGATGCGGCGACACTGATCAATGCACTCGATCGCTATCCGTTCGGATGCTCCGAGCAGATCGCCAGCCGGGCAATGGCCATGCTCTACGTGAACGAGCTCGCCCAACAGGCGCGGCTAGCTCCGGACGGTGAAACCGACCAGCGCATCAAGGATGCCATTCCGCGCCTTCTGGCGCGGCAGGACTCGAATGGCTCGTTCGGCTTGTGGTCGGTCGGCGGTGATGACCCGTGGCTCGACGCCTATGTCACGGATTTCCTGACGCGTGCACGCGAGCGCGGCTTCGACATTCCGGCAACGGCCTACACGCTCGCCATCGATCGGTTGCGCAACTACGTCGCTACGGCGCCCGAGCCGAACAAGAATGGCGGACGTGAATTGGCCTACGCGCTCTATGTATTGGCGCGCAACGGCGCGGCGCCGGTGGGCGATCTGCGTTACCTCGCCGATGTCAGGCTTGCGGACTTGGCGACGCCGATTGCGAAAGCCCAGATTGCCGCGGCGCTGGCGATGGTCGGCGACAAGGAACGCGCCGATAACATCTATCTGGCGGCACTCAACGCTATTTCGCCGCAGCCGAAATTCGACCTCGGCCGCGCTGATTTCGGCTCAGCCCTGCGCGATGCTGCGGCGCTGGTGACGCTGGCCTCGGAAGGAAAGGCGCTACAGAAGACGATCGACGACGCCGTGCTGCGCATCGATGCCGCGCGCTCTCTCAGCTCAAGCACGTCGACGCAGGAAGATGCGTGGCTCGTGCTCGCGGCACGTACGGTCACCAAACAACTCAACGCAATCTCGCTTGCGGTGAACGGCGAGCCCCGTCAGGGCGCGCTTTATCGCAGTCTGCGCCCAGACGATCTCGCAAGTCCGCTTGCAGTCGCAAACCAAGGTGAAGGCAATGTGCAGGCCGTCGTCTCGGTCAGCGGAGCGCCACTCACCCCTGAACCGGCGGCGGAAGATGGGTTCAGAATCGAACGCAAATACTACACGCTGGACGGGGAACCGGCCGACCCCGGCAAATCCCGGCAGAACCAGCGCTTCGTCGTCGTGCTGAAAATGACAGAGCCGCAACCACAGTTTGGGCGCGTCATCGTTGCCGATTATCTGCCCGCCGGCTTTGAGATTGATAACCCCCGCCTTGTCTCGTCGGGGGAGACGGGCACGCTGGCCTGGATCACCGACGCGGTTGAACCGGTGAACTCCGAATTCCGCGATGACCGCTTCAGCGCGGCTTTCGATCGCAAGCAGGATTCGTCGCCCGTATTCGGTGTCGCCTACGTCGTACGCGCGGTCTCGCCTGGACGATACGTACTGCCGCAGGCAAAGGTCGAAGACATGTACCGGCCCGATCGTTTTGGCCGGACCGCGACCGGCAACATCGAGATTGCGCCGCGATGAAGCATTGGCGAGCAATTTTGACGGTTGCAGGCGGTGTTGGTGCCACTATCGCACTTGCCGGAGCGGTCTGGGTCCGCCAACTTGGACCGGCGCTTCTGGGCAAGAATCTCGAGTATTCGCACGTGGTTCTCGATCGCGAAGAGCGGCTCTTGCGTGCCTATGCAACGAGCGAGGGACGTTGGCGACTGCCGGTTTCGGAGCGTGATGTCGAGCCGCGATTCCTCAAACTTCTCTTCAACTACGAAGACAAACGCTTCCGCGAGCATCACGGCGTTGATCCGCGCTCGTTGGGACGTGCCGCAGTTCAATTTATTTCGCGCGGACAAATCATCTCTGGCGCTTCGACGATCAGCATGCAGGTCGCGCGGCTTCTTGAGTCACGCGAGCGGCGCAGCCTGGGCGCCAAGATGCGTCAGATCGTACGTGCGCTCGAGCTTGAACACGCGCTCGGCAAGGACGGTATTCTTGCGCTTTATCTGGCGCTCGCGCCCTATGGCGGGAATCTGGAGGGCGTGCGTGCAGCTTCACTTGCCTATTTCGGCAAGGAGCCGCGCAAACTGTCGCTGGCCGAAGCAGCGTTATTGGTCGCCCTGCCGCAGTCTCCCGAATTGCGCCGGCCCGATCGTTTCCCGACTGCGGCGCGTGCTGCGCGCGATCGTGTACTCGATCGCGCTGCGTTGGCGGGCCTCATGCCACCCGACGAAATCGCGCGGGCAAAAGCCCAGCCGGTTCCGCACGAGCGCAAGCCTTTGCCCGTGCTGGCACCGCATGCCGCGGATCAGGTGGTCCTGCTCGAGCCCGACCGCCGCGAGCATCGACTGACGCTCGACCTCTTCCTGCAGAAGAACCTGCAGCAGCTCGCGCATGATCGTGCACAAGCTCTCGGACCGGATATTTCCGTCGCCATTCTCGCGGTCGACAATGTGACTGGCGAGGTAAGGGCGCGCGTTGCGTCCGCAGACTATTTTGACGCGCGCCGGGCCGGGCAGGTGGACATGACGCAGGCCCTGCGCTCGCCAGGCTCCACTTTAAAACCATTCATCTATGGCCTTGGATTCGAAGATGGCGTCATTCATCCCGACACGCTGATCGATGACCGGCCGAGCCGCTATGGCAGCTATAAGCCGGAAAATTTCGATCTGACCTTCCAGGGTGTGGTCACGGTTCGACGTGCGCTGCAATTGTCGCTCAATGTTCCGGCGGTCGCGGTTCTCAACAAGATTGGCGTAAGCCGTCTGGGCGCGCGTTTGTCCCAGGCCGGAGCGGTGCTCGTCTTGCCGAAAGGCGAAGCGCCCGGCCTCGCCATGGGGCTTGGCGGCGTGGGCGTCCGCCTGGCGGACCTGGTCATGCTCTATGCCGGCCTCGCGCGGCAGGGTGAGGCGATCGCTTTGACCGAGCGTCGGCTGGCCGACCTAGGGATGCCGCACCGGCTACTTGGTCCCGTGGCCGCCTGGTACGTCGGCAACATCCTCCTGGGCGCGCCGCCGCCCGATAACGCACCTCATGGCCGTATCGCTTTCAAAACGGGCACCTCGTACGGGTACCGCGATGCTTGGGCCATCGGGTTCGACGGCCGCATGACGGTCGGCGTATGGGTCGGGCGTCCCGATGGCGCGCCAGTACCTGGTCTTGTCGGCCGGACTTCAGCCGCGCCAATTCTCTTCGAAGCTTTCGCCCGCTCGGGCTTAGCGCCCGAGGCCCTCCCACGTGCGCCGACAGGTACAATTTTTGCGGCGAGCAACAAGCTGCCGCCGCCGCTGCAACGTTTCGGCATCACCGGTCCAGGCGAGGCGGTCGAGGCGCCGCGCATCATATTCCCGCCGGACGGAGCGCGACTTGAAATCGCCACAGGCGCGCAGCGCGATCCTGTTGCACTAAAAATAAGCGGTGGGCGCGGGCCGCTCACGGTTCTGGTCAATGGCGTGCCGACCACGGCTGCGAGTGGCCGCGGGACGCTGTTCTTTCAGCCTGACGGGCCCGGATTTGTCCGGCTGACCGTTATGGACGCCCGTGGCACCTCCGACAGCGTCACAGTAAGGCTCCAATAGCCGTGAATGACATGCTAGGGCCTTGGCCCTATTGTCCGGAGAAATCGACGGATCAAGGTTCTTGACGGCGTGAGCACGACCACTGAAGCGGCACATTCCCAGCTTGGCCTGCGGCGTAGCCTGACGGCGGCGCTGGATTTCGCCGTGGCCTCGCACCGGCGTGCGCTGGCTCTGCTTGTGGTGTTTTCGCTGTGCGCATTCCTGCCGGGTTTCTTCCAGATACCGGCGGTCGATCGCGACGAGGCGCGCTTCGCGCAGGCGACAAAGCAAATGCTGGAGGCGCGCGACTACGTCGATATCCGCTTCCAGAACGAGGTTCGGTATAAAAAGCCGGTGGGAATTTACTGGCTGCAGGCAGCCGCGGTGAAAGCCGGTGAGGCCCTAGGCGTACCGCGGGCACGAACAACCATCTGGCTCTATCGTTTGCCGTCACTGTTCGGTGCGATCGGCGCCGTTCTGCTGACCTACTGGACCGCCCTCGCTTTTGTTCCCCGTCGCGCTGCCGTTATTGCTGCCTTGATGATGGCAAGCTCCGTAATGCTTGGCGTTGAGGCGCGCCTCGCCAAGACCGATGCCATGTTGTTGCTGACCTCGGTCGCCGCCATGGGAGCGCTGGCGCGCATCTATCTCGCCAGCCGGAGTGAACTTGAGGCCAAGGCTGGCTGGATCGAGCCCGCCATTCTGTGGACTGCGATCGCCGCCGGTGTGCTGCTCAAGGGACCGCTGGTCCCCATGTTCGTCGGGCTCGCGATCATCGTCCTCTCCGTGGTCGACAAATCGGCGCGCTGGCTGTGGTTGCTACGGCCGGTCGCCGGCGTGATCTGGTTCGTTGTGCTGGTATCGCCATGGTTCGTGGCGATCATCGCAAAATCCGGCGCCAGTTTCTTCGTGCAGGCGATCGGGCACGACATGCTCGACAAGGTCGCGAGCAGTCAGGAGGCACATGGCGCGCCTCCCGGATACTATTTTCTGCTGTTTTGGGTGACCTTCTGGCCCGGCGCCGTGCTGGCGGGCTTGGCGGCACCGATCGTGTGGCGATTTCGGCACGAACCCCGCACGCGGTTTCTGCTCGCGTGGCTATTGCCTTCGTGGCTCGTTTTCGAAGTGGTCATGACCAAGTTGCCGCATTACGTTCTGCCGCTCTATCCGGCGATCGCAATCATGATTGCCGGCATTCTTGAATCCTACGGTCTGACAAAGCAACGCTGGATGGTGCGCGGTACGATCGGCTGGTTTCTTTTGCCGGGGGCCATTTCGATTGCGACGGTGATCCTGTTCATCTTGTTCGGTCGGGAACTCGGGTTGATCGCCTGGCCCTTCGCAGCGCTAGCCGTGATCTTCGGCCTGTTTGCTTGGTGGCTCTATGAAGTGGATGGCGCCGAACTTTCGCTCTTGCGTGGGATGATTGCTTCGGTGTTTGTCGCAATTACGGTCTACGCAATCACATTCCCTCTGCTGCCGACATTGTTTCCCAGCGCCTTGATAGCGCAGGAAATCAACGCAAGCGATTGCGCGCGTCCGCACGTCGCATCGACATTTGCCTATCAGGAGCCGAGCCTTGTGTTTCTCCTCGGCACGGAGACTCGCTTTACCGATGGAGCCAGCGCTGCCGATTTCCTGCGGGCGGGCCCGTGCCAGTACGCGCTGATCGATCCGCGCAGCGAGCGTGGCTTCGTGCAGCGCGCTGAGACGATTGGCCTGCGCTATTCGCTCGTCGGACGGATCGAGGGCTATAACATCAGTATCGGAAAGCCGGTATCGCTGTCCGTCTTCCGTTCGCAGGCAGGATCATGAGCGTTAGCAACGGGATCAGTCGAATGGAGAGCGAGGCGGTTGCCACGCTGCGGCGCTGCGTCGCCAATGTCAGGACTGCACTCGGCCTGCTGACGCGCGCTTCGGGCAAGGCGCCGGTGCGGGCGTGGCCGCTCTCGCCGCGCGATCTAGCGATCGCGGCGGGTATGTCCGTTGCCGCGATCCTGTTCCTGATGGTGTTCGTCGACGCCGCCGTGACGCGGTCTGTCGCCCATCTGCCCCGATGGGTGGTGTCCGTGTTCGATGAAATCACCGAGTTTGGAAAATCCGGCTGGTTCCTCTGGCCGCTTGGAATTTTGTTTCTTGTGCTGGCCGCACTGCCGCCCGTGCTGACCCCGTTCTCGCAACGGGTCCTGGCAACGATCATGGTCCGCGTCGGTTTTCTGTTCACGGCAATTGCGGTCCCTGGCCTGTTCGTCACCATCATCAAGCGGATGATCGGGAGGGCGCGGCCTTACGTCGGGGGCAGTCTCGATCCCCTCCTGTTCGATCCTTTTAAGTGGGTGCCTGCCTATTCAGGGATGCCGTCCGGACATGCCACCACAGCCTTCGCGGTGTTGGTGGCTTTCGGCACGCTATGGCCGCGCGCCCGGACCATCCTGCTTGTCTATGCATTGCTTATCGTCGTCAGTAGAGTGGTGCTGGTGGCACATTATCCTTCCGATGTGCTGGCAGGGGCGCTGGTCGGCATCATCGGGGCGGCGCTCGTCCGGCGTTATTTTGCACAGCGCCACCTTGGCTTCACGATCGGGCAGGATGGTCGAGTCCATCAATATCCGGGGCCTTCCCTGAGGCGCATGAAGGCGGTTGCCCGAGAGCTTCTGGCCCCATAAGACATCCCGTTATGACGAGTATCGATCCGGCGGTCTCCGTTGTCGTGCCGGTACGCAACGAGGCCGGCAATATCGCTCCGCTTGTGACGGAAATCGCCAAAGCCCTGAACGGCAAATGGCCGTTCGAGGTCGTTTATGTTGACGACGGTTCCAGCGACGCTACAGAAGTCGAGCTTCAACAGCTGATTACCCAGCATGCCTGGCTTCGTCGTGTCCGCCATAAGCAATCCTGCGGCCAGTCGGCCGCGGTGTGCACTGGTGTTGCCGCTGCCCGCGCGCCGATCGTGGTGACACTCGACGGAGACGGACAAAACGATCCGGCTTTCATCTCGGCGCTGATCCGCACGCTTGAGGCGGGCGCGCCACGTACCGGCCTCGTCGCTGGACAGCGCGTCGGTCGCAAGGCGAGTGGTTTCAAGAAGTTTCAGTCGCGCATCGCCAATGCCGTGCGCGGTGCTGTCCTGCGGGATGGAACGCGCGACACGGGCTGCGGCCTGAAGGCGTTCCGCCGTGACGTGTTTCTCAGTCTGCCGAGCTTTGATGGACTTCACCGGTTCCTGCCGGCACTAGTGCGACGCGAAGGTTACGACATCGGCTACGTTGATGTCGTCGATCGTCCGCGCGCGCATGGCGTGTCAAACTACGGGATGTGGGACCGACTGTGGGTAGGGGTCCTGGATCTGGCCGGCGTGTGGTGGCTTATCCGCCGCAAAAAACGAATTCCGCAAATTGAGGACTAGCGCACGATCCCGAAAATTGAGGCCCGTTTTTCGGAAAAATTCATGCGCGTTTAAAGGACCGTACAAATGCTGATCGATATCGCACAGGCGGTGGGTGGGTATCTGCACGACGTGTTCGTCGGTACAGCGGATTGGGGAATTCTGGTCGGCTATATCGCGCAGGCAATGTTCGCCATGCGTTTCGTCGTGCAGTGGATTGCGTCGGAACGCGCCGGCAAGAGTGTCGTGCCGACGGCGTTCTGGGTTTTCTCGATCGGCGGCGGTTTGATGCTGCTCGGCTATGCGCTCTATCGTAAGGACCCCGTGTTCATCATAGGGCAGGCTTTTGGTGTCTTCGTTTACTTGCGCAATCTGCAATTTGTCTTGCGCGGCGGAGGTACGGCAGCCGCAGCCTGACAATTTACGAGGCGCGCCGACCCGCGGCCGCGGCCATAGCCGAAAATCCTCGTTCGAGATCGGCGATAAGGTCGTCCGGATCTTCAAGGCCAATATGGAGCCGCACCGTCGGCCCGCCCGGCGCCCATTTGGTGGCGGTCCTGTATTCGGTGCAGTCAAACAGTATGGCCAGGCTTTCGAAGCCGCCCCATGAATAGCCGAGGCCGAACAGGGCTAGCTCATTCAGGAAAGCGTGCACCGATTGTTCGCTTGTGGGCTTGAATACGACGCTGAAGAGGCCGCAGGCGCCGGTGAAATCCCGTTTCCAGATTTTGTGTCCCGGGTCGCTCTCGAGAGCGGGGTGAATCACGCGCAGGACTTCCGTACGCTGTTCGAGCCATCGCGCGACGCGCAACCCCGACTGGTAGTGGCGATCAAGACGAACACCGAGCGTGCGCAGTCCTCGCAGCGCGAGGTACATATCGTCGGGGCCGACGCACAGGCCCATCGAGTAGACTGTATCTTTCAACGGCGGCAGTGTCGCCGCATTGGCTGATACGCAGCCGAACATGATGTCCGAGTGGCCGCCGATATATTTGGTCCCGGCCTGAATTGAGAGGTCGACGCCTTTCTCGAAGGCGCGGAAATAAAGCGGCGTCGCCCACGTATTGTCCATCAGAACGACCGCGTTCCGCTCGTGGGCAATCTTCGCGATGGCCGGAATGTCCTGCATCTCGAGGCTTTGCGATCCAGGGGCCTCGACGAAAACAACCCGCGTGTTCGGCTTGAACAGCCTAGCGATATCAGCGCCGACGAGAGGATCATAATAGGTTGTCTCCACGCCGAATCTTTTGAAGACGCCATTGCAGAAATTGCGTGTCGGCCGGTACACGCTGTCGGGGACGAGCACGTGATCGCCGGCGCGGGCGGTGGCAAGCAAAGCTGCAGATATTGCTGCAAGACCGGATGGCAGCAGGGCCACGCCTGCGCAGGCGTCGCCATCGATCTCGCGCAGGGCGTTTTCGAGCGCTTCGGAGGTCGGTGTGCCGCGGCGACCATAGTTGTAACGCGCGCGATGGGCGACCTGATCCTCGGCAGTCGGGTAGAGCAGGGTCGAGGCGTGATAGACGGGAGGGTTTACGAAACCATGGTAGGCCTGCGGGTCACGGCCGGAGGTGACGAGGCGGGTATCGCTTTTGATCGGACCTTTGGGCTTCTTCGACATACGAACGCGGCATCCTGTTGATCGCGAGTTTCGCGCGGCAGACATATCGTCCGCACAAGACGCAAGCGTCAACCCCTTGACCCGGCAATCCGATCGTTCTGTGATGCCCGAAATAGGGGGCTATCGCTAAGTGAGGGCGTGAAACGGATAGTTGTTACTGCCGAATCCAGCTCCGGCGACGGAATTTTGGGTGTCCCGAAAACGTCCGCACCTCCCAAGAGTGTTTGAAGGAACAGTCACATGAAGCGAATTACCACAGTACTTGTATTGTTGCTTGCCGTCGCAGCGCAGAGTGCGTCCGCTCAGACACTAAAAGCCGTCAAGGATCGCGGTATTTTGAATTGCGGTGCCAACGGTACGCTCGCGGGCTTCGGGCTCCCCGACGCGCAGGGAAAATGGACCGGCCTCGATGTGGATTTTTGCCGAGCCGTCGCAGCTGCAGTGCTGAACGATGCCGAGAAGGTCAAATACGTCCCGCTGTCGGCCAAGGATCGCTTCACGGCGTTGCAGTCTGGCGAAGTGGACGTCCTCGCCCGCAACACGACGTGGACCTCGTCGCGAGACACCTCGCTCGGCCTGAATTTCACCGGCGTGAACTACTACGACGGTCAAGGCTTCATGGTACGCAAGACACTGAAAGTGAACTCGGCGCTCGAGCTCAACGGGGCTTCAGTTTGCGTTCAGCAGGGCACAACAACCGAGCTGAACCTCGCGGACTATTTCAGCGCCAACAAGATGCAGCTCAAGTCCGTGACCTTCGCCACCGCGAATGAGGCCGTGAAAGCCTACGACGCCGGGCGCTGCGACGCTTACACCACCGACGCCTCCGCGCTCTATGCGGAAAGGCTGCGCGTCACCGATCCGAACGAACACATTATTCTGCCGGAGATCATCTCCAAGGAGCCGCTCGGTCCTGCGGTGCGTCACGGCGACGATCAATGGTTCGACATCGTAAAGTGGACACTGTTCGCGATGATGAACGCTGAAGAGCTCAATATTTCATCCAAGAATGTCGATGAGGCGCTGAAGTCCACCAATCCGGAGATCAAACGCTTTGTCGGAACCGAAGGCAATTTCGGCGAACAACTCGGCCTGAGCAAGGACTGGGCGGTGCGCATCGTCAAACAGGTCGGCAACTACGGCGAATCATTCGAGCGGAATGTTGGGTTGGGCTCGACGCTCAAGATCGAGCGGGGATTGAACAAGTTGTGGACCAAGGGCGGAATCCAATACGCACCACCAATCCGCTGACCACATGCCGCGGAGATTGACCGCGGGCGGCGCGCCCGCGGTCATGTCGTTGGGAAAGTTATTGCCGCCACACGTCGGACGAGGGGGACATGGCGACTGACCTGCCGGCGTCGGCGCGCCCCGCATCCGTCGTTTTTTACAATGATCCGCGGGTCCGCAGCATTGCCTACCAGGTCGCGCTATGTGCCGTGGTCGTCTTTCTCGTTTACGGCGCCGCCAGCAATGCGATCGAGAATCTCGCGCGCGCCAGGATCGCTTCCGGCTTCGGATTCTGGGATCAGACCGCGGGCTTCGATATCAGCCAGACTCTGATCAAATACTCTTCGCGCAGCTCGACTTATGGGCGCGCATTCTGGGTCGGCTTGCTCAATACCCTGCTGGTTGCCGGGATCGGCATCGTGCTTGCGACCATCCTTGGTTTCGTTATCGGCATATCGCGGCTCTCAAGCAACTGGCTGCTGGCCAAAGTTGCGGGTTGTTACGTGGAGATCATTCGCAACCTGCCGCTCCTGCTGCAATTGCTGTTCTGGTACAACGCAGTGCTCAAGGCATTGCCGGACATCCGCGATAGTCATTCGATCGGAGGGCGGGTCTTTCTCAACAATCGTGGCCTGTTTTTGCCGACTCCTATTTTCAAACATGGGTTCGGCGGAGCGGAAATCGCCTTGCTCGCCGGGATCATCGGTGCGATCGCCTATCGCGTCTGGGCGCGTAAACAGCAGGAACGAACCGGGCGACAGGCGCCGGTATTGTGGGTGACATTGGCGTTGGTCATAGGACTTCCGCTCGCAACCTTCATTCTCTCGGGCGCCCCGCTCAGTTTCGAATTTCCCCAGGCTGGACGCTTCAACATCACTGGCGGGACCGAGGTGCTGCCGGAATTTGTCGCGCTTCTGTTCGGCCTGACGATCTACACGGCGGCATTCATCGCTGAAGTGGTACGCGCAGGCATTCTCGCGGTCTCGCGCGGCCAGAGCGAGGCTGCCTTTTCCTTGGGCTTGCGGCCGGGGCCGACCCTTCGTCTGATCGTGGTGCCGCAGGCGATGCGCGTGATCATCCCGCCTTTGACCAGCCAATATCTCAACCTGACCAAAAACTCTTCGCTGGCCGTGGCGATCGGGTATCCCGACCTCGTGCAGGTTTTCACCGGAACCGTGCTCAACCAGACCGGTCAGGCGGTTGAGGTCGTCGCCATCACGATGCTGGTCTATCTCGTCATCAGCCTCGCCACCTCTTTGCTGATGAACATCTACAACAGCCGCATGGCTCTGAAGGAACGGTGAGGGTCCTTTCATGACCATGGCTGAGGGCGATCTTGCCGTAACCGAACTGGCCTTCGTGCGCCACACGCCCATTGCGCCGAGGCCGCCGCCGGCCACGATGACGGGTGCGCTCGGCTGGCTGCGTGCGAATCTTTTGTCGTCGCCATTCAATATCGCACTCACGATCCTGATCGGCCTGCTGCTGGCATGGGCGATTCCGGAAATCGTGAAATTCCTTTTCATCGACGCGGTGTGGACCGGTAGCGATCGCGAGGCGTGCCTCGAATTTGTGCAGCATCGCGCGATCGGCGCCTGCTGGCCGTTCGTCTGGGAACGCCTGCCTTACTTCATCTATGGCTCTTACCCGATCTCCGAGCGTTGGCGCGTCGACGTATTCTTCGTGATGCTCGCAATCGGAATAGTCTGGCTCCTGTGGCTCAACGCACCCCGGCGCGATCTCGGCGCCATCTATTTCTTCCTAATCCTCCCGGTGACCTCGTTCATTCTGCTGACGGGTTGGTCGGCGATCGGGTTACGTCCGGTAGATACGGTGCTGTGGGGCGGCGTACTGGTGACCATCGTGGTTGCTGCCGTGGGCATCGTGTGCTCGTTGCCGCTAGGTATTCTCCTGGCGCTCGGTAGGCGCTCGCGGATGCCGACGGTGCGTTTGCTTTCGGTGATTTTCATCGAATTTGTGCGCGGCGTGCCGCTCGTCACCGTGCTGTTTATGGCGAGTGTGATGTTGCCATTGTTTATTCCCGAGCAATGGTCACCCGACAAACTGGTGCGTGCTCTCGTCGGTATTGCGTTGTTTGCCTCGGCCTATATGGCGGAGGTTGTGCGTGCGGGACTGCAGGCCATTCCCAAAGGTCAGTATGAGGGCGCGATGGCGGTCGGTCTGCGCTACGCGCAGATGATGCGTCTCGTTGTCCTTCCGCAGGCGCTGAAGGTGACGATCCCGAATATTGTCAACACATATATCGGCTTGTTCAAGGACACCACCCTCGTCTTTATCGTCGGCATATTCGATCTGCTGCGCACGATCGAAGTTGCGCGGATCGACCCGAAATGGGCGACACCGGTCACCAGCACGACGGGCTATGCGGTGGCTGCTATCTTTTATCTGGTCTTCTGTTACGGCATGTCGCGATATGCGCGTGCCATGGAAGCCCGGCTGACGAAAGGCGATCGACGGTGAACGACAGCACTGACAGCCATGGATCGCTGCTCAAGCCGGCAAAGCTCAACACTGCGGTCGCCGTCCAACTCGTGGACCTGAACAAGTGGTACGGCGATTTTCACGTCTTGCGCGACATCAACCTTAAGGTCATGGGCAAAGAGCGCATTGTCATTTGCGGGCCGTCGGGATCCGGCAAGTCGACTATGATCCGATGTATCAACCGTCTGGAAGAGCATCAGGCCGGGCGCATCGTTATCGATGGCGTGGAATTGACCGCGGACTTGAAAAAGATTGACGAGGTTCGCCGCGAAGTCGGAATGGTCTTCCAGCATTTCAACCTGTTTCCCCATCTGACCGTGCTGGAGAACTGTACGCTGTCTCCGATCTGGGTACGCGGAATGCCGAAGAACGAGGCCGAAGAGATGGCCTCGCACTATCTGAAGCGGGTGAGGACTCCAGAACAGGCCAACAAATATCCCGGCCAATTGTCGGGCGGTCAGCAGCAGCGTGTCGCCATAGCTCGCGCGTTATGCATGAATCCGAAGATCATGCTCTTCGACGAGCCGACTTCGGCCCTTGATCCGGAGATGGTCAAGGAAGTGCTCGATACCATGGTGGAGCTCGCCCACGACGGTATGACCATGCTGGTGGTGACCCACGAAATGGGCTTTGCCCGGCAGGTGGCGGACCGCATTGTGTTCATGGATGAGGGGCAGATTGTCGAAGCCAACGTTCCAGAGGAATTCTTCGCTCACCCGCAACACGAGCGTACGAAGTTGTTCCTGAGTCAGATTCTGCACTGACGAAAGTGTGTCAGTCCTTTTCGACTGCGAGATCCGGTCGTCCGCCCCATTCCGCCCACGACCCGTCGTAGACGCGTGGCAGCTTCTTGCCGATCGCGTCGAGGCCCATCGCAAGGATCACGGCGGTGACGCCGGAACCGCAGGTTGTGATGATCGGTTTGTCGGTATCGATGCCCGCTTTCTTGAACGCATCGGCAATCTTTTCCGGCGACGCCAGACGTCCGTTCTCGACGATTTCCGTCGAGGGTACGTTGCGTGCTCCGGGCATGTGACCGGAGCGCAGTCCGGGGCGGGGCTCGGGCTCGGTACCGGCAAAACGCCCGGCCGAGCGAGCATCGACGACCTGGTCGCTGCTGTTGTTAAGCGCCATCTGCACGTCGCTGAGCATTGCGACCGCACCCGTATCCATGTTGGCGTTGAAAGTGCGCGTCGGGCGTTTGACCTCGCCAGTGTCGAGCGGCCGCCCTTCCTGCTTCCAGGCGGGCAGACCACCGTCGAGAATGAACACGTTGCGCGCGCCGAAAATTTTGAATGTCCACCAGACGCGTGGCGCAGAGAAAAACCCGCTGCCGTCATAGACGACGATCGTGTCGTTCTCTGTGACGCCGAGGTTTCCAGCCGACTCAGCAAACTGACCGGGGCCGGGGAGCATGTGCGGCAGGTCGGTCGAATCGTCTGCGATGGCGTTGATGTCGAAAAAGATTGCGCCTGGAATATGCCCGGCAAGGTACTCGGCCTTGGCGTCCCGCTTTTGCGTGGGCAGATAGTAGGAGCCATCGACAATGGAGACGCCCGGTTTGCCCAGTTGACCGGCCAGCCATTCGGTCGATTTGAGCCAGCGGCTCGACATTGATGCTGCCATTACAAACTCCGTATAACGCAAGCCTGTGCGATCTTGCGCCCGAGTGCAACGATTGAGGCTGCACTAAGGTTGCATGATTGCAATACCGGGGAGCCGTGATGATTGGGAGAATTTGCTGCGGCTATACGACCTTAGACAATGCCGACGCTTTATGAGGCCTTGGTGAAGACTGAGATTTTTCCGGGCATTCTCGCGCGCAACGTCGCCGGATTCCGGCGCATTGAGCTGCTGCGTGGGCCAGCGGGTGAAGACGTCGAGTTTGCAACCGTGATGTGGTTCGACTCGCTTGAGTCGGTGAAAGCTTTCGCCGGCGTCGACTATGAGACCGCGGTGGTGCTGCCCAAAGCGCGCGCCTTGCTTAGGCGTTACGAGCCCCGGTCACGCCACTATGAAGTGCGCGAAGAACGAATCGCGCATTAGGCAAGCGCAAGCCGTACACGACGATTCTGCTTGCCCTTCTTTTCGATCTGGGTAACCCGCACGGCGCCGATCTCGCCGGTCGCACGCACATGCGTGCCTCCGCAAGGTTGGAGATCGAGGCCAGAGATATCGATAAGGCGGACGCGACCCGTGCCGATCGGCGGTTTCACCGACATGGTTTTGACAAGACCGGGGTTCGCTTCAAGCTCGGCATCTGTGATCCATCGGCTGCTGACCGCGGCATTGCTCGCAATCATCTCGGCGACTTTCGCAGTGATGGCATCCTTATCGAGACCCGCCTCCGGGATATCAAAATCGAGACGGCTTTCGCTGTCACCGACCGAACCTCCGGTGACCGCATACGGCAAGGCTGCGGAGAGGAGGTGCAGCGCCGTGTGCATGCGCATGCGGGCGTAGCGCTTGTCCCAGTCGATCTCGGCAGTGACGCCATCGCCGACCTTGGGCGCGCTTGCGCCCGCGGGCAAGACGTGCGCGATCTCGCTCTTGGCCGCGTCGGTATAGACTGCCGTTTCCACAGGAATGCGCGTGCCGTCCGCGGTCGTGAGCGAACCGGCATCGCCGGGCTGTCCGCCTGACGTGGCATAAAAAACGGTGCGATCGAGCACGATGCCGCCCTGTTCGGTCACAGCCACGACACGAGCGTCGCAGCTCTGGAGATATGAATCTTCGCGGAACAGGCATTCCGTCGGCATCGTTAGCTCTTTTCGAACGGCGGCTTGATGTTCGATTTGCGCTCAAGCCACTCCGGCACCGGCAATTTCTTCGCGTGAAGAAAATCCGGATTAAATAATTTCGACTGATAGCGCGAGCCATAGTCGGCGAGGATCGTGACGATCGTTTTTCCAGGCCCGAGATCTTTTGCCATGCGGATCGCGCCGGCGATGTTGATGCCAGATGAACCGCCGAGACAGAGACCCTCATGCTCGAGCACATTGAATATGAGAGGCAGCGCTTCTTCGTCAGGAATGAGGTAGGCCTTGTCGACTTTGAGACCATCGATGATCGGGGTCACCCGACCTAGGCCGATGCCTTCGGTGATGGAGCCGCCCTCGGTCGCTTTGGCCTGGCCATCCTTGAAGAGATGATACATGGCGGCGCCGCGCGGATCGGCGACGCCGATCGTGATGTCTTTTTTCTTTTCACGCAGGAACGATGATACGCCTGCAATCGTGCCGCCGGTGCCGATGGCGCAGATGAAGCCGTCGATATTGCCTTTGCACTCGTCCCAGATTTCCGGGCCGGTCGAAACGTAGTGCGCCTTGCGGTTATCCAGATTGTTCCACTGATCGGCAAATATTACGCCATTCTTTTCGGTTTTCTTCAACTGCTCGGCGAGGCGTCGACCGACGTGCTGGTAATTGTTCGGATTGGAAAACGGAGCGGCGGGAACTTCCACGAGCTCAGCTCCGCAGAGCCGCAGCATGTCTTTCTTTTCCTGGCTTTGCGTCTCGGGGATGACGATCACGGTGCGGTAGCCGCGCGCGTTGGCGACCAATGCGAGGCCAATGCCGGTGTTGCCGGCGGTCGCCTCGACGACGAGCCCGCCCGAACGCAATTCCCCGCGCTTTTCTGCTTCCATGATCATCTGCCGGCCGGCGCGATCTTTCACCGAGCCGCCAGGATTCATGAATTCGGCCTTGCCGAGGATGGTGCATCCAGTTGCCTCGGAGGCGCGCGCCAGCTTGATGAGCGGCGTGTTGCCGATGGCTTCGATAATGCCTTTACGGATTTGCATGCCCGTTCCGGGACTGATGAGGGTAGTCGAACCTAGTAGAGGGGCGCAGGGCCCACAAGGCCGCCGAATCGAGGGGGAAATTGCGACGAATTCAGCCGGGTCGTGACGATTGTTCGATCAGTCTGCTCAGCGGTAGTTGGAAATGGCCGAAGGCGAGGAAACCGGACCGAAAAACACGCGCAAAAATCCGTTGGTGTGAGGGTCGGCGGGGAATTAGTTGGGCCAAGGTGGGTTATTAAGGACCATGCCACAAGAAAAGCCTCGCCGCCTTCACATACCCAGGAAGGGCGAGTCTGCGCGAAGAATTGAAGTTTACAGCGCGGCCTACAAACTTGCATGGGAGCAAATTCCGCCCGCTGAAACACGGACGCGGGCAGATATATCTTTGCGCATTCATGCTTCTATCCGCCGCCAACTTAAGGATGGAGCGATGGACCCGATTGGTATCGCTTCGGCGGCGCTCAAAGATGCCCTCGCAAATCAATGAATGGCTCGCTTAAAGCCGTGCATGGTGTTATGAACGTACAACTTTTTCATTGCCTTCACGCCGTTCACCTCTGGCTTCTTTTTTAGGTGGCTCAATCCGTCAAGCTATCAAGGCGAAGCTCGTTTGGGTGTTACTTCCAACACCCCATACGGAGTGGTGTGAGTGAGGTTCTTTTTGCAGTTATTACCTGTCGCCTTATCGTCGCAGGTGATTAAGCACTTTTGACCTTTGGCGTCGCAGTTTTTCGTGCACACACTTTGACTACATTGCGCCTCTTTTAAAGGCGCTGTCGAAGTGACGGGGTTGGCCGATGTTGCGAATGAAAAGGACACGAGCATAGCGTGTCCCACGAACAGCGATGAAAATCTGATCATTTTGGTCCCCACCCTATCGCCCTAGAGCGATAGGCAGATTTGGGGTCGGGGCGCGAGTGATATCCGTCACAAAAAACACGATTTAGGTACAAAAAATTGCTTCGTGCGAGTGGTCTGCTTTTCAACCAGGAACTATTGGCGGTTCCCTGCATTTGATAGGTGCCGGCCGCATCCCCATCCCCGTCCCCCGAAGCGGTCGGCAACTAGGGCTGTCATCCGTCCCCTTGGTGGCAGCCACTTTTTTCGCCTATATACACGGTGTGTGTGCGTAACTTGGTACAAGCGTGTTTCAGTGATGAAGATCGAAGGACTGCCGGTAATCGACGCCGATGAAAGTGGGCAGATCACGGTCGCGCTCAGCGCCGGTGATTTGCTTGAATGCGATACGGCGGATCCGCGGCGACACCCCATCGCTATCGCCCTGCGTCGGCAAGATGATGTCGATGATGCTCGCGTGAACAAGAACGAGACGCTAATTCGCCGTGGCAAGAAGTGGTTTCGATACGATGCACCCGACAAGCGGTTATTTAAGCAATTGCAAAAGACACTGACGGCGGACTAGGGCCACGGAGGCTTCCGATGGCCGGAATTGCGCAAAATATTGAGCTATATAATTTAGCGTACCGGCTTGCGTGGAAGCACATTTCCGAGCGTCAGAAGCATGAGTATCCGAATGTAGCTACGCTCCTCCATGACGCTATCCGCCGCCAGCTGACGGAGGGTGCAGTCGCCCCCGTTTTGATTGCCTCTGAGGCGCTAAAGCATATCGAGAAACTGACTGGCCAAATTGATACTGACGCACCGGACAAGCCTCAGCGATGAATGGCTCGCTTAAACTGTCCGAATACCGTGGCGACATAGTTCGGCTGTCCTGTGAGAAATGCGGACGTTCGGGCCAATACCGAAAGCAAAAATTAATCGAGCGCTATGGTGCGATATTCGGCTGCCGGATCTGCGCGAGGAAATCGCGCAGTGCGAGCGGCGTAGACAGATGCGCGACGCCTGCATGGTTCGTTATGTCGATTTAGTCCCTAGGCAATAGCGCGGCCTGGGAATAACCTCTGAGATAGGACGGTGGTCGGGGGCGCGAAATGCTAGAGCGACCAAAATTGCGCTCACGGGTGGAGCGCGATCTAGTTAGGCGCGATCTGCGATTTTTGGATCGTTTTGCATTCTTTAAGACTCGCTACCTCCCTTCTGCGGTGGTAGATCGGCTGTGCGGACGCGGATTTCTGGCGAAGACCGGCCGTGGGCGTCCCCGGATGACCCTGAAGGGCTGGTTCGCTGTCCTTGGCCTGTTGCGCGAAAGGGCCGAACAGAAACGCTTGACGCCTAAACGACTGGTAAGATGAAATCACCGTGCACTGTCCGACACAGTCGGAACAAGTGGCACATTGGCAACGCTCTCCGACAATGTTTAGGTGTATGCCGTTTGTAAATTGAAGGACTAACTCAGCTTCTCTAAACAGGAATGGCGGTAGACACTCTCCCATCTGCCGCGGGGCAACTGGGCCTGTATTGAGCAATTGCGGGCCGTTTTTATGGGCGGGGCAAATGGTTCAAGAATTGCGCGGCGCTCTAATTGCGCTGGCTATGGCGTTCGTCGTTTTCGCGGTGGCCGCTGCCATTGCTCAGCCCATGACCATTTTCCACTGAGCGACTGTCCGGCCTCCCTTTCCCGGACCGCCGCGAAGAGAGCCGCAGTGTTGTAGGTATTCACTGCGGCTCTCTCATTCGGAACCAGACAAACCGGCTTGCGGAATGGTGCCGATATTCGGCGGCCGGATCTGCGTCAGGAGATTGCACAGTGCAGGCGTCATGGACAGATGCACGACGCCTGTAATATTCGTTATGTCGAGCTTACGCCTCGGTAGATTGCAGGGCGACGGAATCGCGTTTTTAATCCCCCTCGTAAACCTCGTCGCTTTGTGGATTTTCGCCAACGCTCGCTGGCCCGCACTTGATGGCGCTGATGAGGGCGGCAGGCGCATTTAATGGCCATGTCGCCAATATGGCGGCGAGGGCCGCACAACGGAAGACTTTAATACCCTGCGCGGCGGTCTTCCGGCCCAGTTCCGGCCTGTGGATTAGGCGCAGCCCGATTGCCTTCGAGTGGAAGATGCCCCGACAGGCTGTCAGACTCCGGGACTGGAGAAAAAATGAATGACTGACGACGAGCTGGATCTGGAGGCCCAATGGCTCAAGCGAGAGCTTGAGAAAACTTATCCCAGGGCCAGGGCACTAATGGATGAGGTTGACGCCGACGATTATGAGGCAGTCTGTCTGTTTGAGAGCGATGTGGAGGCGTTTTCCAATCAGCACGGGCGCGAGCCTAAGGAGCCTCTCGAATGGTTGGCATGGCGCAAGGATCGCCGCAGGGAGGAGCACGAGCTACTGCTGGATGTAATGTGCAAGCAGGTCTAACTCGCCATGGCCTAGCGCCGGGCTTTTTCTTTGCGTCTCGGGGCTTCAATGCGGGCAGGAAACTTGGACCCAATTTTCGATCCAAACTCTCCGAAACAGATGGGCACTTGACGTTCAAAACGTCCCGTCGATCGCGCGCGTGACAGCCGGGGCCTTTGGATTTTTGACCTTAATCCACGTTCTCGATCGCCCGGGCGGCGGCCATCACCGGCCACCGCGAACTCAACGTGCTACGTGGTTATGTGCGCGGAGCCAATCTAAGCTTGCCCGGCAGGCCATGCGAAAGCAGGAGGCGGCTGGAGCTTAATAACCTTACGGGACGTTAAGTTGATATTGGACACGAATTCGCCAAAAGTGCCAAACCCTAGAACGAAAACGGGCCAAACCCTGCCAAACCCCTTTAAAAATTCTAGGAAAGCGGCATTGCAAACTAATCAAGGACCTAGGGAGGAATAACATGCGTATAGCCAGGTGGCTTGGAACAGCCGCCATAGTTTTCGCCGTGGGCGGAGTGGCCCAGGCGGAAACCATCAAGATCGGGGTGGTTCTTCCGTTCAGCGGCGCCAATGCCGATCTGGGGCATCAGGTCGACAAGGCCTTCGATCTTTACGTGAAGCTCCACGCCAAGGATATCGAGCCGCACAAAGTCGAAATCGTCAAGCGGGACGAGGGCCCGCCGACCGGCGCGCAGGCCAAGACCGTCGCAACGGAACTGATCACCAACGACAAGGTGCAGATCCTCACGGGTTTCGTTTTCTCGCCATCGGCGATCGCGCTGGCTCCGGTGGTGACGCAGGCGAAGGTGCCCATGATCATTGCTAATGCTGGCACGGCGTGGATCACCAATCTTTCGCCTTACATTGCTCGGCTGTCGTTCAGCATGTGGCACCACGCTTACCCGATGGGTGCCTATGCTTTCAGCAAGATCGGTTGCAAAACCGCTGCGCTGGCCTACACCGACTTCCCGCCGGGTAAGGACTCGACGGAAGCCTTCAAGACCGGGTTCGAAAAGGCCGGCGGAAAGATCACCGAATCCATTCCGATGGGAAGCCCGGTGCAAGTGCCGGATTTCACGCCGTTCTTCCAGCGCATCAAGGATGCCAAACCGGACTGCATGTACGTGTTCATTCCCTCCGGCGCACACGCAACCGGCGTTACGAAGGCCTATGGCGAACTTGGGATGCGCAAGGCGGGCGTTAAGCTCATCGGCCCGATGGACTTGATCCCGGACAACAAGCTGCAGGACATGGGTGACGCGGCCATCGGTACTGTCGTTATGGGCAACTACGCGGTCGACCTCGACAACGCCGATAACAAGGCGTTCAACAAGGCCTGGCACGAAGCTTATGGCAAGGACTCCTATCCTGACTTCATGTCGGCGGCTGGTTGGGACACCATGCACGCCATCTTTGACTCCATCAAAAAGCTCAATGGCAAAGTCGACGACGGCGCCAAGGTCATTGATGTGATGAAGGGCTGGACTGGCGATGGTCCGCGCGGCCAGGTCTCCATCGACGCTGCTACTCGCGACATCGTGCAGGATGAGCACGCCATGGAAGTCATCCGGAAGCCAGACGGCAAGCTTGGCGTCAAGGTTCTTGGTACAATCAAGGCCGTGAAAGACGAATGCAAAGAGCTTAAGGTCGGCCGTTGCGGCTCCTGATCGTCGTCTGATTGACACTCAACGACGCCGCCGCGCATAAAGGCGCGGCGGCGTTTTCACAATCATGGGGCGGGGCTCGTGCCGCAGTTCGCCAATATTGCCGTCAGCATTCTGTTCGACGGCCTGGCCTATGCCATGTTTCTCTTCATTACCTCCGTCGGCCTGTCGGTCACGATGGGGTTGATGGGGTTCGTGAATCTGGCGCACGGCGCGTTCGCCATGGCGGGCGGGTACATCGTCGTCACGTTGACGCGCTCATACGGCGTCGGCTTCGTGCCTTCCCTTGTGATTGCTGCAGTCGTGGTCGGAGCGGTGAGCGTCGTATTCGAACGCTTTCTCTATCGCCGGCTCTACAAGTCGACCGATCTCGAACAGGTTTTGCTGACGATCGGCCTGGCGTTCATGGCGATCGCAACCGCGACCTATCTCTACGGACCTATCCCGAAATCGGTGCCTTTGCCGGATTGGCTGCAGGGCGATGTCAATCTGGGCTTTCGCTATTTTCCGAGTTACCGGGCCTTTCTCATAGTCCTCGGCACCGTGCTTATCTCCGTCCTCTGGTACGCATTCGAGCGCACGAATATTGGCGCGAAGATCCGCGCCGCTGTTGATAACCGGCGTATGGCTGAATCGGTTGGCATCAATGTCGATAGGCTGTTCACGCTGACTTTTGCCGTCGGATCCGGTCTCGCTGCTCTCGGCGGCGGCCTTGCCATTCAGTTGCTTGGCCTCTCACCGAGCTTTGCGGTGCTCTATCTGGTGCTGTTCCTGATCGTGGTGGCGGTCGGGGGCCTTGGCAGCCTGAAGGGAACACTGCTCGCGGCGCTGGTGCTCGGCATATTCGACACCGGTGGCAAATATCTGTTTGCCGATGCGGGCGGCTTTTTCGTCTACGCGGTGACGGTCGTCGTTCTCCTCATAAAGCCGGCGGGGTTCTATGGCCGCGAGTGAGACCCCTGGCGCCACCGCGCGCGAACGGGCGGCGGACTATCTCGCCAAACGGCACCGCTTCCGCCTTGCCGAGGCATTGCCATGGCTGATCGCCATAGCGGTCTTTTTCATATTCCCCACCCGAATGACATTCGGCAGCCAGGTGTTGGTGATGGTGATGTTTGCGCTCTCGCTCGATCTGATACTCGGCTATGCCGGGATCGTGACGCTCGGGCATGCCGCGTTTTTCGGCGTGGGCGCCTACACGGTCGGACTTGCCGCGGCGCGCCTTGAATGGACGGAACCGATCAGCGGACTTTTTGCCGCCGCCATAGCCGCGGGGCTGGTCGGCTTTGTTACCGGATGGTTCCTGTTGCGCTATCGCGGTCTGACCTTGCTCATGCTGACTCTCGCGACCGCAATTCTTTTGCAAGAAACGGGCAATCTGCGCTCCGACATTTCCGGTGGCTATGACGGCTTGCCAGGGCTGACGTTCAAGCCGCTGCTCGGCATTTTTGACTACGACCTCTACGGACACACGTACTACCTATATGTGCTCGCGGTGCTGGCGGTCGTGTTCTATCTTGTGCGGCGGATTGTCTATTCCCCGTTCGGGCAGGCGCTCACCGGGATTCGGGAGAACGTCAGACGCATGCACGCGATCGGTTCGCCGGTGCATCGGCGGTTGGTCACGGTCTATACAATCGCTGCAGCAATCGCCGGCGTTGCCGGCGCGCTTTTTACGCAGACCAATGCCTACGTCACGCTGACCGTTTTCGATTTTGACAATTCCGCAAAGGTCATGGTCATGCTGATCCTCGGCGGGACCGGACGACTTTACGGAGCCTTCGTCGGCGCTGCCGTCTACATGGTGCTTGAAGACTATTTCTCGAAACTCAGCCCCACCTTCTGGCAGTTCGGGATCGGCCTGATGCTGGTGCTGGCGGTCCTGTTTGCGCCGCGCGGAATCCTCGGCGTATTCGAGCGTTTTGGTAACTATCTGTCCGAGAGGAAACGATCGTGACGGCCGCGTTGCAAGTCGAGAAATTGAAACGCTCGTTCGGCGCGTTGCCGGTTACGCGCGACATCGATCTCACGCTCAAACGCGGAGCGCGCTGCGCGCTGATCGGCCCGAACGGGGCGGGAAAGACCACATTGGTCAACCTGATCACGGGGGCGCTGAAGCCACAGTCCGGTCGAGTCCTCCTCAATGGCGAGGACATCACCGCATCGAGCCAGGCGGAACGTGCGCGGCGAGGCCTCGCGCGCACATTCCAGATCAATCAGCTTTTCCGCGGGCTCACCGTGCTTGAAAATCTTTGCATGACCGTCGGCGAGCGCGACGGTCACTGCAACAACTTGTGGCGCTCGGCCGGATCGAAACGGGACTTGATCGACGAGGCCATTGGCTATCTCGATGCCCTTCGGCTGACGGACGACGCACTCAAGCTCGTGCGTGAACTGCCTTATGGGCGTCAGCGGCTGGTGGAAATAGCGATTGCGCTCGCGCAAAAGCCGCGCGTGCTTCTTCTGGACGAACCGGCAGCGGGTGTACCGTCGTCCGAAAGCCATCTCATTCTCGATGTCGTTGCGGCGCTCGATCCCGACATCGCCGTTCTCATCATCGAGCACGACATGGACGTCGTGTTCCGTTTTGCCAAGGAGATCACCGTGCTGGTTCAGGGCGCGGTTTTTACCCAGGGCACGCCCGCCGAAATCATGAATAACGAACAGGTGCGGGCGGTCTATCTTGGCCAAGAAGGCCATCGCGGAGGCCATCATGGCTGAGCGCGTCCTCGAGCTCGATAACGTCCGCGCTGGCTATGGCGAAACCGTCGTGCTTGAGGACATTCGCCTTGCGCTCGCGCCCAGCGAGACCGTGTCCATTATCGGCCGCAATGGCGTGGGCAAGACCACCCTGCTGGCAACGATCATGGGTCACACGACGTTGCATAGCGGCCGCGTCTCTCTGCATGGAAAGGACATCTCCAGCCTCGCGACCTATCGGCGCGTGACCGCGGGGCTGGGCTACGTGCCCCAGGAGCGTGAGATTTTCCCCTCGTTGACGTTGCGGGAAAATTTGGAGGTTGCCGCCAGGCTGGGAACCTGGACGATGACGACCGTCTTCGAGCTGTTTCCGCGCCTTGCCGAGCGTGCCGAAAACCGCGGCAATCAATTGTCGGGCGGCGAACAGCAGATGCTTGCTATCGGTCGTGCGCTGATTGGCAACCCGAGTGTTCTGCTGATGGACGAACCATCGGAAGGCCTTGCACCGGTGATCGTGGAGGAACTTGCACGCGCGGTGAAGCGACTTGCTCAAAGCAGCGGTCTGGCCATTATCCTGGTCGAGCAGAATTCGCGTCTTGCCCTCGATATCGCACCGCGTGCCCTGGTGATGGACCGTGGCCGGATCGTCTATGACGGGCCGAGCGAAACGTTGCGCAACGATCCGGCCAAGCTCGAGCAGTTCATCGGGGTCGTAAAGGCGTGATTGAAAGCTCGGCCGTTTGGCCGGAACGGGCGTTGTCTCACTCGCCATTTCATTCGTGCATGTTGACCATGCATTGCGTTCCCGCCGTCCGGCGTGCATAGAGCGCCCATGAAACGTAGCAGCAATCGCATTCTCACGACGCATGTCGGGAGCCTGATCCGTCCGCAATCCTTGCAGGATTTCCTGCGCAGCAAGCAGGCGGGAAAGCGCTACGACGAAGCTGCCTATCAGAAATGTCTGACGGCCTCAGTTGCCGATGTCGTGCGTGAACAGGCAAAGGCCGGCATTGACATTGTCAGCGATGGAGAATTCGGCAAGTCGATCAGCTGGGCGCAATATGCGCTCGAGCGGCTCTCAGGCTTCGAACGCAGGCCGATCAAACAGGACGCCAATCCGTTCAAACGCGGCGCCGACCGCACCAAATTCGCCGAATTCTATGCCGAGCTCGATTCCAAAGAGGCCGTGGCGACGACGACCGAGGCCATTTGCGTTGGACCGATCAAGTACACCGGCCAAGCGGAGCTACAGCGCGACATCGATAATTTCAAAGCCGCGCTGAAGGGCGTGGAGGTGGAGGAGGCGTTCCTGCCTGTCGCCGCGCCGTCAAGCGTGATCCCCGATCGCAAGAACGAGTACTACAAGAGCGATAGCGAATTACAGGCTGCCATCGCTGAGGCAATGCGCACGGAATACAAGACGATTGTTGACAGTGGCTTTTTGCTGCAGCTCGACGATGCACGCAGCGCTGTCACGTTCGACCGCATGGTGCCGCCGGCGAGGTTTGCGGATTACCGCAGCTGGCTGGCCAGTCAGGTCGATATCCTCAATCATGCCATTGAGGGGCTGCCGCTCGACCGCATCCGTTATCACGTCTGTTGGGGCAGTTGGCCGGGCCCGCACACCAGCGATGTTCCTCTCAAGGACATCGTGGATTTGATCCTGAAGGTGAAGGTCGGCGCCTACGTGATCGAAGGTGCCAATCCGCGTCACGAGCACGAGTGGCAGGTCTGGAAGAACGCAAAGCTTGCGCCCGGACAGGTTCTCATTCCGGGCGTTATCAGCCACGCAACCAATGTGGTTGAGCATCCCGAACTGGTCGCCGAACGCATCGTGCGGCTGGCCAGGTTTGTCGGACGCGAGAACGTGATCGCCGGCACGGACTGCGGCTTTGCACAGGGACCCTTCTATCGCCGCGTGCACCCCTCGGTGATGTGGGCAAAACTTGAAGCGCTTAGCGCCGGTGCCCGGCTTGCGAGCAAGGACCTCTGGTCATAGTCTCTGGTTCTCGTCAGCCGGAGCCTCGATCATGAACGTCAACGCGCAGCCTGCGAGCGGATTAGCGATCCCATTCGATAATCAGCGTCTCGATTGGCTGATGGAAGAGGCGGGCATCGACGTGGTGATCGCGACCTCCAAGCACAATGTTCAATATCTGCTTGGCGGCCATCGGGCGGATTTCTTCGATTACATGGATGCGACCGGCGTTACCCGCTATCTGCCGGTGCTGGTCTATCCGAAAGGCGCACCGGAAAAGGCCGCCTATATCGGTCACCGGCTGGAGAAGTTCCAGCGCGAGGTAAAGCCGATGTGGACGCCGGAGACCCAGACCACCACCTGGGGCTCTGTCGATGCGATGCAGAAGGCGGTCGACCATCTGCGCAAGATTGGCCCCAAGCCGAAGCGCATCGCGGCCGAATTCGGTTTCCTTCCTTACGACGCATCGCAGGTGCTGCGGGCCGCCTTTCCCGATGCGGAATGGGTCGACGCGCTCTTCGTGCTCGAACGCCAGCGGGTCAAGAAGTCAGCGAAAGAGCTTGAGTTGCTGAAGTACGCGTCCGAGGCGGTAATTGAATCCATGCAGGCGGTGATCGCCGCCAGCAAGCCCGGTATCACGAAGGCTGATGTGGTTGAGGCACTGCGCCGCGAAGAGACCAACCGTGGTCTGACATTCGAATATTGCCTGATCACGGCCGGCACAGGCATGAACCGCGCGCCCTCTGACAAGAAATGGGAGAAGGGCGAGATCATGTCGATCGACTCCGGTGGAAACTATGAGGGCTATATCGGTGACGTGTGCCGCATGGCCATTCAAGGCGAACCGGATGCCGAGCTTGAGGAACTGCTCGGCGAGATCGAAAGCATCCAGCGCGCGGTAATGAAAGTGATCCGCCCCGGGGTCATTGGCGGCGAAATCTATGCTGCCGCCGCGCCCCTTGTGCAGAAGTCGAGACACAACAACCACATTGAATTTCTGGCGCACGGCATGGGAATGGTGAGCCATGAGGCGCCACGTCTCACCGACCGCGGTCCGGTTCCTTATCCGGCCGAATATGCCGCGCAGCCGCTTGAATCGAGCATGGTGGTTTCAGTAGAGACCACGCTGATGCACCCCGTACGCGGGTTCATCAAGCTCGAGGACACGGTTGTGGTTACCGACCAAGGCCACGACGTGTACGGCGAAGGCGCGCGGGGCTGGAACCGGGCGGGCGTCCGCTAGCGTTTCTGTCATGGCCCGGCGTGTGCCTCACACTACCTACGCGTTGTCTTGTCGACTTGCGCCGCTAACGCTTTCAGTTTGTCGGACACCCGGACCGCATAGTCCTCAGCCTTTTCTAGGCGTCGGAGTGCGTCCGGCAAGCGCGCGAGTTCGCGCGTGGAGCGCTCGCGGATTTGTCCCAGGGTTGGCGCCGCCGCAATGCGCTTGCCTTTGCGCATCACAGGCACGATCATCATTTCGCCCGCCTGGGTGTCGCTCTCATGAGATAGAACGTCTCCGCTCATTCGCCCGTCGGCGCCAAAGCCTCGCCAGACTTGCTTGGTTCCGGGCCAGGTGGCCTTTCCCTCGGAAAGTTTGCGGCGTGGTTCGCCGCGGTATTCTTGAAGTTTATAGGCACAATCAAGTGACGGCGCGTCGATCGACGCATCGAGGTTGACACCGATGCCATAGCCGTCGATGGGCACATTCGATGCCGTCATCGTCTGCAGCACGTCTTCATTGATCCCGCCGCTCACGACGACGATGACATCGGATAGGCCGCCCGCATCGAGAATTCCCCGCACCTTCTTCGCCATGGCGCCAAGGTCGCCGCTGTCGATGCGCACGCCGCGGATATTGATGCCATCGGCTTTCAACTTCGGCGCCAGCTGCACGACCTTTCGCGCACCTGCCTCGGTATCGTAGGTATCGATCAGAAGAACGACGCCCTCTGGCCGCGACCGTGCAAAGTTTTCGAAAGCGATAATCTCGTCTGCATGCACCTGCACGAAGGAATGCGCCATGGTCCCAACAATCGGGATGCCGTAGCGCTCGCCCGCGAGCACATTGGCGGCATTCGTAAACCCGGCAATGTAGCTGGCGCGCGCGGAGAATAGCCCTGCCTCGGCTCCATGCGCCGTCCGCAAACCAAAATCTGAAAGGATCTTTCCGGGTGCCGCGAGAACCATTCGCGCCGCCTTCGAGGCGATCATAGTCTGGAAATGCATGATGTTGATTAATCGCGTCTCGACCAACTGCGCCTCTGGAAGAGGGGCGGTGATGCGCACGAGAGGTTCGTTGGGAAAGCAGACCGTGCCTTCTGGAATGGCATGAACGTCGCCGGCGAACCGGAATTCAGCGAGATAGTCGATCAAGTTGGCACGAAATCGTCGCGTGCTTTTGAGCCAATCGATTTCGGCCGCTGAAAAGCGCAGAGTCTCAAGGTAGGAGAGGGTATCCTCAAGCCCTGCCGCGAGCAGGAAATTGCGTCGCGCCGGCAGCCGCCGCACAAAGAACTCAAAGACGGCCGTCTTGTTCTCGCTGCGATCCAGGTAGGCCTGGATCATATTGAGTTCATAAAGGTCGGTGGTGAGTGGGCTGGTCGTTGGCGCCATGTCGACCCTGGACGGAGAAAATGTGAGTTGTCCTTTTGCCCGGCCTGTGAAGACGGGTCAAATGCGAACGTTGAGCCTTGCGTGCCTCTGACAAAATCAGCATCTTGCGGCCGGGGGCGCAGCAACTTTGACCTTATGGGTGTACGTTGCGCCGGAATCCGTGCTCCGGCTGTTGGTCCCTACCCATGACTTGGCACGACAACTTCAAGTCTGCTAGAGGGGCGGCTCAATCTTCCAAGGAAAGGACTGTCATGTCGTTGAGACTCTCTGCTTGCTCTGCCTTTGTAGCTGCGTTTTTTGGTCTTGCCTTGACGGCAACGACGCCCGCACATGCCTATGTCGAGGCGGGCAGTTTGAATTGCCGAAGCTCGGGGCCCGCGGGCTTTGTTGTCGTATCGACACGTGTGTTCGATTGTGTCTTCGCTCCAGCCTCAGGCGCACCGCTGCAATACTATCGGGGCACCATCAGCCGCTTCGGGGCGCAAATCGGCTTCACCAATGATGTTGCCTTGGGTTGGATCGTGCTCGCGGCGACTTCGCGCGTTGGCCCGGGCGCGCTGGCCGGCGGTTATGCCGGCGTTTCCGGCGGGGCGGCGATCGGCGTTGGCGTCGGAGCCAACGGCCTTGTCGGCGGACTCAATAACTCGTTCGCTCTCCAGCCGGTGAGCGTTGAGGGCCAGACCGGCCTCAACGTCGTGGCGACAGTGACGGGGCTCGATCTGCAGCCTGTTCGACCGATTTATCATCGCCGTCATCGCCGCTAGAGCACATTTCGGCGAAACAAGAACCCCGGGCTTTGCCCGGGGTTTTTTTATCGTGCAAACGGTTCTGAAAGCGAAACGTGATGTCAGATCGGTTCCTTGAAGCGCGCACACCATTTCGGCCGAAATTTTTCCGCGACCTTCGGAGAGCAATTGATCCTGCAGGACTCAGTCACGCAGTCCATCAACTCGCCGGGTGCTTCGTTCACCTCGGCAGGCGCCGCAGCGCTCGCAGCAGGAGAGAGATTACTTCTGTTCGGGTTTGCCTGCTGGGGAACTGTCCCGGGCGCGGACTGGTTCGCCAGCGGCACAGGCTTGGGTTCCTCCTGCTGGAACAAGCCTCCCGATGTCGAACACCCTGCAAGAGCGAGCAGGAACAGCAGTTTAGCAAGCTGTCTCATTGATCTTTTCTCATTATTGCCGTGACGCTCGACAAGTTGTGTGCGACATCTCTATGCTCGCATAGTGTGGACCAGAACGCCACCATTGCGACCATACGATGTCCGCTTTTTACGAGAAGCCCGATGAGGACGGTAGAATAGTCGCGCTCAGGAAACGTGCGATGCCCCGCTTTGGAATACCTCGTCGGGAATTCGACGAGCACGATAGCAACGTCCTAAAAATAAACTGGCGGCGCGGTCTGCTACGCGTGTGGCTGCTTCTCTCGGCCGCGTGGATCATGGGGTGGATCGTTTATCTGATCATCTATGGGATTCAGAGCGGCTTCCAAAGCTCCGGTGATTTCCTTGCGATCTTGGTTCTGCTGATCGGCCCTCCCATCGCGCTGCTTCTGTTTGGATTAGTCGCGGGCTGGGCATTCCGAGGTTTCAAGCCTGAATAGCGGCACTTCTTGAGTGTTCGACCTCACGCCAATCGAACCTGAGGCGTTTTCCTGTGAAGCTGTTTTCGGGAGTCCGTCCCGCTATTTCAGCATCAGGAGCAGGGACCAACATGTGTGCGGCGTATCCTTGGCGCTCACGAGCGTTGCGACCTACCCACAATGGGCGTCTCTGGGCTTCGCCCGGGGTCTCAGGTGGCACGGTTTTCTACGTTGTTTTGCCGCTCGATGCGGGAAAGACGCGCACAGTCGCGCCGAGAAATACGGAACGCTATGTGAGCTAGCTCACAAGCGTTTTGCGAGATGAAAGCAAATATTGGAATGCAGAGGGCTGTCCGCCCGGAAGGTGAGCCGATGGGATGAAACGGGGAAATCTCTTTGCTGTTGTTGGAGCCTGCATCTGCGCGGCTAGCTTGATGCTGGTCGCGTTTCCCGACGCGTCCGCGAGTGCAGACGACCCTCCGGCCCACGGATGCCAGGCCGTTACCAAACAGGAATACGACAGCGCCAAGAAGCAACGGCTCTCGCGGACACGGTACAGCACGTATGTGCGAACGGGCGGAATTGGACGGCGTCGCTATTGGTATTGCAACGCGTGACGCTTCAATCGGCGCCCTGATCAAGAAGCTCGAGACGATGGCTGAAATCGGACGCGAACGAACGGATGAAGACGTTCTGCAGTTCGATGTCTGCAACGAAGCGTTGGAATGCGCCGCGGGTACCCAGCGGGCCGTCACGATCACGCAATGGATATGTACCGCGCTGTATTTCTGTCCCGGACCGTAACGACCTTTTTTACTGAATCCCACTGATCTCGTGTGACCGGTTTGCCACGCCGGTTCGGTTCTTAATCGCCGTAGGCATTTCGGTATTTTTCTGCCTCCGGGTACCAGGGTTTCTGGTCTATCTCAGGCCTGCGATGGTGGTTGGGTCGTTTGTCGCAGGTCGAAGTAGATGCGTAGAACCGTGGTCCTGATTGCAATGGCTTTGGCGCTCGCTGGATGCGCAAATGGGCGGCAGGACCGCGTGCTGGGCGGCGCCGTGATCGGCGGGGGCACCGGTGCGCTGATTGGCGGGCTCGCCGGCCGTACGGCAGGCGCCGCGGTTGCGGGCGGCCTGATTGGCGCCGTCGCAGGGGCAATAATTGCTGACGCCACGAGGCCCGGATGGTGCTATTATTGGGGGAATCACCGCCGCCACTATGTACGTTGCTGATTCGGTTCGGACTGAAAAACCGCTTCCGTAAACGGTCGCGTGCCAGCAAAAGCTCTGAGAAGAGTGCCAGTGCGACATAACGAATGTGACTGAGTGCTATCCGCCTATCCGACTTTCGCCTAGGAGGAGAAACATGAAGGTCGCCGCACTTGCCGCTTTCGGTGTGCTCATCGCATTTTCGGCCGGAGCCGCTCAACAGCAACGCCAATCCGTTTCGCCGGCAACCACATGCGACAATGATGGTCATTGCAAGACGGCCAGTGCGGACGCGGCGCCGGCGGTTCATAGGATTCGTCCGAAACCTCAAAAGATGATCGCAAACGTCGTGCAGCCATTGCCACAACCGCGACCGTCACAGACGGACACGCAATCGCAGCAGGACCAGCCGTCAGAACAGCAATCGCAGGAAACGCAGCAGACAGAACAAAATCAGGATCCGCAACAAGCGAAGCAGGAGCCGCAGCGGCCGCCAGAACAGGCGCGACAGATACAGCAGATGCAGCGACCGCAGCTGCAGTCACAGCAGTTGCATGCGCTTGATGCCAATGGGAACAAAGGCATCGTCATTTCTCATAAGACCGGTGCGCGTGCACGCGTCGGCGTCGCCTATGCTGCGCGCTTTCAGGCTTACATTGACGATCTGGAAAACAATCATGGCGCACGCGTGCTGTTCATGAACGGCATTCGGCCAGGACGTTGCTCGCCCGCGAGCGAACATCCCTGTGGGAAGGCCTTGGACGTGTGCCAACACCGGCGTGGCGTGGTCGACCCGCGCTGCAATCTGCCGGGGCGGGTCGCTCTCGGTCATATCGCTTCGGTGCACGGCCTCTTTGAGGGCGGACGCTGGTGCAATTCGGATTACGGCCACGCGCAGGTCGGGGTTACCGCGGCCGCGTGCGGGGATCGTTTCCGCCTTGTTCAGCGGCAGAACAGCGTTCCTGCGCTGCAGAGGCCGACCTTGTCCTCAGCAGGCCCGTAGCGCCCGACGACGCTAGGGTCGCTACCTTCGTATAGGCACCAGAGCCCTTTCGTTGGTGTGCACCACCCGATGTACAATTGGGGCATCGGCGCCCGTGCACCCATACTCCGCGCGCTAAGGCGAGGAGGTGCCGATGCGTATGCCAGTGTTGGGTTATTTCGTGGTCGTCGGATCGGTGCTGCTCGGATTGCTGTATTGGACAGGCGACAGGGGAGCCTCAGAGAGTTCGGCGTTCAAGACATCCCAGACCGTCGGCATCCCGAAATCGTTCTCGCCGCGACCGCAGCAGCAGCCCTTGCCGGAAATAACGACAGTTAATTTTGCGTCCGAATATGACCAGCCGCAACCAAAAGCCGTGCAGCCTGTCGAACCAAAGCGGGCGAAGAGCGCGGAGACCAAGCGGAAGGACAAGGCGACGGCCGGGCATCGCCCGACATGGAATCGGTTTGTTGAATATCCACACGACAATCTCAGCATTCATTAGAGCGATCGACGGTGACACTTGCGGGAACTCCACAAGTTCCCGCCCGGAACGATGCTCCGCGACAGGCGTTTTGCCTCCACACCCTTTAAGGAGGCGATCATGCGCAAATATTTCGCGCTTTCGGTTGGCTGCTTGCTGGCGACAGCGCTCATTTCCGCCGCATCGGCGGCGGATTGGCGTCAACCCTACATTTATCGTGAGACGAGCGGCAGCTGGACTAACGTGGAATATAACGATGGCACCTGCCACTACTACTATTCGTTCAACTCGTACGACCAGAACATGAAGATTAACCGCTATGGCGACTGCTCGCACCTCGCAATCGGTCCGGATGGCGTTGCCAGGCCGGTGCTCATGGCCCCGGTTGTCGAACCGCGGGTGAGGGTGCGTTAGTCGTCTCAGCCGTCCGCCAAAGAAAGTCTGGGCGAGTTCGGTCGACGTCCGCGCTGTCTTAATCGTCGCCCAGACTTAACCCGGCGCGCAGGAATTTCTGCGGGTCGACCGGTTGACCGTTCACCCGCGTCTCATAGTGCAGATGTGGTCCGGTCGAAAGGCCGGTCGATCCAATACTGCCGATGATCTCGCCGATCCGCACGACTTGTCCGACCTTCACGTTGATTTCAGACAGGTGCCCAAAGCGGGTCGCGAGTCCATTACCATGACTGATCTCGACCATGTTGCCGTAGCCGCTCTGCCGGCTGGCAATCGTCACCTTGCCGGTTGCCGTCGCGCGCACCGGGTCGCCAGTATCGCCGCGTAGGTCGATGCCTGTGTGGATCGCCATGCGCCTGAAGATCGGGTGTTTGCGCATTCCGAAAGGCGAGGTCATATCGGCCTCGCCGATGACCGGACTGCCCAACGGAACTGTCAGAATCGTTTGCTCGACGCGATCGATCTGCGCGCTGCCGGCATTGATGCGACTGAGCTGGGTTTCGAAGGCGCTCGTATCCGTTTGTCCCGGTTTGACCGGAACGAACGGCCCGCCAGTAGCGTCAGGGCCAGTCGAGGAGCTTCCTTTAACTCCGAGGTCGGCGAGTATGGTCTGGATCCGGCGCGTGCGCAGGTTGATGCGTTCCTCGAGATCGGACAGCGTCGCGGTCTGCTTTTGCTCGGCCTTGTCGAGCGATCGTGAGATGCGTGCCTGCCATTGCAGCAACGCGTTCACTCGCTGTTCAACCTGCTGCTGATCGAGCATCTTTTGACTCATGACGCGGTCGAGCCGTGACCGCAATTCGGCAATACGGTCTTCGTAGGTGAGCCGCAATTCCGTCTGTTCGTCCATCAGGCGCGTCACCAGATCGCGCTGGAACGCGAAATAATAGACGACCGTTGCGACCAACCATACGGCCGCGCCGATCAGTCCATATCTGAAGAAAGGCCTGCGCGCGGGCGCAGGGGTGGCGCGCTTCGACGACCCGCTGCGTTGGCGAGATTTCCGCGGCTGGCGGGGCGATCGCTGACGCTCGGTGACCGGAGTAGATGGAGCCGACATCAACTCTCCGTGCTGGCCGTGCTTCGTTCTCCGCCGCGTTGGTGGCGATGACGTGGGTTGGGGGTTGAGCCGCATCGGTCTGCCGGACAATTTCGGCTCATTCGTCTGCGTGTGTCATCAAGTAGGTGGAGCCCACGTCATCGCCGACAGCTCTATGACTGAGTCGCTTTCAAATACCGGGGTAATATCACACGCATCGGCGAAGTATTTGTATTTTTGTTCGTGCAACGAATCATTGACACGCAAGTATTGGCACGAATCACCAAAATCTTGTCGCTAAACAACAAGACAGGTTTGGCCTGATTCCACTAATCGAACGCAAAAATTTCGTCAGCAAGTACTCTAGGATATCGGGCGCCTGGTTCTTCGTACTGCGCTCGATAGTTTGCGGGGTCGTTTTTTCGCTCACCCTGACGACCCCGTACTTTCTCAGACCAACCATGTGTAACGCCCGGGAACCCGTTCTAGTATCCGCCCGCAAAAGCCGTGGGTCGAATCACTGGGACAAAAGACGACTACGACGCACGACGCGGGGATGTTGAGGGGCCGGTCGTCGGGCGCATTTTCCGCTCGGCCGTTGCACCGACGACGACTCCCTGGTTCTGGACGATCTGATCATCAAGCTGAAGCCCCTGAAGCCGACCGAACGTGGATACGTCATTCCGCGTGAAGCGACGGCCTTGAGCTTGTTTCCGGCATGCCAGTCGAGATTTTCGTGCAAACCGGCAGCCGAACGATGATGAGCTATCTTCTCAAGCCCATCACCGACCAGCTGCTGCGCACGTTTAATTAGTCGAACGGGTCGACTCTGATGGACGCGCGGACTCGTGCGTTTCCGTGGGTTTTGACTGAACGCGCTTGGGCGGAGGCAGGATCGTGTTTTCGTCGAAGACCGTTTTGATCAACGAATTTTCCGAAAGATATTTATGGTACTGGGTGACGACGGCTTTTGCCTCCTTCAGTGTCGCCAGCCTCCACTGGATCTCCAGATTTTCGTTGCCGGCGATGCTTTCGACGATCCTGCGTTCTTCGACAAGCAGCTTGAACTCGCTTGGCTGATCGGCGTCACCGTTGCCGTTCAGATTGGTCGCGAAATCAATGCGGCCGGTCGGAACCCAGTCGCGCTTCACAACACCTTGGTAAGGCGACTTCTTCCAACTCTTCCAGCCTTTCCAGCTGTCCGGGCTGGTCATGTGTGCCAGGGCGTTAGCCATTTCATGCTCCTTTCTCCGCGCCGGGGGCGGAACGGATTCGAATGTGCGTGAAATTTCCCATCGCTCATAACCGCCGAGCAGGCGAACCGGTTTCCTCGGTCTTGCCACTTTTCCGTTTGCGTGGAACTTTATTCTCAGGACAATAGCTCGCCAGCTATACTGGGATACCCAAAGGACCTACTGGCGCTATCATAACGTGCACAATGACGAACTCGCGGTACGATGGTCATGGCCCAGACACATGTGCAGACACGGTTAACCTCGCAACGATCCGGGCGCGACTGGCCATTCAAGGTGAAGCCGCTGCATCCGGTGCTTGGTTGCGAAATCACCGACATTACGCTAGCGGAAGCGGTGTCGCCGGCGCTGTTCGCCAAAGTTTACGAAGCATTTCTGACGTACGAACTGATCCTGTTCCGTGATGTCGATTTGCCGCCGGCGATCCAGGTTGCTTTTGCGCGCAATTTCGGCGAGGTGCAGGTGCACGTGCTTAGCCAGTATCACGGCTACAAGGACCATCCCGAAATCTACATGCTGTCCAATCTCGACAAGGACGGAAAGCCGAGCGGCAAGCACCCCGACCGGGGCACGCTTTATTGGCACACCGATGGCTCATGGAAGGAGCGGACCGGACAGGCAACCATGATGTATTCGGAAATCGTGCCGGCAAGCGGCGGCGAAACCGAATTCGCCGACATGTATTCCGCCTACGAGCTTTTGCCTGCGTTGGTTAAGGCAAAAATCGAGGGACGCCACGCCATCCACAATTTCGACTTTTCCCGAACGCGCCGCCACGGCGAGGATCCGCTGACGGCGGAGCAAAAGGCCAAGGTACCGCCGGTCGCGCATCCGATCGTGCGCACGCATCCGCAGACCGGGCGCAAGGCAATCTTTCTCGGCGATCACGCCGAGTCGATCGAAGGCATGGACTATGCGGAAGGCCGGGCGTTGATCGAAGCGCTCAACGAGATGATCACGCAGCCGGAGCGCGTCTACACCCATCGCTGGGCGCCGCGCCAGTGTCTCGTATGGGACAATCGCTGCACGTTGCATCGCGCGACCGGATTCGATGAGGCGAACCAGGTACGCGTGATGCGCCGCTGCACGATCATCGGCGACAAGCCGATTTGATCGCCGTCGTCGGGCAGGGCGTTATGCCTGTACGGAATATCCGCCGTCGACCGGAATGGCCGCACCGGTAACGAAATTTGAGGCGGGTGAAGCGAGAAAAACTGCGATGCCGGAAAAATCGTCGGGCGCTCCCCAGCGTTGCGCCGGAGTGCGCGCGAGGACTCTTTCGTTAAGGCCCTGCACCTGCTCGCGCGCTTGTCGGGTGAGATCGGTGTCGATCCAACCGGGCAGAACTGCGTTGACCTGGATGTTGTCCTTTGCCCATGCCACCGCCATCGAGCGTGCCAATTGCACGATGCCGCCTTTGCTTGCTGCATACGGCGCTGCGTATGACGATGCGAAGATCGTCATCATCGAGCCTATATTGATGATCTTGCCGCCGCCCGCGCGCACCATGTGGGGGTAGGCGGCCTGCGAGCAGAGGAAGGCGCTTGTCAGGTTCGTATCCATTACCAGACGCCAGTCCTGCGCCGTCAAGAGCTCCGGCTGCTTGCGGACGGTCGTCCCGGCGTTGTTGACAAGGATGTCGAGACGCCCGAACCGGTCAGCGGTGCGTTGAACAGCCTCGCGACAGGATCGCTCGTCTAGAATATCGAGTTCAGTAAATTCGGCCTCTGCGCCGAGCGCGCGCAATTCCGACAGGGCGGCTTGCGCTTTGGTCTTGTTGCGGGCCGCGAGCACGACAGTAGCGCCGGCCGAAGCCAATCCCTTGGCCATGCCAAGACCGATGCCGCCGTTGCCGCCGGTTACGAATGCGACCCGCTTTTGTAGGTCGAACATTGTCATCACGATCTCCCGTTCGATGCGTCACTCTTCTCTGCAGCAAACTCGTTTTGATTCAAGGCAATTCTGACCTCGCGGGCGAAAGACACCAGCGAAGCCGTAAACAGGCAGAGCGACAGCGTGAACAGCACGGCGGCGGCCGGCTCATGTCGCGCGCCAATATAGGCTGAGGCGAAGGCTACGATCATGAGGACGCAGGTCGTGATACCGCTTCCGACCGCCCAGTAGATCGCGCGGATGACCAGGATCGCGCGCAACCGCAGCTCCGGGAGCTGCGTTTTCCGCTCTCGCGTTTTCGGATCGTCGGCCGAGTTGTCGGTGATAGCCCGCGATCGGTCGAGAATACGGCTCATATGCGTGACGAGGACCGACAGGAAGGATGCCACGGCTCCCAGCAGGAATGCTGGTGCCGCGGCTTGCGAAATGACGAGCGAAAGCTGATTTGCCGTAATTATATCCTTCAGCATTACGACCCTCCGTGGTCTATGGCGTCGCCAGCCCGCATCGCGGGCTCACTGCTACCTCAGCGTGTTAATTTCGTCAGCATCCAGCAGCAGTTATTGGCCCTAGGGCCAATATCATCGTGGTGAAACGAAGTTCAGAGTTTCTGACGAAAACGAAAAAACGTATATGCCGAAGGGGGCGGTCATGTTCGCACGCAGGAAGTCGATTGAGACGCAGACGAGCAGTCTCGGCCGCGCGTGATTTGCTTATCGCCACACAAAGTGCCCGTCTTTCAGGCTGTGAAAGGATGCAGTCGTCGTTACCCGCTCGGTTGGGCCGTGTTCTCGTCAACCGTCGGACCAGCGTTCGGCGGGCTCGCCGGGACCTATGTTGGAGCGAGCGGTGAAGCAACGCTCGGGGTTTGCAAGGCGGGGTCGGCCTCAACGTTCAACTCGGTGTTTCGGGGCTTGAGCTCGTCGCGTTGCCCTGAAGGGATCTGAAAAGACTCTTGTAGGAGGCATCGATGAAGAGGTGCGTGCTCGCGCTTTCGCTGTGTCTGTCTCTTGGCACAGCGTCGGCTTCTTCGGTTTGGGCACAGGGGATTACCGGTACGCCAGGCTCGCCGAGCGCGACGAGCACGATCGATGGGAAGCAGCTTCCGCCGCCGGACCCGAAGTTCGCCGGCGCAATCAAAAACGAAGCGCTGCAGTCGAAGCCGTGGTGGGCGCCGCGCGTTGTGCCGCCCAAGGGCGCGCCCAACGTGCTGCTCATCATTACCGACGACGCCGGATTCGGTGTGCCGAGCACATTCGGGGGCGTCATACCGACGCCAACGATGGATCGCATCGCGAACGAGGGATTGCGCTACAACCGGGTCTTCTCAACGGCGTTGTGCTCGCCGACCCGCGCAGCATTGATCACCGGACGTAATCATCACTCGGCAGGTTTCGGCGTTATCTCGGAGCAATCGACCGGGTTCCCGGGCTACAACAGCATTATCGACCGCGACAAAGCGACAATCGGTCGTATCTTGCTTGAAAACGGTTACTCAACGGCGTGGTTCGGCAAGGACCACAACACGCCGGCCTTTGCGGCCAGCCAAGTCGGTCCGTTCGACCAGTGGCCCACGGGAATGGGATTTGAGTATTTCTATGGATTCGTGGGCGGTGACGCCAATCAATGGCAGCCAAACCTTTTCCGCAATACAACCCAGATCTTTCCGTTCGACGGCAAGGCACCTGGTACTTGGAATCTGGTCACCGCGATGGCTGACGATGCCATCGACTATATGACACGAATTCACCAGACCCAGCCGGACAAGCCGATCTTCATCAAATACGCGCCTGGTGCCACGCATGCGCCGCATCATCCGACCAAGGAGTGGGTCGACAAAATCCAGGCGATGCACCTCTTCGACGAGGGCTACAACAAGGTGCGCGAGCGCATTTTCGAGAACCAGAAGCGCCTTGGGGTGATCCCGAAGGACACCAAGCTGTCGCCTTGGCCGAGCGACGTGCTGAAGGAATGGGATCAGCTCAACGCAGACGAAAAGAAACTTTTTATCCGCCAGGTCGAGATATTCGCGGCCTATGCCGCTTACAACGATTATGAGATCGGTCGCGTGATCAAGGCTTTCGAGGACTTAGGACAGCTCGACAACACTCTCATCATCTACATTAACGGTGACAACGGCACGAGTGCCGAGGGCGGGCCTCTCGGTACGCCGAATGAGGTCGCTTTTTTCAACGGCCTCAACATGCTGCCTGCCGAAGTGCAGCTCAAGTTCTACGACGTCTGGGGAACCGAGCAGACGTACAATCACATGTCGGCTGGCTGGTCGTGGATGTTCGATGCTCCGTTCTCGTGGTTTAAGCAGAACGCTTCGCGGCTTGGTGGCATCAACCAGAACATGGTCGTGTCCTGGCCGGCGCGCATCAAGGACAGAGGCGGCTTGCGCGAACAGTTCGTGCACGTGATCGATGTTGTGCCGACAATCCTCGAGGCGGCCGGCATCCGTGCACCCGATGTCGTCGACGGGATAAAGCAAAAGCCGATCGAGGGTACGAGCTTCGCCTACACCTTCGATGCGAGTAACGCCAAGGCGCCATCGCGTCACAAGACTCAGTACTTTGAGATGATGGGCCAATGGGCGCTCTACAATGACGGCTGGATGCTGAGCACCAAGGTCAATCGCGCGCCCTGGGAGGCGTTCGGCCCGGCCAATCCCGATCCACTGAACAATCAGGTGCTCGAGCTTTACGACCTTAACTCCGACTTCAGCCAGACGACGGATCTTGCCAGCAAGAACCCTCAGAAGGTCAAAGAGATGAAGGAGATGTTCGTCGCGGAAGCGAAGAAGTACCAGGTCTTTCCGATGGATGCTTCGGTGGCGGCTCGCGTGGTCGCGCCTCGGCCGAACATCACGGCAGGGCGTACTGAGTTCGTCTACACCAGGCCGATGACCGGCCTCCCGCAGGGGGACTCGCCAGTGTTGCTCAACACATCCTACACCGTCACTGCCGACATCGAGGTGCCACAAGGCGGCGCCGAGGGGATGATCCTGACCTCGGGCGGGCGATTTGCCGGTTACGGATTCTATCTCCTGAACGGCAAACCCGTTTGGCTGTGGAACCTGGTCGACCTTCAGCGGCTCAAATGGGAAGGCCCTGACGCACTCACACCCGGTCGGCACGTCGTCGAGTTCGCGTTCAGGTACGACGGCCTGGGTCCTGGCACGTTGGCATTCAATAACTTCTCCGGCGTCGGTCGCTCAGGCACCGGCACGCTCAAGGTGGACGGCGCAGTCGTCGCCA
>Ga0182036_10000059_pt1 | contig 42444 bp, 41 predicted proteins | sample sta12Cox44000080_FD_125966 | JGI IMG/M metagenome (GOLD analysis project Ga0182036, IMG submission 125966) | Lab enrichment of tropical soil microbial communities from Luquillo Experimental Forest, Puerto Rico - statoxic.12C.oxic.44.000.080 | ecosystem: Environmental > Terrestrial > Soil >...
CCTCTGTTCAATCCTCAGATCGACAAATCTGGCGTGAATCAATTTTTGAATGACGGCAAAAATCATCGCGGTGGAAACCCCGAACATGAGCATTCCGTTTGCCGCTTCCAAGGGACCCAGCAATCTCCACGACGGAGTCATAACCATGTCTCCGTAACCCAAAGTCGTGTAGTTGACAGCCGAGTGGTAATATGCGGTTCCAAATTCTTGAAATTCTCTGCACACTACGAATAAGACGGCCCACAAGCCGATCTCAAGCAGGTGCGCAGCCATCGCGTAGGAAATCGTCCGGACCACAATTGCGACATTGATCCAGAAGCTCGCGCCCGCCCGGCCGCGGCTTGTCTCGTGACGAACAAAGTTGACCGCGGCCCTCACCGGCAGCGCGTGAACCACGGTCGTGCATAGGAAGGTGACTGCTCCCAGCGCCAATGGAACTAGGATGGCGATTCGATATTGCGTCGTCATACTGGCTCAAGTCCAATCGCTATTGCCACAGAACAGACACGTTGTTCGCAGAAGCCCCCGATGTAGAGATTTCGGACTCTTTGTGCCAAATCGGAGGTAGACGTTGTCTTCCTCCGACCGGGCGTCCTGGTTCCGCTGGGAGACCGTGGCTGTGCTCAGCACTTAGCCGGCGATGATTTGTGAGGATCATGCAGCTTCGGCGGTGTTGCATTGCCTCCGTGCTTTTCAAGGAACTCGCAAGCACGTTCGATGTCGCCGGCCAGAATTGATGCAACTTCGCTGTTGAGATGCGGGCGAACAACAATTCGGAGGCTATTGACTTCCTGAGCGTTTGGGGGCATCGAGTATGCGGCCAGGATCCAGCCGCGCTCGCGCACCTTGTTCGAGATATCGAACTCGTTGTAGCGGGTGACCGATTTGTCAAGGGTGAGTGCCACCACAGGGATCCGCTGGGTTTTGTTGAGCACTTGGAACTTACCGGTCCTCGTGAGGCGGTCGCGAAGATACTGCGCATGCCCCAGGGCGTGCTTCATGATTCGGGTATATCCCTCACGCCCCAGCCGAAGGATCGCGTAGTATTGAACGAGAACGTTCGCTGAGCTTTTGCTGAAATTGAGAGTTGCCGTCGGCGCTTCGCCTCCGAGATAGTTCACGTAGAACACCAGATTCTCGTTGAATACCTTCCGATCTTTAAAAACCACCCAGCCGAGGCCTGGCGGCACGAGTCCATACTTGTGGCCCGATGCATTGATCGACTGAACCCTCGGCAGGCGGAAATCCCACTTATAGTCAGGGTAAAGGAAGGGGTTTACGAACCCGCCGGATGCCCCATCGATGTGCATAGGAATGGAGATGCCGGTTTTTTTCTCATACTCGTCGAGCCAGTCGTGAATTCCCTGAATGTCGTCGTCTTCTCCCGTGAAGGTTTGCCCGGCGATCGCCACAACACATGTGGTGTTCTCATCGACGTACTTGTCAAGGTGCTCCGCAGTCAAGCGATAGTTCCCGGGCCGGAGCGGCACGATTCGCGGTTCCACGTCAAAATAACGCATGAACTTCTTCCAGACGACCTGCACATTTCCACCGGTAACGATGTTTGGCCGGCTTGTATCTTTACCCATCTTCTTTCTGGCTTCCCGCCAGTTCCACTTGTGCGCCAGCCCACCCAGCATGCAAGCCTCGGAAGACCCGATAGTTGCAGAACCGTACGGTTCAGCCGACTTCGGCCCGTTCCAGAGATCGTGTAGCCAGCGAACACAGGCGAACTCGGTTTCTTTGGTGTGGGGGTACATGTCCGGGTCCGCGAAATTCCGGAACGCGCCGGCGGCATAGATTTCACGAGCTTCCGGCTCGGTAAACGTCGTTACGAAGGAAGAAAGGTTGAGCATCGGGTTCGCGTCCGTCCAGCATTGGCTTTCCACGATTGCCTTCGCGGCTCGAGCCGCTATGCCTTCGCTCGGAAAACGCTCGGGAATCGGCAAGTTGAACTGATCGTACGGAGTCTCCTTTTCGGTGATGCGGTACGGGGGCACTTGCCCCTTTGTTGAAATCGCTTGCGTAGCCATTTCGGCGTCTCCTTCACTGCTGCGAATCGTCGCTTTGTGTTCGAGTGAGCACTTGCCCGAAGCACACGCGGCAACGGCAGGCCCCAGCTTCGCGCTGTGCGCGCTCGAGACATAGCACGCAAAATCTTTGCCAAATCCGCGATCACCTAAGTGATTGAATGGAATGGCGATCATCAACGATCAAGAAGCTTGTGTCGGCGCAAGGACCGATGTTCTGACAACTGTCGCGACAAAATGACGCTGACGTGCGCGTCGCAACGCGGGATCTGGTGCCCACCCAAGACCAAAAATTCAAAGGATGAGATGACAAGCGGGGGCCCAAAAATGCGAATGCGTCGAGGTGTACAAATCCCTCGACGCAGATCGGTGTTCGCCTGGGAGGGCGCGTTTAATTCTTGTCGCGGTCTATCTTGACAAAGCTATATTTCGCGCTGAACTGGATGCGCGGCGCGTTGCCTGTTTGTCCGCTTTTCAGGACTTGCCAACCGTAAAGAAACTCGCCTCCAACACTCAGGGATCCGAACGGGTTCCAGATCAGGTTCGCCGCCGTGTACTCGCTTCGGTGATAGGTAGATTTGGGTTGAAAGGCGGTGTTTTGCACTCGGGCGTACCCGTAAACCAGATTGGAGCGTAGACCCTTCATCCAGTAGTGTTGGTAGGCCCCTTCGGCGCCGACTGCCGGCGTTGCCTTCAAATGTGGTTGCGCGGTGGAGATTACCGCGGCATCGATTCCCAACCCTGAAGGGTCTTGTAGATAGCGCGAGATGCCATGCCCATACGTTCCCTCGGCAAGGAAGTTGTCCCGGCCGAATATGCGAAGGGCACCGGTGGCATTCACACCCCAGCCAAAAACGGAGTCTGAGCGCCCGTCCGGGAGGAAGGCCGCAATGGAACGAAATATCGATGCAACCTGCCAGTGGCCGCGCTGAAACTCCTGGCGCACGCGAACTGCTCCATCGGGACTAGGGGAGTTGGGCTGTGAGGAGAACTGAGGCGTCTTGAATGCAATGTCCGACGAAGGCTTTTCGACCGACACCGATAAGGTCATTCTTTGGGAAAGCCCGAACGTATAGCGGACTTGTGGATTGCGCAAATTGACGAGCCCGTTGGGACCCTGAAAATCTAGAGTGTCAGGAAAAGCGTCGGGGTCCATGAAATTCGTAAAGGTTTGCCCGAGGAGCAGATTCCGCACCTGAGCGTAAGCGTGTCGAAGCCGGGGAGTGGTTGAAGTCGAACCGAAGAGGTCGCTTTCGACATAAAACCGAACGTCTCCCATTTGTGTCGAAGGGATACGGAAGTCAAGGCTGAGGCGCGTTGGACGCACAGACACGTTGGAGTTGTGCACGCCCTGGACCGTCGGGATCAAAATAGAGGACGGTATGAATTCATCTGGGTTACCCGCCGGTTTCAGGTCGTACATGAAATCCGTCTTAAAATACCCGCCGATTTTCAGAAGCGTCTGGGTGCCCGGCAACATGAAATAGCCGCGGTACTTCGGATCGAGCGGGACATTGTTGAACCGCGCCGCCGCGACGGAATCCTCGGAGAAAGTTTGCTTCGTGGCCGTGGCATTGCCAACGTGCGGCGAGGTTGGACCCTGCAGGATGGCCTGGTCTGGTGGCGCGGCAGGTGCAACAGCTGCCTTCGTGCCATCACCAGGTTTGCTCGCCTCCAGCTCACTGATGCGACTCTGAAGCCTGTTCATCTGTGAACGCATTTCTTCGAGCTGTTTTTGCAATTCTTTGACCTCGGCCGGCTGTGAGGGGGCAGCCATCTCATCGTCCTGCGGAGCAGTTTGTGCAACGGCCCCTGCCGGGACTAGAAATGCTGCGAGACTCAGTAGTGCAATCTTATTCATAAAGGCGCTCCGTAGATTTCAAACAGGTGATCCGTTATTTCATCAACAGCACGATGACGACACCCCAAATGATCAGGAGCGTATTCCCGACAGCGTAGGTGACGGTGTAGCCGAGAGCCGGGGTCTTGCTCCCGGCCGCTTCCTGAATCGCACCAAGTGCTGCGGTCGTGGTTCGGGCACCCGCGCACGCACCCAATAGAACTGCTGGGTGCATCTTGAAGATGTATTTGCCGGCGAGGAGGCCGATGACAAAGGGCACCGTCGTGACGACAACTCCGGCAAGAAACAGACTCGGCCCGTTTTCCCGTAGGCCTTTGATGAAAGTAGGACCTGTCGTCAAGCCGACTACGGCAATAAAAGCATTGAGGCCGATGGTGTTGAAGACCCAAAGGGCAGGCGCTGGGATGCGCCCGAACGTACGGTGTACGCTTCGAAGCCAGCCACAAACCAAGCCGGCGATTAGCGCGCCACCACTTGTGCTGAGGCTCAGGGGAATGCCACCCAGATGGATGGCAAGAGCGCCGAACAACGCACCGGCGACGATTCCAAGCCCGAGAAAAAGGACATCGGTCTTCTCCGTTTCTCGATCTGCATAGCCGATTACCTTGGCAGCGGCCTCGACTTCTCGCTTTGCTCCTTGCAGCGTCAGAACGTCCCCGCGATCCAACTTACTGTTTGGGCCATAGGGAATCTCCACGCCGCCGCGCATGATCTTGCGCAAGAACACGCCTCGTCCCTTTCGACCTAGCGGAGACTCAAGGACCTGCTGAAGCGTCTGGCCTTCCAACTGTTTGTTCGTGACGACTACATCCAAGATTTCGCCAGGAAAGTTGAGTAGTTCCGGGTCGTTTATCTCAGGCCCGACTTGCTGTTCATGCAAGAGCACGGATTCTCTGCGCCCCACTACCGCGAGAACCGCTCCCTCGCTCACCACGGTATCCAAGTTCGCGGGCGAGATTGTGCCTCTCTGCCGGATTTGCTCAACAAAAATACGCTCGTCCTTGACGGCGGCTTCGATTTCCCCAACCTTTTTGCCGACTAGCGTTGGATTTTCAACGCGGTACGCACGCGCGACAAGAGCAGTGTAAGCCGGCGAGACTCCAAGCTCGGGGTCTCCGGCCCCCATTTCCGATTCAAGTTCCTTAGCCACCAATGGAAGGTTCACACGCAGGATTTTTGGCCCGATCGTCGCAAGGAACCACGCGGAACCCGCCGTTCCAAACAGGTACGTGACTGCATAAGCCACTGGCATGGCATCGAGCAGGGCTTTCTTTTGTTCGACAGCCAATGCCAATTGGTTGATGTTATCGGCAGCGACACCCAGCACAGCTGAGATCGTGCAAGCGCCGGACAACAGGCCCGAGGCGAGACCCACGTTGTAGTGCAGTATTTTGGCTACAGCAACGGTGCAGAAGAGACAGGCTACGCACAGCACCACTGCAAAGAGGACTTGTTGCAGTCCGCCGCTGCGTAGTCCTCGAAAGAACTGAGGCCCAACGCCATAGCCGACGGCAAAGAGAAACATCAGGAAGAAGACTGACTTCACGTTTGGCGAAAGAACGATATGCAGTTGACCGACAAGGACTCCCGCGAGCAAGGTGCTTGTCACGACGCCCAGCGAAAACCCTTTGAATTTCCACGAGCCCACCAGTGCGCCGAGCGCCAGGCATAAGAACAAAGCAATCTCTGGGTAAGTATGAAGCGTATGCACGATCCAGTTCATTCCTCATCTCCTCTCCAAAGCGCGTTTGCCGAAGCCTCGTAGCACCCTTAAATCGGGGAATGGACAGTCATTTCTTTATTTCCTTGCCTGAGCCTGCCAAGCCTCAAAGGCACCATGCACGATAGCCGATAGTTGCGCGCCAATTTCCGCGTAGGCTTCGTCAGGCAGGTTCGCGAGAGAGACGCGCACCGACCATTCGGGACCTTCAAAACCGCTTCCGTTCAAGAGCACTGTGGAGTATCTCTCCGCGAGAGCGAACAACACGTCGAACGGGTGATAGTGTTCCTGCAAAAACTGGACAAACTCTGGAGAGTGCGTCCGTCGCGCCCACACCATGAGATCCAGAGTTGTGTAGTAGTCCGCGCGGAGTGGATCGTCGGGAAGATCCACGCCCATGCCCCGCCATAAGGCTTGCATCCGGTCGCGTACAATTTGCTGGCTGAGCCTTTTGTAGGCGCCGGTCTCGTCCATCACCGCGAATAAGGAGAACAGGGTCATCTGCACCTGTTGCGGAGTAGAAAGGCCAGCAGTGTGGTTCAATGCCACACAACGGCTATCTGCAACCATGCGGTCGATGAACCTCAGCTTTTCCGGATTCAGGGTGAGTGTGCCGTATCGCTCATTTAGCGCCGCCTGCTCTTTCGCGGGAAGCTGCGCGATCTTGCGGTCGAAGACGTTGTCCTCGTGAATGGCTACGACACCAAGACGCCAACCTGTGCACCCGAAGTATTTCGAGAACGAGTAGACACCGATGGTGTTTTGCGGCAGGTCAACCATCAAAGATCGGAAACCCGGAACAAACGTTCCATACACGTCGTCCGTGACGATCATCAGGTTCGGGCGTTTGGAACCCACCAAAGCGCTCAGGCGGTCCATGGTCTCCTGTCGAATCGCGGTGGATGGAGGATTGCTCGGGTTGACGAAGAAAACGACTTTGATTTCAGGATCGCTTAGCTTCTCGATTTCAGAATCGGGATATTGCCAGGTGTGCCTGCCGCTTTCGTCTGAAACCTCGGACGCTTGTATTTCGACTACGCGAAAAGAAAAGCGGTCCAGCCGGGGGATCTCGAGGTACGGCGTGAACGTGGGTGTCGAAAGCGCGATCTTATCGCCCCGCTGCACGAGCCGATTGGCCAAAAGCGAATCAAAGATGTAGCACATGGCGGCGGTGCCGCCCTCGACGGCAAAGAGGTCGAACTTCCCTGGCGGCCGGTTACCTCCGCCCATCTCTTGAATCAAGTACTCGTGAACAACCCTCTCTGCATGGACAAGCATGCGGTCTGGACTGGGGTACTGATCACCGATAATTCCATCTACCAACTCATGCAGGAATGCGTCGCTATCGAACCCAAACGTCCCCGTCGCGTACTTTACTGCGCGCTTCAGGAAGTCAACTCCTGAAGCGGCGAAATTGGCTGCGGCATAGCGTTCAAACCGCTTCGCAATGCCGTCTTGTTGCGGCATTCCGCCGAGGTCGGGCCGATCCCAGACAGATTTGGATTCTTGGACAGCAAAGTTGCCAAGAGTAAAAAAGGCGTTGCGCGGCGTGGTGGCGATCCAATTGGGATTCCCCCGCCCGGCGTTTAGCATGGCTCGAGCTGACTTGCGAGATGATTCCCTGGCGAGATGAATCAGTTTGTCTTTCAGCTCAAAGGGGCTGAGTTTTTCAAACTGCTTTTCCTGTTCGAGAGTTACGGAGAGTTTGCGTACGACCCCAGTGGCATTCATTCATTTGCTCCCAGGCGATTGCGTCTCGGTACGAGATTAGGCAAAGGTGGTGCCAAATCGAGAATTTGTTAAATGCTTGAATCGAAAGAACATTTGAACGCGGCTGCTTCCGTCTCGAGGGAATCCCGCCGTCGTTCGGACACTTGTCCGCGCTTAATGACAGCCATTAAGTTCATCCTCGGCGTGGTCGCGTTTTCGAAGCCAGGGTATTCACAAATCTGCAGCGGCGGACCGAGGACGATGACTCGTGATGAACTGTGAAGAATACAATTGCTTGGCGGAGTGGTTTGGCAGGCCAAAAGTCTTCTCGATCGGCCCCCGCAGTTACGCGGTGCATTCTGGAACCTGACCATAAACTCCAGAAATCTTGAGTGACTCAGCACGAAGGGAAACTATACGAAGTGAGGTCGAAGCTATCAGGTCCTACCTAGTTAAACAGCCCAGGCCGTCAGCCCGGCAAGGCGATGACCCGGGCAACCTTCCACGAAGCATCTGGCTGGCGGGAGAACACCGCGATGATCCTAGAATGCGCTTGGACTCCTATGCCGCTCTTTACTCCGCTCACGATTCTGTCCACTTCGCAAAACTCAATTGCCCACTTGTCGTGAACAATGATCTGGGCAGATGAGTCCCGCGGCTCAACATCAAATAACCGAAACTCGTGTGTCAGGTTCGCCCTCAAGGCATCTATGCCGACTGCAGTTTTGCCGTTTCCATTCACTACCACAATATCGTCCGTGGCCAAAGCGATCAAACTGTTGACGTCACTTGCTTCCACGGCCCTAATCCAAGCCGCTCGGACTGCGGCGATTTTGGAGACGTCCAAGTCGTGGCGCGGGTTCACCCTACTATTCACAGTTACCTCCTAACCAGGCGCCTGGAGATCGACGGTCAACGATTGCAGTCGACAAGCCGGGGCAGAACATGTTTGCGGGATTCACGAGCTGGTCTTTGCCCAGCCATCTTTTGCTGCTCACCGTGCGAAACGTTTCATCCCATTCACCAGCTTGCGGCTCGGATCACTTCCGATGCCGGCGTTTTACGCGCAGTTGTGCCAGTGAGCGCGCCAGAGCGGCGTTGACGGAGGCGACTTCTGCGGCCGAGATCTTTTCGCGGAGACGCGCTGCGGCGCGTTGGCGTGCTTCTTCGGCTCTTGCTTCATCGATGCTCTCGGTGGCAACCGCCATATCGGTCACGATGGCCACGCGGTCGCCCGTGACTTCGACAAGCCCCTCGCCCACAGCCAGAAAACGAACCTGCCCGCTTTTGCGTACAATCATTTCCCCAGGCACCAATTGTGTCATCAGCCGCACATGGTGAGGAAGAATGCCCATCTGGCCCTCTACGCCGGGTAGCGTGACCATGTCCACGTCTTCGGAGTAAACCGTGGCTTGCGGCGTCACAATTTCCAATTTTATGGTATTTGCCATTTTTTTGAATGTTTGCTGCGCTAGAGCCTTTCTAACGGCTAATGCTTAAGCGCTATTTGATTTCCTCAATTGCGCCCTTCATGTAGAAATTGCCCTCTGATACATCGTCGTGCTTGCCCTCCAGGATTTCCTTGAAGCCTCGAACCGTGTCAGCCAAGCCCACCTGCTTGCCCTCGCGGCCGCTAAAAACCTGCGCCACGCTGAACGGCTGGCTCAGAAAGCGCTGAATCTTGCGCGCCCGCAACACCGTTAGTTTGTCCTCCGGTGACAACTCATCCATGCCCAGAATCGCGATGATATCCTGCAGATCCTTGTAGCGCTGAAGCACGTTCTGCACTCCGCGCGCTACGTCGTAATGCTCCTTGCCAACGATTTCCGGCGCGAGAGCACGTGAGGTCGAAGCCAGGGGATCTACCGCCGGATAGATGCCCAGTTCAGCAATGGCGCGGTCTAAGACAATCGTGGCATCCAAGTGCGCAAAGGTCGTGGCCGGCGCCGGGTCGGTCAGGTCATCAGCTGGAACATACACGGCTTGAAAGGACGTGATCGAGCCCTTTTTCGTGGAGGTAATGCGTTCTTGAAGGGCTCCCATCTCCGCGGCGAGCGTCGGCTGGTAACCGACGGCGCTGGCCGTGCGGCCAAGCAAGGCCGACACCTCGGAGCCCGCCTGAGAAAAGCGGAAGATGTTGTCAATGAATAGCAACACATCCTGGTTTTTTTCGTCGCGGAAATACTCGGTGATCGCGAGGCCCGACAAAGCCACGCGAAGGCGGGCACCAGGCGATTCGTTCATCTGCCCATATACCAGGGCGATTTTGGACTCACCCAGGTTGTCCTGCTTGATGACTCCCGCCTCGGACATATCGTGATAGAGATCGTTCCCTTCCCTGGTGCGCTCGCCGACACCCGCGAAGACCGACACGCCGCCATGAAGCTTGGCGATATTGTTGATCAGTTCCATGATGACAACGGTCTTGCCCACTCCCGCGCCGCCGAAAGCCCCCACTTTTCCGCCTTTCAAGAAAGGGCAAATCAAATCGATGACCTTAATGCCCGTGGGGAGCAACTGCGGAGAAGTCGATTGGTCCGCAAGCGGCGGCGGCTGGCGATGAATCGGATAGTACTTTTCCGCCTGAACTGGTCCGCGCTCATCCACAGGGTCACCGGTCACATTGAAGACACGCCCCATGACACCTTCGCCCACGGGCATGGATATTGGTCCGCCGCTATCGGTCACTTCAAAGCCTCGTTTCAGGCCTTCGGTGCCCGACATGGAGATGGCCCTCACTGATTTGTCCCCGAGGTGCTGCTGCACTTCGAGCGTCACTTTAGCGGGCTGTCCTTGAACCTTGCCTTCAACCGTCAACGCGTTATAGATCCCGGGAATTGTTTCCGGGAATTCGACGTCGACCACCGGCCCCACGACTTTAACTATTTTCCCTTTGTTCATACCCATACCCCTTCTTGATGGCCTTCCAAGGTGATTCTGCTTCAATCAGACTGGCCTCCGGCGATTTCGAGCAATTCCTTCGTGATGTTGCCCTGACGCAGATTGTTATATTCGAGGGTCAAGTGCTGAATGAGGTCGTCAGCGTTGTCGGTGGCGTTCTTCATCGATACCATGCGGGCGCTTTGTTCACTGGCTTTGGCATTCAGCAAGATCTGATAAATATAAATGTTCAGATAGTGCGCGAGGAGATAACCGAGGACGGCCTCCGGGCTGGGCTCAAACAGGGACTCTCTGGTGTCGGCTTTCAGCTTCGCTTCCGATTCCGCCCCCGGGATCTTCAGCGCTTTAATTTCGCCCACGGGAAGAAATTCGAGGTCTACCGGACGCTGAGTGAGCGTGTTGACAAATTCTGTGGCCACAATCCTTACCTGATCCACCTCTCGCTTCAAGAAGAGGTCGCGGGCAAAGGAAGCAATCGCGCCAGCTTCCTCGAATTTGGGCTCGTCCGCATAGGCAAACTCGGCGACAAGCTGCCTCCGGGAACGGGCGACGAACTGCGCTGCTTTTCTCCCGGCTGTGATGAAGACTGTTGACGCGGCATCGAACTGGGCGGCCAAGCGGAATAGGTTGCTGTTGAGAGCCCCGCATAAACCCTTGTCCGCGCCAATTAGGATGACGGCCCTTTTGCGGACTTCGCGTAGTTCGAGCAGCGGGTGACGGAAGTCGCCCATACGGGTCGTTGCTTCGCGCTGAATGCGGTACAACAGGCGAGCGAAGGGACGTCCGGCGAGAACAGTTTCTTGGGCTTTGCGCATCTTGGAGGCCGCCACCATTTGCATGGCCTTAGTGATCTGCGCGGTGCTGCTGATGGACCTGATTCGTCGGCGTAAGTCGTGTAAGCTGTGCATGGCTATAAAACGTTCACTTCCAGGTCTCTTTGAACTGATCGGCTGCAGCCTTCAAATCGGCCGTTAAAGCAGCGCTGAGCGCCTTCTCTTGAGCGATTTTCCGGAGCAGCTCGGCCCTGCGCGTCGTGAGGAACTCCGTCAGACTGTCCTGGTACTCTTTGATCCGATCGACGGGCACGTGGTCCACGTATCCATTTTGGACCGCCCAAATCACCGCTACTTGCACCTCGACAGGAATCGGTTTGTATTGGGGCTGCTTGAAGATTTGCATGATGCGCCTGCCGCGGTCGATCTGCGCCTGAGTCTTAGCATCGAGTTCCGAACCGAATTGGGCGAAGGCCGCCAGTTCTCTAAACTGGGCGAGGTCTCCCTTGAGCTGTCCGGCAACCTGCTTCATGGCCTTGAGCTGTGCCGCTGAGCCAACGCGAGAGACAGAGATGCCGACGGAAATAGCCGGGCGGACCCCTTGGTAGAACAGGTCAGTTTCCAAGAAAATCTGCCCGTCCGTGATCGAGATGACGTTGGTAGGGATGTAAGCAGAAACGTCACCGGCCTGAGTTTCGATGATGGGCAGGGCCGTCAGCGAACCGTTGCCATACTTTTCCCCCACGCGTGCCGCCCGTTCGAGCAATCGGCTATGGAGGTAAAACACGTCGCCTGGATACGCTTCACGACCGGAGGGCCGTTTTAGCACCAGGGAAACCTGCCGGTAGGCCACCGCGTGCTTGGACAAATCGTCAAAAATAATCAACGCGTCCATCCCGTTGTCCATGAACCACTCGCCCATCGCTGTCCCTGCGAATGGTGCCAAATACTGACTGGTCGCCGAATCGGACGCAGGGGAAGCAATAATGATCGTGTAGGGCATGGCCCCGGCGTCTTCGAGAGTGGCAATGATTCGCGCGATCGTGGATTGTTTCTGACCAATGGCAACGTAGATGCTATAGATGCGGCGATAGTCTTTGTCGCCCGCTGCTTCAGCCGCTTTGTTGAGACGGCCTTGGCTGATGATCGTGTCGATACCGATGGTCGTTTTGCCCGTCGAGCGATCACCGATAATCAATTCGCGTTGGCCGCGGCCGATCGGGATCATCGCGTCAATGGCCATGATGCCCGTTTGTACCGGCTGGCTAACTGGACGACGCCGGATGATCCCGGGAGCGATTTTCTCGACAGGGTAGGCGGCGTCACTCTTCACGGGTCCCTTGCCATCCAAGGGCTCTCCGAGCGTATTCACGACCCGCCCCAGCAACCCCTTCCCAACGGGAACCTGCAACAGTTTGCCGGTCGCGCGAACTTCGTCTCCCTCCCGAAGTTCGGTGTAGTCGCCTAGGATGATCACTCCGACTTCAGTCTCGTCGAGGTCTAGTGCCAGACCCGTGACGCCGTGGCCGAGGTCGAGCATTTCGTTGAGCATCGCATCGTCAAGTCCTTCAACTTTCGCGACGCCGTCACCGATCTCACGGATGACACCCACATTCTGCTTGCCAGTTGTGGCCTTGGCTCCCGCGATTTGAGCTTCAAGTTCCTGTAGTAGGTCGGCCATAAATCTTTCACCCCAATCTATCCGTTTACGCGGGTCAAATCCCGCAGAGGATCAGGACCCTATGTTCCAGCTTCCCGGATAACTCAGAAGCTCCTCTCCAAGGCCGCCAGTCCGGACCGCACGCTGCCGTCATAGACATCGCTGCCGATTTTGATGCGTATCCCCCCGATCAACGACGGGCGGTCGGCGAACTGGATGTTTATTCCCGGGCCGTACAAACGCGCGAGATCGGTTTGAACACTGGCCCGCAAGTCTGCAGGCAACGGCGTGGCACTCTCGACTTCGGCCGTGTGCCGGTCATGATCGAGTCTCAGCAAGCGCTGAAAGTGAGACAGCAAGACCAGGTAACCACGCCGTTTGCTTTCGATGACTCGCTCGACCACCTGGTGGACCCGGCCCTCATCCAAAAATCCCTTGCGCATACACAAGCGGAACAATTGCTTGGCCTCACGCGCGGCTTGTTTACTCGTTTTCACCTGTTTCGTACCGTTGCGGCTATCCGGTCACTTGCTTGGCTGTTTCCTCGGCCAAACGCCGCTGATCTTCCAGCGTCAGAATCTTGCCCGCGACTGCGGCCGTAGTGCGCACCACCAACCGGCCGACCTCGCGCTTGAGCTCGCCAAGCATGCGCGCGTAGTCTTGCGCAGCCGCTTCGCGCGACCTCACGATGATCTGTTCTGCCTCAGCTATGGCCTTTTGGGTCTCCTGCTCACGGACCAGGGCGGCCGCCAAATGACCTTCTTCGATGAGCCGAGTCGCCTGGGCATTGGCCTCGGTCAGCACCGCCTGGCGCTGGGCCTCGGTCTGTGCCAGCTCGGCCTTTATCTTTTCCGCGTTCGCCAGTCCCAGGGCGATTTGCCGACGCCGCTCTTCCAACATCGTCAGAACTCGCCGATAGGCAAACCGGTAGAGGAGGATACAAACGATGGAAAAGCTGATGATCTGCGCGATCAGATGAGACCAGTCCACGCCGAACGTGCTGGCGATCTTCTCCACCTGCCCGCTAGGTTCCACTTGCAACAGCAAAACAAGAATATTCATATCCAACGTATCTGGTGCGGGTGCGGCCCGTGCCCTGGCTCTGCAGCCGACCTTTCTCCTTATTTCGCAAGGAAGAGCGCGTAGAACACAATCGCTTCCGCGAAGGCTATGGCCAGGATGGACTGGACTAGAACCTTCGTGGAGGCCTCAGGATTCCGGCCCACCGCTTCCGAAGCCTTCATGCCGATCAAACCCACTCCCACTGCCGCGCCAAGCGCCGCTAGACCAACCGTCAAGTTTCCCGTCATATTTCTATGGTTCCTTTCTCGGCGGCTCATGCCATTGAAGAGGGCGAGCCACGGAAATCTGCCTTTCAATCGTGCGCGGGTGCAGGCCCTTCTTCGTGCTGACAAATCAGCAGCGTGAACACAGCCGTCAACAACATGAACACCAATGCTTGGACCAGCCCCATCAGCAGTTCCAGGAAATAAAATGGAATCGGCACCAACCAGCCGAAGCCGGGAACCAGCTTGGCCATGGCTTCCATCATGTTTTCACCTGCAAAGATGTTGCCGTAGAGACGAAAACTCAATGAGATCGGCCGGAACAGGATCGAGACAATCTCTAGACACCCGGCCGCGAAAAACACAAACACCATGAGCAGCTTTAGCGGTCCGGTGGTCTCACCCTTAGGCGCAAAAAGCTCCTTTAGAAATCCCAGCGGGCCAACTTCCCGTAGCGCCCAAACAATCCAGCAGGCGAAGAAGACCAGGGCCATGGCGAACGTCATGTTGACGTCGGCGTTCGCGCCGCGCAACCACGGTCGATCGATCTGGAATCCATGAGAGCTCTGATGCCCCCACCCGACCGACCCCACTCCAGGAATGAGCCCCACCCAGTTTGCGGCGACAATGAAAATGAAAATGGTGGCAAAAAACCAAAATGTCCGTGCGACCAAATGCGGGCCAACAACGTCTTCCAGGAACTTGTACAAGCCCTCAACCAGCCACTCCAGGAAATTCTGGGCCCCTTCAGGCACTTGCTTCATGCTGCGCGTAGCAACCTGGGCAAAGGCGATTAGACCCAAGGCCACAATCCAACTCACGATCATCGAGTTGGTTATTGGTAAGCCGAAGAGGCGTGTGACCTCGACGGCCTTTTGCGGGAGGCCGTGGCCCTCGGGTTCTGGGGTTTCCGGGGGCAAGGCCCCCGGCTCGGGAGCGTTCAGGCCGGCCACTGCAATGGCCGATGTCACTGAAGCAGTTGCCGTTGAGACGCCTGCCGCAGACGTCAAGTTAGCGCCAAGCCCCAGAAGCAAGACGAAAACCACCACTGCCAAGTTGGTCTTCAGTCCAACGAGAATTCCGGCCCCGTGAGCAGTTTGAATCGGTTCGGGTCTTAGTTTCGGCATATCGGTCATTGGCATGTTCACGCGCGAGCTTGACTCGCCGCTTTCACACATCCCGTGCCACATAGAATTCAGGCATTCGAATCGCCATCGCCGCGTCCGAGTCAGGCCCTTCCTATCGCCTTAGGAAATAGCCACTTGGACCGTGGGAGGCGTTTTTTCTCGAAAATACAAAACGTCTGCTGAGACGAGGCCAGGACGAACTCGTCCAATCTCTGACGCTTTGCCCCCCGTAGCGCGCCTCGGCAGGTGCCAGCCCATACCCTTCCTCGCTCCTTGCTCTCCACCACGATGATGTGTGCACCCATTTCCTTGTACCTGCGTCGGCAAAGTTCTGATCTCGGACTCCTGCACACCGCTTTGGGCAAGTGCGCCGCTCGGAAGGGTCTCCGCCCAACCAGGCGGATCCTAGCGAAAGAAGACGGGGACGATGTCCACGAAGAGTATCTTCAGGATCGTCATACCCGGGAAAATCATCGCGTAACCGATATCCGGCCGGTCCGTTGGCGTGAGCTTGTTCGAGAAGGCCAGGATTGCAGGATTGCCAATTGCACCCGCGACGATTCCGGACACTTGGTCGAACGGCATCCGAAAGAAGTAAGAACCAGCCACCATGATCGGAAGCACGATGCCGGTGACGATGAGGGCCCCCAATCCAAGGAAGAGGAATCCCGTCTGTGTCACCGTGGCGGCGAACTTCGGCCCAGAGGACAAGCCGACCTGGGCGAGGAACAGCGTAAGGCCAAGGTTGCGCAGAACCAGGTTGGCGGAAATCGGCATGGTCCAGCTCAGCCCTCCTGTGCGCCGCAGCTTTCCGAGCACGAGCGCCACCACGAGCACGCCGGCAAGGCCGATGGCGATGCTCCCGCCACCGGGGAGTGGCAGGCGGATCGCGCCCAGAAGGAAGCCGAGGGCCATACCGAGGCCGATGGAGATATAGCTGAACTCCGCGGTGCCTTTGATGGAGTCGCCAAAGAACTTGCGGACCGCCGGGAAGCTCGCACGCTTGGCCAGGACGCCCACGCGATCGCCGTACTCAAGCACCAGTTTCGATTGCAAGGGCAAGTCGCTGTCGCCACGGCGGACCTGCATCACCGAGAATGGGATTCCGCCGGGGAGTGCGAGATCGCCGAGCGCCGTGCCGATTACGGCGGGCGTGGACGCGAAGACGCGGACGTAGTCCAGGTCGTGGCGATCATCTTCGATGCAACTGTCGGCAGCCTCGCCAAGCTGATTCCGAGCCTGCTCCAGTGCCTCCTTGTTGGGACCCACAAGGAGGACCACGTCTTCCGCTGCGAAGACAAGCTCTGGATTGGCGGGCAGGTTGTGATCATCTTCGCGCACGGCGATGATCCGCACCCCCTCCGGCAGAGTCTTCAGTACCTCTCCCACTCTCTTACCAATGTGCGCAGGATTGCGGATAGCAATTTCACACCTCTCCTGACCAGTTCCAGAAGGAGCGATACGGGGTTTAAGGATCAGAAAGCCCAAGTAGATAAACAGGATGGGACCTGCCACGCCGAAGGGATAGGCGACCGAGTAGCCCACGGCAGGATCGTCGTTTCCGAGAGTCTGGATCGCAGCCTGCAGCGCGGCGGTACTCGTTCCAGAGCCCGCGAACATTCCGAGGGAGTAACCGAGCTTAACCGAGCCTCCGACGAAGGCGAGGCTCAGAAATCCAGCGAAGAGCACAGCGATCAGCGCGAGCAGGTTTGCTTTTCGTCCTTCGGAGCTGGCGAGTCCGCGAAAGAACTCCTTGCCGTACTGGATGCCGACTGTGTAGAGGAAGAGCGCAAGGCCGAGTGTTCCAACCATCGCTGCAGGAACCGATTTCGGTGCGAACCATCCGACGGCGAGAGCGACGAACAAGACCGCTCCCACTCCGAGTGAGAAGCCTTTGATCCTAATCTTGCCCACCAGATAACCGATCGCGATCGTGAGGAACAAGGCCGCCATTGGCTGCTGCTGGAGAAGCGTCCTAACGAATTGCATGTGTCAACCTCCTGCGGTTTTGCCCAGCCGCAATGAAGCTCTTCAGTAAACGGTGAGGCACCGCTGGCGGAATTGGCCGCGCACCCGTTCGGTAAGTTCTGCCGAGGGTGGTTGTGTTTCATTCAGCGGGTAGTTGAGTCCAAGCTTCTCCCACTTGGACCTTCCGAGTTGATGGAAGCGCAGTATCTCTACGCGTTCGAGGCTTTTAAGCCCCACGCAGAAGTCCGCAACGCGTTCCACGTTGTCGTAGCCATCGGTGAGGCCAGGCACCAGGACAAACCTCACCCACATCGGCCGGCTAAGGTCCGACAGACGGCGCGCGTAGTCGAGCGTGGGCTGCAGCGGGGCGCGAGTGACGCGCTCATAGATCTCCGGATCACCCGACTTGATGTCGAGCAGATTGAGGTCGATGTCCATTAGCTGACTGTCGGTCAGTCGGTCGCCGAGGCGGCCTGAGGTGTCGAGGCAGGTGTGCACGCCGAGCTCTTTGCATCGCCGGAAGAGGCGAGTGGTGAACTCAAGTTGCACCATTGGCTCGCCGCCGGAGAGGGTGATGCCACCCTGGCTGATCTTTAACACTTCGGCGTACTTGCCCACGACCTTCATTGCCTGGGCGACGCTGTACGGCTTGCCATTGCGTTTGTGCCAGGTGTCTGGGTTATGACAATACTGGCAGCGCAGTAAGCAGCCGGTCAGGAAGGTAACCAAGCGCAGGCCCGGACCGTCCACGGTGCTACCGAGCTGTGCCGAATGAATGTAACCGATCAGTTCCTCATCGCTTTTCGCTGTGACTGCCTCGACGTCGCTTTCGTGGACCTCGAAGTAGTCAGCACCTGATTTTGCAGGAGCACTTTTTTCGACGAAAAAATCGTAGCAGCTGCGGCTCGGCAGTTCGGTGGTTGCCATCTTCCCCTCACATCGACTGGTGGAAGGTACGGTTGATCACGTCGATCTGCTGTTCTCGGGTGAGCTTCACGAAGTTGACCGCATAGCCGGATACTCGGATCGTGAGCTGGGGATACTTTTCGGGATGCTCCATCGCGTCGAGCAATGTGTCGCGATTGAGAACGTTGATGTTTACGTGGAAGCCCTGCGAGGCGAAGAAAGCGTCGAGGCCGTTCGCCAGCCGTTCGTAGCGCTCTTCTTGGGTGCCGAGCGCTGTTGGCACGATGCTGAGTGTGAGCGAGATGCCGTCCTGGCAGTCATCGTAGGGAATTTTCGCCACGGAGAGCGCGGCCGCCAGCGCGCCGTGCTTGTCCTTGCCATTAGAAGGATTGGCGCCGGGGGCGAACGGTTCGCCTCTGCGCCTACCATCGGGAGTATTTCCAGTAGCCTTGCCGTAAACCACGTTTGATGTAATTGTCAGCACGGATTGCGTGTGTACAGCATTGCGATAGGTCGGATATTTCCGGACCTTGTTCATGAAGGAAGAGGCAAGCCATACGGCGATGCTGTCGGCCCGGTCGTCGCTGTTGCCGTAAGTTGGGAATTCACCTTCCACCTCGAAGTCGACGATCAGTCCAGTTTTATCGCGGACCGGTTTGACCTTGGCGTACTTGATAGCGGACAGACTGTCGGCAGCATGCGACAGACCTGCGACCCCGAATCCCATGGTCCTCACAATGTCGCGGTCGTGCAGCGCCATCTCGATCGACTCGTACGCGTACTTGTCGTGCATGTAATGAATGATGTTAAGAGCGTTGACGTAAGTCTTGGCAAGCCACTCCATCATCCGGTCGTAGCGGTCCATCACTTGGTCATAATTCAGATATTCGTCAGTGACGGGCGCCAACTCCGGTCCGATCTGCTCTCCGGTGATCTCGTCACGGCCACCGTTGAGGGCATAAAGCAGGCACTTCGCTAGGTTGACGCGAGCGCCGAAGAACTGCATCTGTTTGCCGACGCGCATCGCGGAAACGCAGCAAGCGGTGGCGCAGTCGTCGCTGAAACGGGGCCGCATCAGATCGTCGCTTTCAAACTGGACCGCGCTCGTGTCGATGCTCACTTTGGCGGCGAACCTCTTGAACTCCGCCGGCAGCCTGGTGGACCAATAGATCGTGATGTTCGGCTCGGGGGCTGGACCGAGCGTGTAAAGGGTGTTCAGCATCCGGAAGTTTGATTTGGTCACCAGGGTGCGGCCATCGTCGCCCATGCCACCAACTACATCGGTGGCCCACACCGGGTCACCGGAGAACAATTGGTTGTATTCGGGAGCCCGCAAGAATCGAACGATGCGCAGCTTAATGACGAAGTCGTCGAAGATTTCCTGAGCCTGGCTCTCGGTAAGCGTGCCCTCGCGCAGGTCGCGTTCGAAATAAATGTCCAGGAAAGTTGACACTCGTCCCAGCGACATCGCGGCTCCGTTCTGCTGTTTGATCGCCGCGAGGTAAGCGAAATAAAGCCACTGCGTTGCTTCGCGCGCGTTCGTCGCCGGCACGCCGATATCGAACCCGTAGTTTTTGCCCAATTGCTTGAGCTCCTTGAGCGAGCGAATCTGCTCAGCGAGCTCCTCGCGCAACCGAATCACGTCGTCGGTTGCGTGACGCTCGTCCAGCTCTGCCTTGTCGCGCTCCCGCTCGTTGATCAGGAAGTCCACACCGTAGAGCGCCACTCGGCGGTAGTCGCCGATGATTCGGCCACGTCCATAAGCGTCGGGAAGTCCGGTGATGATGTGAGACTTGCGGCATCTGCGGATCTCAGGCGTATAAGCATCGAAGACTCCGTCGTTGTGGGTTTTGCGATATTTGGTGAAGATTTCGGCAACCTGTGGGTCCGGCGCGATCCCATAGGCCTTGAGGCTCGCCTCGACCACACGCCAGCCACCGAACGGCATGATCGCGCGCTTGAGCGGCGCCTCGGTCTGCAGGCCGACGATGATCTCAGATTTCTTCTCAATATAACCGGGCGCATGCGCAAGAATGCCGGATGGAACCTGAGAGACCGCGAGCACACCTCTCTCGCGCTCTTCATGGAAGAGCGGTGAGAGTTTGTCCCATAGCTTTTTTGTGCGTTCCGTCGCACCTCTTAGGAAGCGCTCGTCACCTTCGTACGGCGTGTAGTTCTTCTGAATGAACTCGCGGACGTCGATGTGGTTCTGCCACGATCCGCCAACGAAGTCGCGCCACGCATTTCCAGGAATCTTAGTTTCCAGAATCGATTGGACATGTGCCATTGTTTTTCTCCTTGTCGACAGCCTCGTGGATGAAATCAATTGATGAGCTGACGGGTGTGCCTCGCGATCATCAGTTCCTCGTTAGTCGGAATGGCCCACGCCGAAACTCTTGACGCCGGCGCGCTGATGCGGGGTCCACCTGCAGCGCTCGCCGCAGGGTTGAACTCGACGCCGAGCCAGGCCGCATCTCGGCACACGCGTTCGCGGATGACGGCCGAGTTTTCGCCAATGCCCCCCGTGAACACGATCGCGTCCAGCCCGCCGAGGGCGGCGGCCAGCGAACCGAGCTCACGACGAATGCGATAGCAATAGAGGTCAATAGCAAGCTTCGCCTTCTGGTCGCTCGAGGCCAGCAGCGTGCGCATGTCACTGGAGATGCCGGACACGCCGAGCAGCCCCGATTGGTTGTACAGGAGCTTCTCGATCGCGCGTGCATCCATGCCGCATTGGTTCATCAAGTGCAAGATCACGCCTGGATCTAGCGCACCCGAGCGCGTGCCCATGTGCAGTCCGTCGAGCGCGGTAAAGCCCATCGTGCTCGCAATGCTCCGGCCTGCCTTGATGGCGCACATGCTTGCGCCACTTCCCAGGTGCAGAACGACGGTCCTGCCCGAAGCGGCGTTTGCATCGAGGTCCGCTAGCACGGAGGCGATGTACTCATACGACAGACCGTGGAATCCATAGCGCCGCACGCCAGCTACGTGCAGTTTCTCGGGCAATGCAAAACGCTGGGCGAGATCGGGATTCGTGCTATGGAAAGAAGTGTCGAAGCAGGCGACCTGCGGCAAGTCGGGTGCACGATCGAGTAGACGCCGGATGGGCGCTAGATTGTGCGGCTGATGCAAGGGAGCGAGTGGAATCAATTTCTCGATTGCCGCCGCCACGCCCGCGTCGATGAGTACCGGCCCTTTGTAATCGACCCCACCATGCAAGACGCGATGTCCAACTCCAATGAGATGGTCGTCCGCGAGTTCGGACCGCAGAAACGCCACCAAGTGATCGAGCGCGCCATCGTGGCCGAGCTTCGACCCCCCGCCCCAGGATTTTTCCGCTGCCTTGGCCCCGTCGCGCCTTTTCGCGATGAAGTGCGGAGTGGTGTAGATGCCTTCGATTTGGCCGTGCAGCTCGAGTTCGAGTTCAGCGGAACGTGTGAAGAACAAGGAGAACTTAATGCTGGATGAACCAGCGTTCAGGACGGCAATTGCGTCAGCCACAGCCCCTCCTCAGGCAACTGCTTTCGCCGGGTTTTCGCGGCGAGCCTTTGCGACCAGGGCGGCAACGGCGCAGGAAGCGAGTCGAGTTGTCACTGAGTCGGCGCGGCTTGTGAGAATGATCGGCACCCGCGCGCCGAGCACGATCCCGGCCGCATCGGCCCCGGCGAGGAATGAGAGGCTCTTTGCGAGCATGTTGCCGGCCTCAAGATCAGGAGCGACGAGCACGTTTGCGCGGCCAGCGACCGGCGAGCGGATGCCTTTGATGCTCGCCGCCTCGGCGCTGATCGCATTGTCGAGCGCGAGCGGGCCATCGAGTGTGCCGCCTTTAATCTGTCCGCGATCAGCCATCTTGCACAGGGCTGCCGCCTCGATGGTGGAAAGTATCTTGGGGTTGACCGTTTCCACGGCCGAAAGGATGGCGACACGGACCTCGGTCACTCCAAGAGCGTGCGCGAGGTCGATAGCGTTTTGCACGATGTCGATCTTTTCTTCGAGCGTCGGGGAAATGTTTACGGCTGCGTCGGTGACGATCAGCGCTTCAGTGTGACCAGGTACATCCATGACGAAGCACTGGCTGATTCGCCGTGCAGTGCGCAATCCCGTTTCCCGCTTGACCACTTCTCCCAATATTTCGTCGGTATGGAGCGATCCCTTCATCAGCGCTTCCGCTTGGCCTTGGCGAACCAATTCGACTGCCCGTTCGGCCGCGCCATGACTGTGTGGAGCCTCGACAACCTCGATCCCCGACAAATCGAGCTCGCACTTCTCTGCGACCGCTTTGATCTTCGCCCCAGGGCCGACCAGCAGCGGGGCTAATAGCCCGATCCGCGCGGCATCCACTGCCGCGCTAAGCGACGACTCGTCGCAAGGGTGCGCGACCGCCGTTGGCAACGGCGCTAAAGCCTTGGCCTTTTCGAGCAGGTGCTTGTACTTTTCGTGATCCCGTTTCGTCTGGTACTCGGCTGTGGTCTGTCTCTCAGAAATCGGTATCGCCATCTTCCTCTCCGCTCCGTCACCCTATCGGTGGCATCCATTCATTTGCTCTGCGGTGTATTGGCCATCGCGTGTGACTACGCAAGGCTCATGCCAAAGCGAGAATTCGCTAACTGGTTAAATCAAAAGGACATTTGACGCGGTTGTACTCGTGGCGTCCGGAATCGAGCGATGATTCGGACGTTTGTCCGCGTCTAATGACAGCTCTCAAGCCCGGTGGGCCGCATTGCATTTTCGGCGGGTATCGGGTCGGGGATCGAAACGGCGGACTACAGGCGACAGAGTCTTGATGAACAATGATGCGAGGTGGGAGTTTGTCAGCTCGGTGGGGCTTCCTGCAGAACCTCCCGAGGGGAATCGGTCGGAGCGGAGCTTCCACTCGTCGAGAACGAATTCTCGTCCGGCAAACGCTGCGACTCCGAGAAAACGGTATGCGGATCGATCCCCATTTTGTTCATGCGATTGATTAAAGTGGTGCGCTTCAAACCTAGGCGTGCTGCGGCTCCGGTGGCGCCGCCAACGCGGCCCTTGGTGATTTTTAGCACTCGCGTGATCCGATCGCGCTCTTCAATATTATCTATTCTAGCCAGTGCTGGCGTTTTCCGGCTCGTGTTTCCGTCGGGCGTCGGCATTGCTAGAATGGTGCCCTTTGTCAGGATTACGGCACGCTCCACAAGATTCTCGAGTTCTCGCACATTTCCTGGCCAGTGCCATCGGAGCAACTTGCGCATAACCGTTGAGGAAATGCTTCTGATCTGCTTTTGCATCTGGCGGGCGTATTTTTGAGTGAAATATCCAACCAGAATGGGGATGTCTTCCGGACGCTCACGCAATGCGGGAATACGGATCGGAAACACATTGAGGCGGTAGTAGAGATCGCTCCGAAAGCGATTTTCCGCCACCATGGCTTCGAGGTCGCAGTTGGTCGCAGCGATGAGCCGCACATTCACTTTCTTTGTGTGCCTGGCGCCGAGAGGCGCGAACTCGCGCTCCTGCAGGACACGCAGCAGCTTGGGTTGAACTTCCAAAGGTAAGTCTCCTACTTCATCAAGAAATAACGTCCCCTGGTCCGCAGCTTCGAGCCAGCCGCTCCTAGATGTGACTGCGCCCGTGAACGCACCTCGTTCATGGCCAAAAATCTCGCTCTCCAGTAAGCCCGCGGGCACGGCTGCGCAATTGAGCTTCGCCAGCATGCGCGTCCTGCGCGCACTCCGTTCGTGAATGGCGCGCGCAATTAACTCTTTGCCTGTACCTGTCTCTCCCAGCAGAAGAACCGTCGAATTCGTGGGAGCGACGATGTCAACCAGCTCCATTACTTTTCGAAACGCGAGGCTCTGGCTGACGACTCCTTCCAAATCACAATTGCAATGCAGTTCTTCTTCCGAACTGGCCTCGATGATTGGTAAGTCCGCCATCGTGACTTACACCTGCCTCAATTCAGAGTTCGATCCCGCAAATCCCAGCCGGTGCTGCGAACGCTTCTAGCGCCAAACACTCATCTTGGCTCGCGCTTTTCCAGCCGTTCCTCACGTCCTATCCTTAAACAAATCCGCCACATCCAATGCTGCAAGGTGCTTGCCAACCAGTCGAGTCCGAGCATCGGTAAGTCATCCAACATGCAGCCACATAAAGCAACTGCGAGATGCGCCGCACCTCATCGCTCGTTCAGGCGTCACAGGATGGACCTTACGGTCAAATGCTCGGCCGACGTCTCGGGAAAGTCCGCCAGGGGCGCCGGGGAAGCAAACTTGCGGTAGATGACCCGCAGCGTGGCTACCAGCGGCACGGAAAGATAGATCCCGACGATGCCTCCAATCGCGCCACCCACCATCAATGTGAATATTGCGAGAAGCGGGTGAATCTCCAATTCGTGACCCATAACGCGGGGCGCAATCCAATAGTCCATTAAAACCCGCCACACCAAGAGGAGCCCCAGCATCCAAATCCAGTGGGAGTGAGCCAGGGCACCCGCGCTGACGATAGTTGCCGCTGCAGCCATCCAGCCCGCTACGGGAATGAATTCGAGAATTCCAGCCAGGACTCCCAACGCTATCGCGTTTGGAAAGCCCAACAAGAGCATCGTCAAAGAACAGTAGACGAGCGACAATCCGCCAAGAACCACTTTGGCTCGAATGTAATGCTGAAGCATCACATGCAATTCACTAGCGAGGGAGCGCAGGGCCCCGTTGCTGCCTTTCGTAGAGACAAGATAAATGAGCTGGTTTGCCAGATTTTCGCCATCACTAAGAAAGAAGATGGCCAGAATGGGAATCACCAGGATTCCCGCAATTGCCGTAGACGCAAATCGCCCTATCTGTGCTACAGAACTCTCAATCGTGGACCGATGCTGCTGCAGGAATGTTCTGATTCGCGTCGCCTGTGTATCGGTCCAGCCGAGGTTGCTTCCCAGGTCGTTGGCAATTTCTCCCGTGGAGACTCTGTCCCCCAGCGCTGGAATTTCATTCAGGAATCGCGCAAGACTCTTATGGACCTGTGGCGCAAATCCGTGAAAGACCAAGCCGATCACGATGACGAAAGCCAGATAGGCCTCTACAACGTGCGGTCCTCTCAGGTTCTTGAAGAATAAAGAATGGCGCTGCAGAAATTGGACCAGCGGATTAATCAAATAGGCAAAGAGGATCGAGAACGCGAAGATGATAATGACCGCGCGTGCGACGTAGACAATGTCAAGCACGAGGGCGAAGAGAAGGATGGTCAGCAAGATTCTTGCCGCCCGACGATCAAGTAATGCCATAAGCCTCCATCAACTCACATGTTCTGTGCAGCATCAGTCTGTCTGGTTTTCCAAGTCTCGCTTGATCGCCCCGAGGCCCCGTTCCAATGAGGAGCGGGTTCTGTCAACGGCTACCTTCCGGACGATGCCGCCTTTCAAGCCAGTGAGCCCAGCCTGCTGTGAACCCTTGAGGGTGATCAAGTAAATGCCAGACCGCTCGTGGTCTTGGACGCAAACGGTCAGGTCGAGAGCAGTTTCGAAATAGTGGCTGGCGTAAAGCTGTTTCACTGCGACAGCGTACGCGGGATCCGCGGAACTCTTACCGCGATAGACGATCGCCTGCACGATGCGCAGTGTGGGTTTGAGCCCGAAATTAACCTTCTCCCAAAAGAATTCAGATTCGACATTGTCCGAATTCGCGTTCGGATAATCGAGCAGGTATCGATCGAGCGCAGGCAGGTACACCGGAAGGGCTTTCGAACGACTGAGCAGTGACTGAAACGTTTCCGCTATCACTGCCGGGTGTTTCTTGTCCCGATAGGTTCCCAAGGCCGTGTTTCCGCCTTGGATGTATCTCGACAAGGCCTCAAGCGCCATCTTCTGCGCAAGTCCATTTACGCGACTTGCCAGATCTGGCGCAGACCAGTCCACGGAGCGCTTGAACGAATCGATCGCTTCACTGGGCAGTTGGACCTCGCAATGGCCCGGTTCGCAATCTTTTAGCTGTTTAATGTCCTCGGGCTCCAATGTGAACCCTTCGAGGTCGGATGGCTGGGGAGGATTGCTGAACTTTTGGATCGCCAGATAGTTCGAAAGTTTGCGCAGCGCGTCAATATTCGATGCGAGTTTGAGATACCCATCCGGCGTCGACTGTACGTAGACCGAGCCGAATACGAACACCTCATCCGGGATCCGAGAATCCAATATCTTCGCGACCGCTTTCCCGCTTCGAACCGCCGCGATTTGTTCGTCATTTAAACCAACGTACTCACGAAAAAACCTAAAGGGTTCGGCATTTTGGCCCTTCGCAGGGGGGCCGCTGATAATCGGTAAGATCCCGGTTAGAACGTACACTACGAATCGGCTCGTTGCGCCCAATTTGTGTTTCATGGTGTCCCCAATCCCGGTGCCCGGCCCACCGTGCGATCCAGTTCGGCACGCGCCAGCAGATATCCAAGGCTCGCCTCGAGGAGCTCCGCTTTGGCCTTGTAGCTTGCCGCCGTCGCATGCCTGACATCGGAGATTAAGACTACGCCCTGTGCCGCCTGGTCAGTCATTAGGCGTTCGCTCTCCTGGTGAAGCTTTGCGACTTGCGTAGCGACCTCGACCATGCTGCGGGTCCGCTCCAGCTTGTTGTAGCTGCGCTCCACCTCCACTGCGACCCGTTCTTTCAGGCGCTCAAGATTTTGTTCGGCTTCTGCAAGCTGTGTGGCATGCTCGCGTACGGTTGCGCGGCGTTTGCCGAAGTCCCAGAGTGTGTAGCTCAAGTTCACCCCGACGGTTCCAAAGTTTCTGACGAAGAATGGCACACCATCCTGGTAGCTGTGACGTGCAAAAGCCGTGATGTCAGGAATGTAGGCGGTCTTGGCGGCGGCCACGCCCTCGCGTGCTTTCGCAACCGTCTCCTCGGCCGACCGGATCTCCGGATTCTCTTCCCAAGCCGCCGCCACGTACTCGGTTTTTGTCAGGGTCGCGAAGTCTGTTGCGACCTCGGGATCCAATTCCAATTTTGTATCGAGCGGCAGGCCGAGCAAATCATTCAGCTCCGTCATGTAGTCGTCAATCTGCAGTTCGGCGGTGAGAATGGAATGTTGCCCCTGAAGAAGTTGCGCACGGCTTTGTATTTCCGCAACTTCGAGGGCGCTTCCGCCGCGGACGTGATTTTCGTTCTCTTGCAAGGATTCGGTGGCGAAGGAAGTCTCCTGCTCTGCGGCTTTCTTCTGGAGTTGCGCGATGAGAATGCCAAAGTAGAGAGCGTGCACTTGCAGCGCGATTTCATTCTCGGCATTCTTCAACTCGTCTCGGGATGTGGCGATTTCCGCCGTCGAAATGCGATTCGCGTGGTGGATGCGCAGCAACTGCGTCAACGGCTGGGTGATCATTGTGCCGCTGGAGAAAAGGGTCTGCTTGCCTTGTTGCAATGAGATGCCCTGGGGAGGGATGAGTACCCCAGACGGATTCCCAAGGCCGCCTGCGGGAATTAGGACGTTTTGGAGCTCACTGATGTGCAAGGCGTTCGACTGGTTTGTAATCGTGGGGAAGTAGTCGGAGCGCGCAGCCGCCTTCCGCTCCTCGTTCTCCTTGACTTTCAGCCGCGCGATCTTGAGGTTGCGATTCTGCTCCACCGCCAGGCGAACCGCTTCTCCCAGTTTGAGATGGCGCACTTCTTTTGGCAGCGCCGAATTGGCGCACAGTAGAAAAAGTCCGGCAATTGCCCGTATCCGAAGAAATCTTCTGACGCTCATTCCATGCTCCTCGAGTGCCGACAACCGCTTTCGCCCCTTTCCGAGGCGTACAACCAGGCAGGAGCGTTCATGATTTCGTCTCCTGCGGCGCAGGCGACGGTGACTGCATGATGCTGAGATCGGCATAGTTGAGCGGCGCCTTGCGCAACAAGGCTACGAACAACAAAGCAGTGACACACGCCCAGGCCACCAAGTAGAAGCCATCAATGATGCTGAGCGTGAACGCCTGAACACGAAGCCGGCCGGCAACGACTCCGACCGCCCGGCCTGTTGCCGCGGCTACACTCGCGGAGCGCGAAAATAGTCCGGCAGCAAGCCCCCTGATATTTCCATCCGTGATCCAGCTCCCTGCCCCAACGTGCAAGCCGAGGAGGTTCGAGTGTAACTTTTCTTGCTGCGCGATGAAGTGACCCATGGCCACGGCGCCAAGATTTCCGCCAAAAAGCCGGACGGTATGAAAAAATGCGGAAAATGTCAGAATCCACTGTGGTTTGGATAACCCGCCCGAAAAAATCCCCTGCAGGATGATGGTCGACACAAGACCTATAAACGCAAACGCTTGGCCAAGGCCCATGAGCAACTCGGTGCGGTAATAGTTCGACGCAGACCATGCACCTGTGATGTCAGCATTCAAGTAGCAGGCGAGGGCCATGAACACAAAACCGGAGGCCATCAGCAGGCGTGAATCAACATCGGCCAGCAGCAAGAGAGCGGCTACAAGCGCGATGAGAAGAAGAGGAGCTGCGCTCCAAACGACTGCGGGCCCAATCTGCTCGGGTTCGAATCCGTGCATTGCTAGCGACTGCGGAATCAGGATGATGGTCGCAACCAGGCAGAAGCGGAACAAAAATAGTCCAACGCCAAGCAAGGTTGTGTTCCATTGGCGAAGATAAGGCACGTCGACCAGGGGGTTGGGACTGCGGAGGCGCCGCACCAGCGCACACAACAGCAGGAACGAGCCGCCGGCAAACAGAGCCGTGAAAACTCCGGACCTCCACCAGTCAAGCCTTTCCCCTTGCTCGCAGGCGCCAAGCAGCATTGCGAGCCCCGCGCTGGCGTAAAGAAAGCCCGCGAAGCTGGGCGCTGCCGAGGACTTCTTTGTAGCTGAAGTCGATGGGATCCCGTAGTAGATACAGGCCATCATCAGCGGCGTAATGACTGCTGAGTTCCAGAACATCCAGTGCCAGGAGAGATGTTCTCTGTACCACCCATAGAGAGATGGGGCGATGTTCACCGCTCCATCAACGAATGTGGCGTAAAGCGCGACGGTGAAAGGGAGGAAACGGAGAGGAATATTGCGCAGGGCAAAAGTTAGCGTGAGGGGATAAAACGTGCCGGAGGTCAGGCCGGCTAAAACAATAGCTGCCAGCAGCAAGCTGTAGTTATGGACGAACGGGAGGAACGCACAGATCACTACAAACGCTGTGGCCGCAAGGAACAGTATTCGCCGTGGTCCCATCAAAGCCCCGAGGTACACAGTAAAGGGTCCGACGAACATCAAAGCCATGTTAAACGCCGTGCTGATCCACGCGCCGTCATCGAAACCAATTCCGAGATGGCCCTTGAGATCGGCTAAGCCCAGAGTAATCATTCGGCCGGTTAGCGTGACGATTCCTGCGCCAATGATGACCCCGAGGATACCGAGGAGAGGGCTTTTTGAGAGATCAGCCGGCGCTATTGTCGCGATTGCTCGTGCGAGCTGTGCCGGCGGCGGCAGGCTTGCGATCGTGGTGGAAGCTGCCATCGTGCGTTCCAATCAATGTTGCGTGCGGACCGTGGCAATGACAGACAGTCCAGGACGCAAAGTGGCCGCAAGGTTCGAATCGTCGAATGCGATCTTCACTGGAATTCGTTGTACGACTTTTGTGTAGTTGCCGGTCGCATTGTCGGGGGGCAGCAGGGCAAATTGCGAACCACTGGCAGGCGCGATCTCTATCACCCTGCCGCGGAAAACTTTTCCCGGGTATTCGTCGATGCGAATCGCCGCTGCGTTACCCACTTTTACGTTTGTCAGTTGCGTTTCGCGATAGTTTGCCTGCACCCATTTGCTGTTGCTGACGAACGTAATCACTTGGGTTCCTGGGGAAACCAGCTGTCCCGGGCGTACCTGCCGTTCGCCCACCGTGCCGTCACCGGGTGCTGAGATCTTCGTATATCCGAGGTTCACCTGAGCGACGGTAAGTGCGGCCTCCTTTGCGTGGAGGTCGGCGATAAGCTGGAATTCCTGCGATCGTAAAACCGCCTGGGCCCGCTTCTCAGCCTCGACCGCCAGCTCATTGCTGCGCAGCAGGGTTTTTGCCTGCTCCAGATCAGCCTCGCGGGTCGCTAACTGAGCAGCAAACCGCTGTTCGTCGGCGACTGCCTGCTCCACCCGCTGCTGTGTGCTTGAACTTGTCTGAAGCAGGGTCTCCTGTCGCCTGCGCTCTTTCTCTGTTCGCACAACATCGGCTCGTACGGCCTCTTCGCCGTGCTGCGCTGCCGCGATTTGCGCGTTTGCCTGGTCGACTCCCGCAAGGGCTCGCGCGATGCGCGCATCCTGGAGTTCGCGCTGGCGTCGATTGTTTTCAATCGCAGCCTTTGCCGCCTCGACGGCTGCAGTCGCTTGCGCCACTTGCGCCACATAGTCGCTATCTTCGAGTTCGACGCAAAGGTCCCCTTTGTTCACGTGTTGGAAATCGGAAACCTTAACATCCCGAACGATGCCCGCAACCTTTGTGCTGAGCGGGGTGAGATCCCCCCGCACATAGGCGTCGTCTGTCACCTGTTCGATTCGGCCACCCTCCCAGGCATTCCAGTTCCGGGTGATTGTTGCTACCAACGCAGCCGCGAGCAGAACCACAAGCGTGGGCGTGGCGTACTTCTGCCACTTTGGCCTCGCGGCGGGTGGCGCGTGTTCCGGCCGAGGTGCGGGTGCCGAAGCCTTCGTCGCGACGGGGGCCGGAGCCACTGCGGCCGTGCCAGCTGAAGTCATGGAGTCTCCTTGAGGCGATTAACTTTCGAACTGCGGGATTTCATGTTTGTTACTCTCGAGCGGTTGCCATCCTGGACGGAGATGAATTCATTGGTCCTGACTCTGTGCCAGCGGAAGTTGCGAGGTAACCTGTATGTCGATCATCATACTGATGCGCCGGTCGAGCTGAAAAAAGGTCGCCGCTTTCTTCCCGGGCAAAATCTTTCGGAAGATCGGTACATACCTCTGGCGAAGCTTTGCCAGCTCGAGGTCCGTGTCCAGCCAGCGGCGAATAAGACTGTCCGCCTGATCATCGGTTAACGTTCCGTATTCGTTCGAATATTCTTTAATGATCGCCGCTCTCGTGTCGCTGATCTTTCCCGTATCGGCGGAGTATTGTTCAAATATCTGCCAAAAACTAATCGCTTCGCTATCCGTGAGCGTCAAATTCGCTGCGATGAGCTGCTTTTTGATCGAGCGAATATCTCTGCGTAGGAGCGCCAACTGTTGATCCGTAAGGGCGTCGGCAGTACTGTCGGCAGCGGAAGCGGTTTTTGATGATTGGTTCTGAGCGACCAGTCCAGGACTGCCGAAAGCGCATGACCCAACCAATATAAACACGGCAAGAGTGAGCTTTTTCACGGTATCCCCTCTTCTTCTATAGAGGTAGTAGCTGCATCGCACAACTGGCACAGGCAGCGCCATCGGGGGAGGTGCAGTGCAACCGGCTTGCCAATCGAAGTCCAGCGCCAGGGACGCAAGGCGTTCATGCGAAACAGGGATACAGGGTTGGAGCGTCCTCGAGTTCGTGTGTGGCAGCGGAGCTGTCCATCGCTTAACGCTTTCGCTCGTGGGTGGGCACCTCATTCTGCGAAAACCAACTCGTCCCGGACCGTGAAGATAATGTCGAAACTGGAGCACAAGAATTGTGAATCTCGCGAACCAAGAGTGCTATCGCCAGGGAATGATTCCGAGAACGATCATCAGGACCGGCCAGGCCTTTAGAAATACCGTCTTCCGGCGGGTAGGCAACTCCGATAGGCCCTTAATCAAGCCTATACTGCAGCCAGCGATCGCAAAATGGAGATGCTCCGTCTGAATGTGGACCATCACGGCCATGTGACCGGGGCCGTGCATCCCGCTATGATGCTCGTGAAAAACAGCAGGACGGACCCAAACAGCGCAAGAAGCGGAAACGCCCAGCTCCCCCCAAGCGGCTTTCAAAATGCCTCTCGCGCGTTGCCTCTCAAGAATCCCAAGAATCAGTAGAATCGCTGCAAGTCTTTCGGATTGTGAGTGAGACAGTACGACCAGCTCTGGGGACCAAACGGCCAGAGCTCCGTGTCGCTGAAGACGAGCAGGAAAAGACCGGCAAGTAGAAAACAGGCAGGCCAAGCGTATCGCACCTGCGGCCAGCGCTGGCGCAGCGAAGCTTCCCCAAGAAGGAAGAGTCCCGCAAGGATGCCCAAGAAACCCGCCAAATGGTGATTGAACAGCCCCGTATGGTTTCCAGAAATGGGGCGTTCTGCAGAAGATTGTGGAGAGGCACATCCAGGCGAAACGCCCTCGTCGGCAGCGTGGGCAGAGTTGGAAAGGGTTGCTGCGGCGAAGTGGTCAAGGCCTCTCCACGGCGAACGTTAAAGCACTTCTCTTTCCAATCTCATTCGATGTTCCCGGTCTTCACCGGTTCACAGATAAGGAACGTCCGCAGGCGACGTAGCGGAAAAGAGATACTCCGTGATGCCCCTTTCGCCTTGCGGAAGCGCAAGGCGACTTCATGACCGAAGATGACCGACGAGGTTTGGACGCTTTGGTCAATTCCCTTGTCGGTGGCACTCGCGATGCCCGAAAGGACCGGGCGCATCGGCTTTTAGCGGAACCGCCAAGTCCCTTCCGTCCAATCAGTTCTCTCCACGTCGGAACCACCCACCCGCGCGCGGAACCTCGCCTGGGAATGGAAGCAGGAATGCATTCAGGGCACGAGTAGCACTGGGTAGCCGAATGCTGCGGAGTTCGGCCCCCGCGCTAGTAGGAACCGATGTCTGCAGTCGCTACTCATGCAACGGCCCTTTCTGTTCCGGCGTTTCCGTCGGCGGTCGACACGCACTGGGAGACAGTAACTTGCGAGGTGTGGAACCAACACGAGCACGCCAGCGAAGAACGCGAGCTGGTCTACGAGATCAGCTGGATTCCGGAGCTCGGCACATGGAGACGTTTTCTAAGGTCGCAGCGAAAAGTGAAAAGCTGACGACGCCTTGCCCTGCAAACCCCGCGTTATCATGGTGCAAGTACTTACAATCTCAGGAGTCACCTAGATTTTCAAGAATCTGCGTACTACTCAAAGCCCGCATTCGCGAGGAGCTTTTGCCTTCACGTCTCCTCACGGTGCGAATAACCAGTACTTCACAACCCCCCACACCAGCGGCCCCGCCAGGCAAATGCCAGTCACCATTGCCACTAGCACCTGACCGCCGGAAAGGTTTAATTCACGCGCTATGCCGTCACGTCGCGCGAACACGAACGCTAGCTCTAGGAAGCCCCGCCGGGAATTATCGGCTCGCTCGTCATTCTTCGGCGTCGACTTTATTGTGGACCGCGGTGGAAGCGACTGCGGCATGTGTGGAAAAATACTGGTCCAGGCCTCTCCGAACCTCGCTTAAGCCACTCTGGACATTGCGGTCCAGAGCAGCGACGACGGCCGAAACGTTTTTTCCATCAACGGGTTCGTCGTGCGAGTACGAGCGTTCCCAGACGATAGTCCCTGTTTTGGAGTCGCGTAGCTCGAAATCGAAGGCCACGCGAGCTACCAAACCGTTACCCTCGATCTCCCGGAATTCATATAGTCGTCCTCGGAGGACATAGTCCCCGCGAACGTCGCTCCGCAGCGAATAGATGTGCTCGTACCTGCCGGATAGCTGGAGCTCCCGGAGAAGCACATCGTGGATCATCTCGGCTGGCGGCTCGGCCCATCTCCGATATTCATATGTTCCCATCGCGTCGCCATTGGCGCTGTAGACGATGCGGTCGTCTCTGTATAGGTGCGAGGTGGTAATCGAGCCCAGCAGCAGAGTGACGCGGTAAGGGGCCGGATCTACGTCGGGCGCCTGGTTACCGGGAACCGATAGCTGATAATACTTGCTTGGCCTTGTGGCGCCACAGCCATTCAAGAGGCCGAGACCTAGAATTAAGACCGGAAAGATACTCCTGTGTTTCATTGTTGTTCTCCTGGATTGTGTTCGCGCGGACTGCTCGCGCGGATGAGCGTGTAGGGGCGAGTCTTGATGGTCGCCGTGAATTCTTTCAGGTTTTCGGTAACATGCCGCATGTTGTCGAGCAGTTCGTCGATATTTGCAGAGTTGACGTCGAGGGTTTGGTCGAGCCGGGCGGTAGCGTCCGTCATATTGGTAAGCGTCCGCCGCAACTCCACTACGGCCTTGCGAACATCGGCGCGGTTCTCGCCGATCATGGCATCGACGTGACCCAGAGCCTGGTTTGCCTCCGCAGAAGTCTTTCGAAAATCGTCGAGAAGCGGTTGCAGTTTCTCGCTGACGATGTTCACGTTTTGAAGAGTTGATTTGATCTGAGGACGATTTTCTTCAAGCATCCCGCGGGCGTTAGCTAGGGTGGCGGCAAGGTTTTCGCGATTCTGCGGGCCAAGCAAATCGTTTACACGGGCAATCGTCTCTTTTGCCTCCGACGCCCGATCGCTCAGGTTATGAAGCAATTCCTGAGCTTGCGGGTTCAAATCATTGAGCTGTGCTGTCAGAGCGTTGAAGTCCACATACTTCTGCGAAGGAAGCAAGGCGCCGATGGGTGCTCTTGGCGCTTGTGCGCTGCCGGGGAAAACCTCGACGTGATTGTCTCCCAAGGGGCTCATACTCATGATCTTGACGTTGCTGTCAGTTTTAACGGGGAGGTCGGACTCAACGCTGAAGACAACATCCAGCCGCGTGGGATCCTGCGGATCGAGATTCACACTGTCGACGCGCCCTACTTTGGGTCCTCCTGCGAAGCGCACGGTCGCGCCGGGCTCAAGCCCACCGGCATATGGAAAATAGGCATGAAATCTTTTCGTCGATCGCCCAAGGGCGCCGCTCATGGCAAACACGGTGGCAAATAACACCGCCACGGCAAAGAGCACAAACAAACCAACGAGTACCGATTCGCGCTTAGATTGCATCACAATCCTCTCTTTCCTACGACTCGCTGTGTTGGGGGAGATCTGCGGTGAGCATCTGCAAGTAGTCCATTTCCCCAGAAATCTCGGGCTCGGCGATCCTGTCGAGAAATTGCCGCACTCTCGGCTGAGTGCTGCCACGCATCTCCTCGGTCGTACCCAAAGCAACGATGTTGCCTTTATCAATTAAGAGCATTCGGTCGGCGATCAAAAATGCGCTCGCCAGTTCGTGCGTGACCACGATGATGGTCATGCGAAAGGCACGCTTGAGCTGCAGAATCAACTGATCGATGCCGGCTGCGATGATTGGGTCCAGTCCCGCCGAGGGCTCGTCGAAAAACAGGATTTCCGGGTCCAGCGCCAGCGCACGAGCTACGGCCGCGCGTTTCTTCATCCCACCGCTAAGCTGCGAAGGCGCGAAATACTCAAATCCCTCAAGCCCGACCTGCTCCAGCTTCAGCCGCAGGATGATTTCGATCGTGGAGTCTTCCAGCCGGGTGTGTTCTCGGAGAGGGAGGGCCACGTTTTCGCCCACGGTCATCGAACCGAACAGGGCTCCGCCCTGGAAGGACATGCCAATCTTTTTTCGAATCTCATCCATTTCTGGCGCCGAGGCCTTCGCGAGATCCCGGCCTTTGACGAGGATCTCTCCCGAGCTGGGCTTTTCAAGCCCGACGAGCGTTCGAAGAAGAGTGCTTTTACCGGAACCGGAACCGCCCAGGATAACCAGCGTTTCGCCTCGCAGGACACCGAAGCTGATGCCGTGAAGAATCTCTCGATCCCCGTAACTCACCCGCAGATTGCGCAGCGAAATCACGTGTTCGCTAGGGGAGCCGGGAACGATGTTTTCTGTAGTCATTGACCGCCTGCGAAAAAGAAAAGCGTTGTAAAGAACAAGTCCACTGCTACAACCAGGAAAATGGACATGACCACAGCCCGGGTAGTGGACCGGCCTACCTGCTCCGCGCCGCCGCCCGTCGACAGCCCTTCGAGACATCCGACGGCCGTGATGGTGATGCCGAACATCACACTTTTGATTAGGACCGTGGTGATATCCCGCATCAGGAGAGAGTCGATCGACGCCTTAATGTAGCGAACAAAAGTGAAATCCGTTTTTTTTTTAATGAAAAGCCAACCTCCGAGAATGCCCAAGGCGTTGGCCCATATGGTCAGGCAAGGCAACATCACGGCCATGGCCAGAAACTTTGGGGCAACGAGAAAGCGGATGGGACTAATGGCCATCGTTTCGAGCGCGTCGATTTCCTCGCTCACTTTCATGGTTCCCAGCTCGGCGGCAAACGCAGAACCGGAGCGTCCGATCACAACGATGGCGGTGACCAACGGCCCGAGCTCCCGGGACATGGAAACAGCGACGGCGGTAGCGACCGCGCTAATCGCTCCAAATCTGCGAAGCTCGTAAGCCGCCTGGAGCGCCAGGATCAGCCCAATGAAAAAGGTAATCAGGGATAGGATCGGCAAAGCGCGGACACCGGTGTCCATGGCTTGTGATATCGCGCGCTGCAGGCGCATGGCCTTTCCTTGAAACGGGGCCACGAGCGTGTAGTACGCCGCCCGTGCTCCGAGCGATGCAAGGGAGCCGAAATAACTAAGGGCGTCCAGAGTATTGCTGCCGAGTTGAGACACGATCGCCATGTTAGGAAGCCAGCGCCTGCTCCTCGTTGTCGTAAACCTCAAAGACCTTAATGAGGCGGGAGAGTTGCAGAACCTCCCGCGCGGACGTGCTTAGACCGAACAAGATGAAACGCGAACCGAGATCGCGCGACGCTTTCAATCCCTCGACGAGGGAAGCGACACCGGAGCTATCGATGTACCGCACTTGGCTAAGATTGACCACCACACGCGCGGTGTGGCTCCTCTGTATTTCCCGCAAGACCGACTGGCGCACTTCCCATGAGTTCGCGAAGTCGATGTCTCCTGAGACATCGAAGATCGTGGTCTTGTCTTGCCGTCTGGCTGAAATTTGCACGGTCTCTCCTCCGTCAGAGAGCGTTGTTCGTCTGCGCAAGATACTTGACGAGTCGAAGCCGGTTCGTAGGACCGTTGCGCGTGAACTCCACGGTGTCCATGGCCTGGTGGATTAAGTGCAAGCCCAATCCTCCCGGTCGTATTTCGTCGAGGGACCGTCCGTGCAGTTTGCTTGCATGAACTTGCGCACCGCGGTCGCAAAGCAGGATTTCGAGCCCCTGTTGGACTTGGCCGTGATAGTGGCGCTGTGCTCTTCGAAAGTACATGGCGATCGCTCGGTCGGGACGATTGCCGTAGGAATGGCGCATGATGTTGGTAACAGCCTCATCGACCGCGCGGGTGATCGACCTGCATTGCACGTCCGGGAACCCCAGAGTCTCGGTGAGCCGCTCGACCGCTGCCCGAACGACGGAGAGCCACTTGGGATTGCTGTACAAAGCCAACATCAACAAAAGGCCTCCTTGACATCCGTGCTTTCGTTCCTGGTCATTACTCGCTCTCGGGCGAGAAAAAGTTCTCGTGAGCAACATGGGCGGCCTTCTTGGCGAAGTCATAAGTAGCTTTGAGATTCCCGCCAAAGAACCGGACCTTGCCGGTTACGTCCTGCTCCAGAAGCGGCGTTCCGTCCGGGCTCGTGAACTGGCAATGAACCTTGATGGACGTGGCACCGGAAACAGTGGTTACCTGGCGGGCCCGCTCGCTGCCCGCCTTGAAACCCCGAACTGTGCTGCGGAGAACAACAAGGCTCGCGACACTCTTGGCATTGCGGTCTCCGTCGCGATACACACGCGGGAACCCGTTTTTTTCGAGTTGGCGAATGAGGTTTTCGTAGAGGGCGACTTGGAATTCAGGGGGCAGCTGGATTTCGTCAGATTGAATCATCGCAACTTGCAGTGCTGCGGCCTTGATCTTTGTGGGCTGGTGTCTCTCGGCGAGCACAGGGCAGGCAGCGAAGAACAGTGTAAACATCGCCCGCCGGATACCTGAGGTGAGGACGCCTTTCATCGTTTCTGCTCCTTGTTGGGACGCGTGCAGGAAGGGGCGGGAGCAGCTGGAGTTGACTCTCCTGTGGTGGTTGTATGGGCCCCTTGTGCCACAAGATCTTTCTTGATCCTATCGGCTGCGCCAGCCGGCATCGTGAAGATGGCGCCGTGCAGGCCTCCGTCAGCATCGCGATACTGAACCGTCAGCGTATCGATTTTTGTGCGGAATAGACTTAGGAAGCGGCCGCCACCATACGGTGCAGCCATGCTCGCCATGCCGATCGTCTTGCCGACAGACTTTCGACTATCAGTCCCGGTGGCGACATCCAGGATGGAAGCGGCGCTTAGGTCGGCGCTTGCTTTGTTGTGGATGAAATGCAGGTATCCGCTTTCAACACTGAGAGTTCCCTTTGTATTGTCCCTCACACCTGTGAGGCCTGTTAGCTGGACCACCTTTTGGGGCTCTGCGACTTGTTGTGCGTTCCCGATGCAAACCATGAGCGCGGCAAGAGACAGGGCAGCCATAACAGAAATCGTCGTGCGTTTGAGCGTCATGCGTGTCTCCCCGATCATGAAATGCGACCCCTCGTCAGTGAACGTGCACCAGCATGAGAGAAATGTCATCGGTCGGCGGGCCGCTGCGCCAAGCGGCGACGCCGTCAAGAATGCCCTGCTTCATTTCCTCAGCAGGCAGGGCCGACGCTCGGCGTACAATTTCGCGAACACCTTCAACGCCGAGCATTTCTCCGCTGGAATTGAAAACTTCCGTAATCCCGTCGGTGTACAAGACAATGCGGTCGTCCGGTTCGAGCTGAACCTCGAAGCTGCCGGGGACACCAACGACGTCGGGAAGCGCGCCGAGAAGCATGCTGGCGGACTCGAGCAGGACCGGAGTCTGGCCGCCGCGCGATAGCATTGCCGGAGGATGCCCGGCTCCGGCAAAGACCATGCGGCGTTGGTGTACATTGATGCGAACGGCGGCTAGAGTGACAAACATTCCGGAGCCGGCGATGTCTTCGATCAAGAAGCGGTTCAACTCCCCAAGCATGTCTTGGAAGGGCATACGGCTGCGCAGATGCGCCCCTGCCTCGGAGTAGATGCGGTTCGCCACCAGGGCCGAACCGATGCCGTGACCCGAGACATCGCAGACGAGTAAGCTAACATGCCCGTCATCGTGCGAGTTCACGAGCGCGAAGTCGCCTCCGATCGAGTGGACCGGGTGAAAAAAGTAGTCGACGCTCATTTTGTCGCAAACTAGGGATTTCGGTGCGAGGCTGTTCTGGACGCGCGCGGCGAGCCGGAGATCTTCCTCGATTTCCATCTGCCGTTTCTGAAGCCTGGCGTTGGCTGACCGAAGTTCCTCCTCGGCGCTTACCTGCCTAGAGATGTCGGTGAAGGTCACAACTCTAAACCGACCTCCAAAATTCTCAAGCGCTCGCGAACTGATGATGACGGGCAAGCGGCCGCCGTCCCTCTTAGGAAGGACAAACTCATAACTATTGCGCCCCTGCCGGAACGCGAGATCAATCTGCTTGGTGACGAAAGCCCACTCCAGCGAAGAATAGAAGTGAGCCGCATCAGAGCCGACCAGGGCTTGCCTCGGAATGCCGGTCATTTCAATAAAACGGGTGTTCGCAAAGAGAACCTGATGACGGTCGTTGGTTATGACCACCCCCTCGTTTAGCACCTCGAGCACAGCCTCCATCTGTGTGAACCATTTGGGCTTGCCTGTCTCGAGGAATGGCGGCAGCGCGGTCATGAGAACGCGACTTCCAGGGACGAAATATCCATTGCTCTTGTGTCAAGGGGCTCAAAGTGTCCTTTGCCGGAAGAAAAAAGCGCTGAAGGTACTTTCTTGCGGAGACGGGCCACGAGTGAGCGCTGCGCATGATGCACGAGGTATCGCCTCGCCCGGAAAAGCCGGGCCTTGAAAGTGCCGGCCGGAACGCCAAGTGATGTGCATGCCTCTCGATTCGACATTCCGTTGTAATAGGTCATCGTAAACGCCTGCCGCAGCGCGGGTCTCATTTTTCCGAGCACGCTGTCGATCACCTGAAATGTCTCCGCCTCTGCGCAGAGCATTTCCGGATCCGGTTGTGGGGTCGGAATTCGCTCCGTCCAGGTCGTATCATCCGCAGTGCCAGGTTCCGAGTGTGAATCGATCCAGGACGGTTGCCGTTTTCGCTGGATCATCAGGGCAGCGTTCAGCACGATGCGCGTGAACCAAGTCGTAAGAGCGGAGCGGCCCTCGAAAGTACGCAAGTGGTTGAATGCAGAAATGGCTGCGTTTTGAATTGCGTCTTCTGCGTCTTCCCGATTTCGCAGGATGGCGTAGGCCATGGCCACGAATTTCGGGCGCGAGGTCAGTAGCATTTCCTCGAACCCTTCCAATTCTTGACCTCGTTGTGACGGGCAGCCAAACTTTCTCGAGCGGTTGATCATCAACCTGCTAGAAGCAGCCTTCGCCTTTCGGCTGGATGCTCGGAAGAAATGCGACCGGTTTTCTGCTCCTACGGCGGGGGCGCAGCTGCTCAGATTTACCGAACTAGATCGGCAGGTCATTAGCGATCTCCATCTTGCTCCTTGCTCCCTGAAGCATCTGTGTGCCCAACGCGAGCCGGCGCCTGCGAATCCGACTATCCGTCCTGTTTTCAACAAAAAGAAGACACGTAGGCTCCTAGCCGCATAGCGAGGAATTTACCGTCACCCAGCAGTCAAGGCGGGAGTGTGACGGTAACGTCCAGTTCGTGACGCAGCGTAACTTGGAGAACGCCTCGCATTCTCTTCATTTGCCCGCGACTATCAACTAGATACTCGAACCGAATGGGTCTACGTATTTGGCAGGAGCGTTGCAGCAGCCCCGTGTGGGAACTGCCTTTAGGAAAGAGTTGTGTGGACAGTGGCTTGGTCCGAGAATCAATCAGATTACGGACTCCTTGGGAAGACTCGCAAGCAGATCCCTTTATCCGACATAAATCCTTGGGTTATCAGGGAGTGTCGATTACGCTGCGCTTCAACGGTTTCTTAGGAAATGCTAGGTCACCCGCAGCTATCTTCCTGGAGTTATTAGCACCCACTAGCGACAAAACCTCAATTTTTTTAATGGCCCGATTATGATGTCAGTCGAACGCTACCTGTAAGCTGTCGAAGTCGCTGCTCAAAAGCCATCGCTCTGCTGCCTGTGACTCTGGTCCGTTCTCTAAGACGTCGAGGATGGCGCGATTAACGATTGCTAGACAGAGGCGCCTGACTGCATGAGGGTGGAACTTTTCGGTCTGATCGCCAACCGGGCAGCATCCATTTCTGCGCGATCGTCTGGGAGCCCTGGCCATAGAAGGGTTTGGCAAATCCAGGGTTCCACCTTCCGAGACCGCGAGCCGGCTTTCTTGACGCTGATTCTCTCTGATCATCTTATGCTCCCTCCGTTGCATACGGCATGGCCCTTTGAAACTTTTGCCGGATTGGCCGCAACCATGAGACGCCAACACAGGCGATCAGATATGCAGCCACAGCCGCCTTGAGCACAATTACGATTAAACGCAAACCATTCTTCATTGGGGATCACTCGCGGCCTTCGAATTTCTTATCGCACTCTGCCAGGGGCCGCAGGACTGCATCTGGACCGAAGCTCTCATCAAGGCGGAGAACCAGGGGTCGAGCGGTGTATCGGGTGATTAAACAGCACATAAACGGGCGGATTGTGCTCTTGCATGGCATTTTACACTCCGACAAAATCTCCACCGGCATGCTCTGCAATGACGGCCGGGATCGTCTTAATCGCGTCACTCGGGTTGTCCGGAGAAATTGAGGGAATCGTCATTGCCATGAGACCCATCCTTGTCCAGGCGAAGCTCGGCGCCCTTGCCGGATACTCGCTCCAGGTGTCGATCAAAACGCGCAACCTTATGCCCGCAACAAACCTTGACCTTAGTCTTGGAAATGGCCCGCAGGTCGCGCGATTCCGAACCGCTTCATCTTGTTAAACAGCGTCGTGCGCTTCAAGCCGAGTCTCGCGGCTGCTCCTCGGGGACCACCAATCTTCCAATTGGCGCGTTGACAGGCAACGAGAATCTCGTGACGGACTTTGTCTTCCAGTGTTGGATTTGCGATCTGGACCGGTTCTGGTTCGCATCTCTCAGGCGGCGCAGATTCGAACACTCCATCGTTAGAAAGAATTACGCCGCGCGCAATGTAGTTTTGCAGTTCCCGAATGTTCCCAGGCCAGGGGTGACGGACGATGGAGCACATGGTTTCCTCGGGGATGGCTTCAATGGTTTTGTTCATGGAGTCGGCGAACTGCTGGACGAAATACCTCACGAACTCCGGAATGTCTGCTTTCCTCTCGCGCAGGGGTGGCAGAAAAATCGGGAAGGCATTCAGCCGGTAGTACAAATCTTCGCGGAATTCGTGCTCTCGAACCATTTGCCTCAGGTCTCGGTTAGTCGCAACAACAACACGAACATCGACTCGCGTGGTGCGCGTGCTGCCCACCGCTTCGAACTCGCGCTCCTGCAGCACTCGGAGCAGTTTGGGCTGAAGTTCCAGTGGCATGTCTCCGATTTCATCAAGAAACAAAGTGCCACGATCCGCCAGGGCAAACCGGCCGACATGAGAATTGATGGCGCCCGTGAAGGCTCCCCGTTCATGTCCGAAGAGCTCGCTCTCGAGAAGGCCGGCAGGCATGGCCGCACAGTTCACTTTCACCAGGTTTCG
>Ga0182036_10000060_pt1 | contig 42428 bp, 30 predicted proteins | sample sta12Cox44000080_FD_125966 | JGI IMG/M metagenome (GOLD analysis project Ga0182036, IMG submission 125966) | Lab enrichment of tropical soil microbial communities from Luquillo Experimental Forest, Puerto Rico - statoxic.12C.oxic.44.000.080 | ecosystem: Environmental > Terrestrial > Soil >...
CTACCGTTACGGACAAACTCCCCGGCGCTGCAGAAAGCTGGAAGCTAGGAGTGGTTGAAGAACTCGGCCAGTTATTGACCAGGTTGGCGGCGTTGACGGTGCCGATGCCCGTGGCGAAGTCCCAGCCGGTGGTTGTGCCGTAGGCCGGCTGGTAAGAGTTGCCGGAAGCGGAGAGCACTCCGGAAGAGGCGCCGTCCAAAAAACAATTGAAATTGCCGGTGCAGTTCACGGCCATATCGCCCTGCGTCACGTCGTAGAAAATGCAAGCCGCGGAAATGTTGCTTCCGTTGCTGGAATTGCAGGAAGAGCTGCCGCTAGAACCGTATTCCGAGGCAGCAAGTTGGTAGTAGCCAGGGTTGGGATTGCCCTGGCGTGAACCGGTCTTTTGATTCACAAGCGCTTGGATGCCCGCCATGATGGGAGATGCGAACGATGTTCCTCCTGCGCCGGACCAGGCGCTCGGATCAGAGCCGCAGGCCGCGCCGCCGTTCTTGGTGTCGGACCAGCAAAAAACATAGAAGTGGCCCCAAAGGCCATCGGCGGCGAACAGCGAAACATCGGGAGTGTCGCGCACGCCATCGCCGGGATTGCCAAGCACGGATTGCCAGGAAGGCTTGGGCCAACCCTGACACGTGCCGCTCACCACACTGCCGGTGGAGGGCGTGCCAGTTGCGCAGGCGCTCGGACCGCCGCCGCCGGCCACCGTCGTTTGCAGGAATGAACCTAAAATTGGGTCGTTGCAAAGGCTGTTCGGCCCATACGGCGTAAATCCTTCGTACTGCGCAAGGAGAGCACCCGCGCAGGAGTTGTTCCAGGGGATTTCCGGGATGTATGAAAGAGCGGAGCCGAAGGCGGGAGTGTTGGTCGGGTTCCAGTAGGTAGTGTTGGTATTGGCGAGGGTATCGCTGAAATCGGTTCCGCCAACGGCCACGTTGTAAGGAGTGGAGGCGAAAGCGTTGACGGCGATGCCATTTGTTGCCGCGGCAGCGCTATTGTCGCAACCGGCCGCGCCGCTATCCCCTGCGGCGACGAAGACCGAAACGCCCTCGGTAACCGCCAATTGATAGGTTGAGTTGTAAGAGGCGTTGGCGGCCGCGCCATTGACGGTCTCGCATTGTCCGTAGCTGATGCTCAGGAGAGCGGGTGGAGAAGCGGGGGCGTTCAGTAGATTCTCGAGGGCGATCAAGCCCCCGAAGGTGGTCGTGGTGTCAGCGCAGGCAGCCATCACAACGGCTGCGCTGGGCGCTGCCGCGCTGGCCCACTCGGCGTCCAGAATCGCTTCCGCATCATTGGGGGCGATGACGCCGGGAGCGCCACAATTGTTTGCCCCGCCCGGGGGCGCGGGATGGAGGGAGGTGAAGGAGGCTGTGGTGTACGCGGAAAGACCGAAGGTAGAGCGGAAAGTGTTCCAGTCGGCAGCGCTGAAAACGTCGGTGTCTTCGATCAGGACGATCGATTGGCCCTGGCCCGAATAACCGGCGCTGAACAGAGGAGCGAGATTGTAAATGGTCGCCAGGTCGGCGGGCACCACGGCGTAGTTGGTTCCGCCAAGGCTGTCGGTAAACGTGAAATTGGCACGGGCGGTGCGCAGGTGGTACATGGCTCGCGGGCGGAAGTCATGGAGCGAAACGATCCCTTCGACCACCGGGGCCAAGGCAGCCGGAATTCTCGGATCGCTGACGTTAGAGACGTGTCTCTCGCCGTGGACTTCCAGGTGATGAATTTCCGTTTGGAAGGCGTTGCGCACCTGGGCGGCGGTGCCGGAGAAATCAATGAGCATGTCGCTCGGATAAACAACATTGACCCGGAAACCGTGAGAAGCGAGCCATCCGATGATGGTGTCAAGGTCCGACCTGGCCACGCCGAACTTTTCGCCGAACTCCTCGGCGGTAAGCCAGTGATGGAAAACGGGGGAATCCTCTTTATGGAGCTCCTCAATGAATTGCTGGAGGGCTTGCTCTTGCTCGGGGGAGCGCTTCAGTTGCAGGAGCATGTGCTCCATGGCGAAGTCGTCCGCTACCACACCGCGATCGTTCGCGAGCCTGGCCTCGGGGCGCGTGTTGCCTGGGAGGGGGACACGATTCGTTTCATCGACGCTTTGCGTGATCCGCGGGCCCGGGCCGGGCCGCTGTTGGGCGAAGCCAGACGGCACAGTGGCCAGAGAAGCCAGGACGACTAGGGCGAAGAACCCGAGTTTGCGAAACATGGGTCCCCTCTTTCTTAACTCAAGGTTTAGGACACGTCTCGGGATGAAGGACGGCAACCGGCCATACTTGGAGGAACGGGTCCGCGGAGGGAATACCCGGTGGTCGGGTCTTCATGGGCCGAGAAGTCGTTTCAGGACATACTTATCCGGATCGAAAGAGAATTGTCGGCTGATGCACACCCTCAGTAATTCAATAAATAGCGGAATCGGCGTGCGAAAGCAACGGTCGAAGGTACAGGTTTCGGTCAGTGGGCCGCGAGGTTAGACCTGGAGACGGCAATCTTGGTTTCCAGGAAGCGGGCTTCGGTCGGGTTACGCCCCAGCTCTAACGCGCGTTCCAAACCGTCCCGCGCCTCATTGCCGTGGCCCGCCAGGCGGTGGAATTCTCTCCGGGCAGCAGGAAAAAAGGGATCGTCGCTGAGCTTCGAGAGATCAGGCGTCTTTTCGAGTTCCGCGAGGCCCTTTTCCGGACCTTGAGCACGCGCCACTGCAACAGCCCTGTTCAAGGCCGCGATGGGTGGCCCGTCTCCCTTGCCACTTGTTTTGATTTGAGCGCCGGGCCGCCCTTGTCCTGTCTTCCACCCTGTTTTTGCGGCCTCTTCCGTACGACGAGCGGAGAACGGGAAACCGGACACGGGACCAAGACAGCACGCGTCGGGTCAATTTTGCTTCAGTTTGTTTTTTCCTGCTGATGTCGCAGAGCAGGTCGGGGTGGATGTTCAGGCCGATGTTGGTCACATTAAAGTCTTGCTTTCTGTTCTTTAGGTTCCTGACGCCAAGTGCGCGTCACGTCCTTTGTGCGGGCCAGGTTTTGTGGCCCTCATCTATACGGCGAACAAGAAAGGGGAAACCGGTCACTCGGGAATGCAAGTTTTGCAAGGCGGAGGGAAGGCATCGATCCGGCAGTCGCGTGAAGGTTTGCCTGGAGGCTTCCCGAGCCACCCTAGCCAGCGGGACCGTCCGCGTGGGAGAATTCGACGCCAACCATGGGCCGAGCGAGAAACTTTCGTATCTACTTCCTGTCCGTCGTTGTAGCCATCGGTGCGCTGATTGTGCTGCTGCGCGAGCATCGGCCGTCCTTTCTGCGGCCGGATCTGCATTTGTGTGCCTATGTCACCACTGCGGACGGCGCGGTGACGGTTGTGGACTTGGTCAAGCTCAAGGCCGTGGCGCACATTCCGGTGGGGCCGGGTCTCTCCGGAATGCGTGAGCATCCCACGCGGCCTGAAATCCTGGGCATTAGCTCTCTTGGGGGCTTCGCATGGATCTTCGATGCGCGCGCTTATCAGGTGACCGCCCGCATTCCGTTGGGACCGCTTCCCTACGCTTTGGATTTTTCGCCCGACGGAAGTCGCGCTTACACGACGACGTCGGGGAACGACACGGTGTTGGCCATCGACATCCGCTCGCGGACGATTGCCGCGCGCGGACGCACGGGAAGAGAGCCCGTGCTGGCGCGCGTCTCGCCGGACGGAAAGACCGTGGTGGTGGTGAACCGGCGAGACGGTACGCTTGGCGTTCATGACGCAGCCACGCTCGAGTTGCGCAGCACGGTTTCCGTGCTGCCGCAACCGGAAGGGGTGGCAATTCTGCCGGACAATTCGCTCGCGTTTGTGATGAGCCCCTCCGAGCCTCAACTCTCCGTTGTGGATTTGCGGCGCAGCGTGCTGGTGGCAAACCTCGAGTTGGCAGGTAGGCCGACCGACATGCAGGTCAAGCCCGACGGAGGAGAGCTCTATGTCATTTCACCTGACGCCCACGGCCTGCAGGCCATCAATACCTGGACGCACGAAGTGGGCGACACCATGATACTTGGATCGGCGCCGACACGAGGAGTGCTTAGCGCCGACGGCAGCCTGCTGTACGTTTCGGACAGGGCTGCGGATCGGGTCATTCCGGTGGATATCGCGAATCGGCGGATCATCCGCGATCCGGGAAAGGGATTCCCCATTCCCGCAGGTGATGAGCCGGGAGCCTTGCGATTTGACCCAAATGAAACCCTGCTGCTGGTGGTGAGCCAAGGCTCTGGCGACCTTGCGGTCGTTCGCGTGCGCACGAACTTTCTTGTGACGATGGTCCCGGTGGGAACCAGGCCGCGGGATTTGGCCGTCAAGTTGTATGGAAACAAGTAGCTCACGAGCGGAAAAGCTACTCCGGCGGCCAGGCAAAATTGTCCTCGCCGAGTTGGATATCCAACAGGCCTTCGGCGGGAAGGACGTCCACCGGCAGACCCCCGTGCCATAGGGCCACGCCCAGCATCAGTTTGCTTTGGCCCTTGAGGTCAAGTTGGTCGCGGTGGATGGCCACTTCGAGAATGCGATCAAACGCAGCAATCGCGACGGATTCCAGCTTGAGCAAGCACAGCTGGGCCTTTTCCACGACGAAGTCCTGAATACGGCCGCGCCGGAGTTTCACCACAATCACGAGTTCTTCCGCTGCTCCAACGGTGATGCGAAATTCCGCGTCGTCCAGTTCGCTCAGGGTCTCCGGGAAATGGTCGATGCGGATACACAAACGGTCCTCTTCAAAGCCGTAGCGCATCTCATGCAGGTAAAAAACGCGGCCGTGCATCGAGCCGCCACGGCGCTCGGGAGAATACAGACCGGCGCCGAGCCATTCAAAGTAGGAGCTTTCACGGCCGTCCACCTTGACTCGCAGAAAGCCGGTTGGCGCAAGTTGAAAAGCGTGTTCCGGGCGGCGCTTGATGGGCTTGGCCAGTTCTTCGGGCGCGACCTGGCCAAGCGCGAGATAAATTTCCGTGAGGTGCTTGCGGTAGAGGGCATCAAATTCGGCGTCGTTTGGAGTGCTGTGCTCGGGACCGAACCACCAGCACCAGTCACTGCCCTCCGCCGCCAGGAGCGCGTCGTGCGCCTGCTTGAGTGCGGTTTCGGTCGGCGCGCCCGGTCTCCCCTTCTGGTACGCGTCGACGGCACGTGCGTAAACCTCGCGGGCGTCCCACAGCAGCTCCCAGGCGGTGACGTCCTCGCTGTGACCGATCCAAACGTCAAAATTGGCGTTGATCCAGGAAGCGGGGAAAATTCCGGTGTTGGTGGGAATTTCCGCGGCTGCGGCGATGGCCTCACTGGCCGTAAGCGCGCGGAAATCGGGATCAGATTCGATTCGGCGATAGAACTCGCGAAGGAATTCGCGGCCATTGCCCGGGTAATACTCCCAGGCATTCTCCCCATCGAGAAATAGACACACGGTGAGCGGCTGATTGCCTGACACTTTCTCACCAAGCAGGCGCAGCCGCGAATGGAGATCGGTGGCGGCGGCCTTCGCCTCCATCCGGCTGTAAACGAAGCCGATCAGGTCCGAAAGATGGTGGTCGCGGAACAGCCCGGTGATGGACTTATCGCCGAGCTGGATGCGCCAGGGCCTCAAAAGGCGATCCCCATTTGCGGGGATGCCGCCCGAGTCGCGGAAAAAGCCGACATTCAGAGTACGGCCAAGCACGCCTTCATCGGTGCCGAACCACTGGAACCCTTCTTCGGCGGCGATCGAGAGGGTTTGATCGGATACAGAGCCCTCGGAAGGCCACAGGCCCGGTGGCTTCACGCCGAAGGTTTTCTCATGATACTGGCGCGCAAGTTGCAATTGCTCGCGAGCGTCCTCGGGCCGGCGGAAGGCGCGGCGCGGAAGCGGCGTGGAAGGATTGGCAACGCGCGCGACGTCCGAGTCACATAGGAGCGGCAAAATGGGGTGGTAGAAAGGCGTTGTGCTGACCTCGATCTGGCCACGCGAAGCTGCGTCGCGGTACGCCGGCAAAATCAAACGCAGCAGTTCCAGCTGTTTTTCCTGCAAGGCCGACTTGTCATTCTCGGTGTAGTCTTTGCCCCTCGATGCCAGGCGGCTCACGAGTTCGTTTTTCTGAAGCCAGGATTCTTCCATCCAGGCGAGCTGCGAGAGAAGCTGGAGGTCTCGCCAGTCGCGAGCGGTGAAAGCGACAAGAGCCTGAGCACCCCCGGCGGGGCGCGACCATTCATGAAGTTCGACGAAGCGCGGCCAACGGGACATCAGGTGCTCGTGGTTGACTTGGAAGGCGCGCGAGAGAATCTCCGACTTGTCCTCGCGGGTGAGTTCATCAGCATTTTTGAAAGCCAGGGAAAACCACGGCTCGTTGAACTTTCCGCTGGCGTACTCTTCGAGCTGGGCGCCGAGAGCTGGAACGATGTTGAACGTGGCATGAAAGTTGGGGAATTGGCGAAGGGTTTCGACCATGCCGTAGTAGTCCTTGAGGGCGTGCAGGCGCGTCCAGGGGAGAACGTAGCGGCCGGTTTCCGGGTCGCGGTATTGCGGCTGGTGCATGTGCCACAGCACAACCAAATGGATGCGATTCATTCGGCGGGTGTCCCGAGCAGAGCCTCACGCAGATGCTTTCTAGCCACAGGCATAGACAGAATCAAAGTATACAGGCAAGACGAGCCTATCGCAGCGCCGCTGCTCAAAGCTGGCAACACGGCAAATCCCCCGTTCGTGCGCCGCGTAGAACGATCCACGGCTGACGGCGTGGTACACTCTAGCGTTCGGTCATGCGCATTCTGGATCGTTATATTGTCGGCGAGGTTTCGCGCCACGCATTCCTCGGACTGGTCGTCTTCACGTTTGTGTTTCTAGTGCCCCGGCTGGTGCGCGTGATGGAGATTTACGTGCGCCACGTGGGTTCGGGCGCGCAGATCCTGGAACTGTTCCTGTGCATTTTCCCCGGCGTTTTCGTCTTTACCGTGCCCATGGCAACGCTGATTGGCGTGTTGTTGGGGCTGGGGCGGATGTCGGCCGACAGCGAAATCATTGCGCTGACCTCCCTGGGCATCGGGAGGCGGCGTATCCTTTTTCCCGTGGGAGTACTGGCCCTGGTCGGGGCGTTACTCACGCTGCTCATGACGACGTGGGTGGGCCCTGGGGCGTTGCGGACGCTGCACAGCGCCGAAGCGGCACTCATCGGCTCGCAAATCTCCTTTCAAGTGCAGCCGCGCGTGTTTGACGAGCGGTTTCCGAAAAAGGTCTTGTATGTGAACGACGTTTCGGCAAGCGGCACGCAATGGCACGGGGTATTCGTCGCAGACACTGGAGGAGAGGGGGGCTCGCAAGTAACCCTGGCCGATAGCGCCATTGTGATTGCCGAACCAAAGCAGGGCAAGCTGGAGCTGCACCTCAAGGGCGGCACAACGCATGAGTTTTCGCGCGAGGATCCCAATCATTACTCGCTTACGTCCTTTGGTCAGAGCGACTGGCCCATTGAGGTGAGCGGGCTCGGCTCGGCACAACCCCGACAGCGCAGCATTCCTGAGCAATCGATGAAGGAATTGATGACGGAAACGCGTTTGGGATCGCGGGAAGCCAGTGTGGAACTCGACACACGGCTGGCGTTTCCCATCGCTTGCCTGGTGTTTGCGCTGGTGGCAGTGCCGCTCGGAGCGCAGCCGCGACGCGGCGGCCGCGCAGCGGGATCGCTGCTGGCCGTCGTGCTTATTGCCGCGTATTACCTGCTCCTGATCCTCGGCGTGGGACTGGCGCGGGAGGGAAAAATCTCGCCGGCGGCGGGAATCTGGATGGCCAACGGAATCCTAACCGGCCTAGGGATAGCTTTGCTGCCGAGGATGGAACAGTTTCGCGGGGAGAGCCGCTGGTTGCGCCCGCTCGGACATCTCAGCCGGCGGATTCGACTGGCACGCCGGCGAAAGGCTCAGGCTCGGGCCCGCGCCGCGGCAGCGCAAGCGGCCAATGGAGAGCGCAGCGCGCAGGAAATGCCCGTGCCATCGAGCGGGAGCTTTCCCCGGTTGATGGACCTTTACAGCCTGCGAAAGTTCTTTTTTTATTTTGGGCTGTTGCTGGCGATATTCGTCTTTCTGTTCGAAGCCTTTACCTTTTTTGAGCTGCTCGACGATATCGGGCGGCGCCGCATAGCCTTTGTGACCGTGGCCGAGTACTTTGGCTATCTTACGCCGTACCTGCTGTACAACCTGGCACCGCTCGCGGGGCTGGTTGCGGTGCTGGTGACGCTCGGAATCATGAGCAAGAACAACGAGATTGTGGCTATCAAAGCCAGCGGCATAAGTCTGTTTCGAGTGGCGGTGCCGCTGCTGCTGGCCGGTCTGGCGGTGGCGGGCACGTTGTTGGTACTCGACGATACCTATCTGCCCTATGCCAACCAGCGGCAGGACGCTCTGCACAACCAGATTAAGGGGCGGCCGCCACAAACCTACACGCATCCACAACGGTGGATTTTCGGGGAGAAGTCGAAGATCTACAACTACGACGTGTTCTACCCGGAGCAGAACATGTTTGGCGGTCTGAGCGTGCTCGAGTTGGATCCTGCTGATTTCCATCTTCGACGGCGGATTTTTGCCACGCATGCCCGCTGGTCGGAAGCGCAACAGGTCTGGGTGCTCGAAAACGGGTGGATCCGGAATTTTGCCGACGGCTCGGTGACCAAATTCGAGCCTTTCGCGACGGCGGCGCCGCCGGAATTGTCCGAACCGCCGAGCTACTTCAACCGGGAGGTGCGGCAAGCGTTTCAAATGAGCGTAGGGGAGTTGGGGAGCTATATCGATGGATTGCACCGGGCTGGCTTTGACGTGGCCACCCTGATGGTCCAGTGGCACAAAAAAATCGCCTATCCACTGATGGCGCCCGTGAGCATATTGCTGGCGATTCCCTTTGCGTTTCTGGTGGGGACACGCGGAGCCATCGGCGGAGTCGCGCTCGGGGTTGGCATCGGCGTGGCTTACTGGGCGATCGCGGATCTGCTCGAAGCCATGGGCGGAGTAGGGCAACTGCCGCCATTTTTGGCGGGGTGGTCGCCGGATATTATTTTCGTTTTCCTGGGAATGTATTTCTTCTTCAAAATGCCAACGTAAGGGCGCTCGGTCAGTTCATCATGGAGACGGCAACTTCACGTCAGGGAACACGTGCCGAGGGCCAGGCTTGCAGCCAGCAGCAGTTCAAGTATTACTTGAAGCAGCGCTTTTCGCTCGTTTGGCTGTTTTGGGCTTCCCCTGCTTGAGTTCAACCACAACTTGAGCTGCCGCCAAACGCGCTATCGGAACGCGAAAAGGCGAGGCGCTGACATAGTCCATGCCGAGCGTGTGGCAGAATTTGACGCTCTCGGCGTCGCCACCGTGCTCGCCGCAGATGCCTACCTTCAACTTGGGCCTTGTTTTGCGACCCTGTTCAATGCCCCAGCGCATCAGCATGCCGACGCCTTTGGTGTCGAGCGATTGGAACGGATCCGTGCTGAATATCCCGGCTTTTTTCTCGTCCACATAATCGGGCAGGAAACGGCCGGCGTCGTCGCGCGACAGCCCCATAGTGGTTTGCGTGAGGTCGTTGGTGCCAAAGGAGAAGAACTCCGCAATTTCGGCGATTTCTCCCGCCAGCAGCGCCGCGCGCGGAAGCTCGATCATCGTACCAACGAGGTAGTTGAGCTTCATGCCCGACTTCAGGATGAGGTCGTCGGCGACACGCCGCGTGGCTTGATCAAGGATGGAGAGCTCTTTCCTGTCCAAAGTAAGCGGATGCATGATTTCGGGTAAAACTTTAACTCCGCTCTTTTGACATTCGAGGGCCGCTTCGATGATGGCGCGCACTTGCATTTCGAGAATTTCGGGATAAGTAATCGCAAGACGGCAGCCGCGATGGCCCAACATGGGGTTGGCTTCATGGAGTTGTTCGACGCGCCGGGCCACTACATCGACGCTGATACCGAGTTCTCTCGCGAGCTCCTCCTGTTTGGTGCGATCGTGAGGCACAAATTCGTGAAGCGGCGGGTCGATCAGACGAATCGTGACGGGAAGGCCGTCCATGGCTTGGAAGATGCCGATGAAATCGCGGCGCTGGAAAGGCAAAAGCCGGTCGAGAGCTCGCACGCGGGCTTCCTTGTTGTCCGCCAGAATCATCTCTTGAATGGCACGCTGGCGCTCGTGGCTCTTCTCCGGAAACTCAAAATCGGTGAAGAACATGTGTTCGGTGCGGCAAAGCCCAATGCCCTCGGCGCCGAACTCGCGCGCCTTGCGGGCGTCCTGGGGCGTATCGGCATTGGTGCGCACGCGGAGACGGCGCGCTTCATCGGCCCACTTCATGAAGGTCTCGTAAGACTTCGGGAGTTGCGGAACGACAAGCGGAAGGGCCTCGGTGTAAACAATGCCCTCGCTTCCATCGAGCGTGATCCAATCGCCCTCCCGGACGACGTGGCCGTTGGTCGACATGGAAAGCGTTTGGTAGTCGATCTCCAGCTTTTCCGCGCCGACCACGCAACACTTGCCCCAGCCCCGCGCCACGACCGCCGCGTGGCTGGTTTTGCCGCCCGTGGCCGTGAGAATACCCGCTGCGACGGCCATGCCGCCCACGTCTTCCGGGCTGGTTTCGCGCCGGACGAGAATGACCTTCTCGCCGCGCTCGGCCCACTCCTCGGCTTTCGGAGCAGAGAAAACCACGCGCCCTGCGGCAGCCCCGGGGACGGCGTTGATGCCGGTGGCGAGAACTTTGGCGCGAAGCGTGTTCCTGTCGATCGTGGAGTCGATGACCGGATAAAAAAGCCGCTCGATGTCCTCCGGCTTGATGCGCAGAAGAGCTTCCTCGCGAGTGATCAGTTTCTCGTTGGCCATATCCACGGCCATGCGGAAAGCCGCCGCCGGGGTGCGTTTGCCCGTGCGCGTCTGAAGCATGTAGAGCGTGCCCTCTTCGACGGTGAACTCCATGTCTTGCATGTCCCGGTAATGCTTTTCCAGTTTGCCGCGGACCTGCTCGAGCTGCGCGTAGACCTTCGGCATGGTCTTGGCCATTTGGTCGAGATGCATGGGAGTGCGGATGCCGGCGACGACATCTTCACCCTGCGCGTTCACAAGATAGTCGCCGTAGAAGATCTTTTCTCCCGAGCTCGGGTCACGCGTAAAGCACACGCCCGTCCCGGAGTGTTCACCCGTGTTACCAAACACCATTTGCACCACGTTGACGGCCGTGCCGAGCAGCCCGGTGATTTTTTCCACGCGGCGGTAGGTGACAGCCTTCTCCGCCATCCAGGAACCAAACACCGCGGCGATGGCTCCCCAGAGCTGGTCCATGGGATCGTGCGGGAAGTCCTTGCCCGATTTCTCGCGGAAGTAGGTTTTGTATTCACCGACGAGCTCTTTCCAACCGCTCGCTGGAACCGCGGTGTCTTCTTTGATTCCGAGGCGTTGTTTCATCGCGCGCAGGCGGTGCTCCAGGTCTTCCTTGGACAAGCCCATGACTACGGTAGAGTACATCTGTACGAAGCGCCGATAGGCGTCATAGGCAAACCGTTCGTTCTTCGTGACCGCGGCAAGGCCCGTAACCGAGCGGTCATTGAGGCCCAGGTTCAGAATGGTTTCCATCATGCCGGGCATGGAGCGGGCCGAACCAGAGCGGACGCTGACTAGCAAGGGACTCTCCGGGTCTCCGAGTTTCTTCTTGGTGACGCGTTCGAGCTTGGCCACGTTGTCGGCCACTTGCTTCTCGAGCTCCGGGGGGAATTTCCGGTCATGCTTGTAGTAATAGTCGCAAGCCTCGGTTGAAATGGTGAAGCCCGCTGGCACCGGCAGGCCGATCTTGGTCATTTCGGCCAGCCCCGCGCCTTTCCCTCCCAGGAGATCGCGCCAGCTGCCGTCCCCTTCCGCTCGACCTGCACCAAAAAAATACACCCACTTTTTCACGGTCATCCTCGCTTCCTATTGATGGACTGCGGCATGGGATTGCCATAGCCGAGAACTTCTTTGCGTGGCCCTCAAAAAAGAATGTCGGCGCGCCGACGGGCCACGGTTAAAGTAATACTTTAAGTCACGACGCGCGCTCGTCTCCGCCAATCTCCGAGAAATCGGCAATCGTTGTGAATTCGCCAAGTAACTGCGCGAGCAAGGCGAGCCGGTTCTTTCGCACTTCCTCCTTCTCCGCCATCACCATGACCCCCTCAAAGAACCGGTCCACCACGGGTCGCAGTCCCGCGATCACCTCGAGCGCCTCCTGGTACTTCCCTCCCCGTTTGAGGGTCTGCACTTTCGACGCCGCAGCCGTGGCGCCGGAGTGGAGTTCGCGCTCGGCCGCGCTCTCAAACAGCGCGGGGTTGACGCGGCCGTCCTCGCCCGGGGCCACCCCGGCTTTCTCCAGGATCTTGCGAATGCGCTTGAAGGAAACCGCCAGGGGCTCGAAGTTCCTAGACTTGCGAATCGCCCGAAGGGCCAGTAGTCTCTTTTCCGCGTCCACCAAATCGTCGGCCCCGGCACGAAACACGGCCGAAACTTCGTCGTAGGCGAATTGCTGCTTTTCCCGGAATACAAACCGCGCGCGGTCCAAAACGAAATCCAGGATCTTCGATTCCTGATCCGGGCTGACCCCACGCTTCGGCTTGTGACTCAAAAGAGCCTTCCCTGCCGCGCCGATTCCGAGCGACAACGAGACCGGCAGTTTCCTCTCCAAAATGATCTTGACCATGCCCAGCGCAGCGCGGCGCAACGCATAAGGATCACTCGATCCGGTGGGAACGATGCCGACGGCCAGGCAGCCGACTACGGAATCGAACTTGTCGGCGAGCGCCACCGCGCAGCCGGTGAGATTTCTCGGGATAGGATCGTCCAAGCCTACCGGGCGGTAATGGTCATAGACGGCATCGGCGACCTCCTCGGGCTCGCCCTGCGCACGCGCGTAAAGACCGCCCACGACGCCCTGGAGCTCCGGGAATTCGCGAACCATTTCGGTCGCGAGATCGCACTTCGCCAACTCGGCCGAACGGTCGGCTTCCGCGACATGCGCCTGGTGGATCCCGCGGTTGAACCACTGCTCGGTAAGCCAGCGCGCGATATCCCGGACGCGCTCGACTTTGTCGCGGTAGCTCCCCAAGCGGGATTCGTAGGTCACGCGCTCGAGCTTCGGAAGATAGTCGGCGAGCCGACATTTCTGGTCAGCCTCCCAAAAGAACCGGGCGTCGGCAAAGCGGGCCCGGAGCACGCGCTCGTGTCCTTGGCGGATGATGCCCTTGGCGTCCTTGCCGGAATTGATGACCGCCAGGAACTGCGGCGCGAGTTCTCCGTTCTTCTTTTCGACCGCAAAATACTTCTGATGATCACGCATGACGGTGATGAGGATTTCGTCAGGTAAGTTCAGGAACGCCGAGTCAAAGTCGCCCTGAATGACCGTCGGATACTCGTTAAGATAAGCGACCAGCCTGCGCAAGTCCGGGTCTTCGTGAATCCGATAGTTGCTGCGCTTCAGGAAAGTTTCGACCTCCCTCGAGATTTTTTCCAGGCGGCGCGCCGGGCGAATGATCACGCCGTTGGCCTGCAGCTTCTTTTCGTAATCGAGAAAATGCCGCACGTGGATGGCGGCCGACCCCAGAAAGCGGTGGCCGCGCGTGACATTGCCCGCCGCGATGCCCGCCACCTGGAGGTTCAAAGGTTTGCCATCGAGGACCGCCACGACCCAACGAATCGGGCGAATGAACCGCGGGCCTTCCAGGCCGGTCCAGGTCATGGAGCGCGGCCAGGTTAAATCGTGAACCGCTCGCGGAAGCACGGCCGTGAGGATCTGCTCGGTGGTGCGGCCGAGCTTGACCTGCTTGGTGGCCAGGTATTCGCCCTTCGCCGTTTGCACTAGGTAGAGGGAGTTCAGTTGGACCCGCTGCTTGTCCGCAAAGCTCAGCGCTGCCCGTGTCGGCGCGCCGACCGCATCGTACGCCACGGACTTTGGCGGGCCGGTAACCTCTAGCTCGACGTCGGCCTGCTTCATCGGGAGCCCCCGCACCCAAGCGCTCAGGCGCCGCGGAGCGCTGAAGGTCTCGACGGTGGCATCGGTCGAAAGGCTCTCGGCAGCCAGTAACTTCTCCAAATTGAGGCGCAGGTCCTCCTCAGCCTTCGGCAACATTCCCGCCGGGATCTCCTCACAGCCAATCTCAAACAAGAGCTCGATCGCACGGGGCTTCGCGGCAGGCTTCATGCCGGCACCTCGGCGACCACCTCAGCACCCTTCAGTTGTTCGAGGTAGGAAGCGGCCGTGCGGCAGGCAAGCGTACGGACGCGAGCCATCAGCGCGGCGCGTTCGGTGGTCGAGATTACCCCTCGCGCATCCATCAGGTTGAACAAATGCGAGCACTTGAGACAATGATCGTACGCGGCCAGCAGTGGATAGCGCGATCGGCCCTTCCCTTCCGCCGCCTTAAACCCCTCGAGCAGCTCCCTGGCTTCCTGTTCATGCAACTCAAATTCGGAGCGGATGGCGGCGGCATCACTTTTGTCAAAGCTGTACTCGGAGAGCTGCTGCTCTTCCCGGAGCCGGATATCGCCGTATGTCTTGTCCCGGGACCAGCGCAAGGCGTAGACGCTCTCCACGTTTTGCAGAAAGGCGCCGATGCGCTCGAGGCCGTAGGTGAGCTCCACCGAAATCGGATCGAGGTCCATCCCGCCACTTTGCTGAAAGTAAGTGAACTGCGTGATTTCCAAACCGTCGAGAAGCACCTGCCAGCCAATGCCCCACGCGCCAAGCGTGGGCGATTCCCAATTGTCTTCCTCGAAGCGGATGTCGTGTTTCTTGAGATCGATGCCCAGGGCCGCGAGGCTCTTCAGATAGACATCCTGCGCATCCGGGGGCGAAGGTTTGAGGATGACCTGAAACTGCGTGTGCTTGTAGAGGCGATTGGGATTCTCCCCGTAGCGACCGTCGGCGGGCCGACGACTGGGTTGCACGAACCCGACGCGGTACGGTTCCGGGCCCAAGACCCGCAGAAAGGTTTCCGGGTGCATGGTGCCCGCCCCGACTTCCACGTCGTAGGGTTGCTGCAGCACGCAGCCTTGTTTCACCCAGAATCGGGAGAGCTCGAGGATTAAATCCTGGAAAGTAAGTCCTTGCTCTGTCTCTTCAAGTTTTGCTTTAACTTTCAAGTGGTCTCCAGCAACTCCGGCGTCATCAAGCGGCGTTCGGCATTCAACTCAATCCACGCAAAGGCAGCCGCGCGCAATGCTGCGATGTGCGAACCGATAGCTTTGTCGTAGCCAATGCGGTCGAGCCTCTCGCCGGCAAACCTTTCTGCCACCACGCGGGCCTCCGCATACAACGGCTTCATCCCGGTGCGCCGGCAGTTCCGACAGAACAAGCCTGCGTGATGCGTGTCGTAGAAACCCGCGGACGCACCAAAAACGGCGCGGCAGGCGGCACAGCGGTCGAAACGCGGCAGCCAACCGCCGAGACGCACCGTCCAGAACGCAAAATAGCTGAGCGGCAATTCCCACTGCCCTGTTCGCTCGATCTCGCGCGAGGTCAGGACCATCAACCGGAACATGGCTTCGGAAACTTCGTGTTCCGGCAAAACCATTTCCGCAATCTCGCTGATCACCGCCAGGCCCGTGCTCAAGCCGTAGTCACTTTGTGCCTTGTGCAGCGACTCCAGCAATTCCGCCTGCTGGATGCGCACCAACTCCCGGGTTTCCCGCTCGACGTACCAAATCCGGACGTGAGAGAGCATTTCGAGGGTCGAGCCAAAGCGGTTGTTCAGGCGGCGCGCTCCCGCGGCAACACCGCGAAGCCGTCCCGAGGTGCGGCCGAGAAAGCTCACCACGCGGTCCGCCTCGCCCAGCGGAAATGTCTTCAGAATGATGGCTTCCGTTTCCCGGGCAGGCATGGGCAGTCGGCGCGCCGACGCTGGCCGGACAAGTGACTCAGGTCCGAAGCACGCACACGCAGAACTTCTTTACTTACCATACGCTATGCGAAGACGCAATGCTTGCTTCATCCAGCGAACCGAGCTTCTCCGAACAGCCGCCCCAGCTGACGCGAATTCCAAACCCGCTTCCTTCTCCTCGGTAGGCAAGACGCACCGGCGCAGAACGATCAAATCACGCCTGGCCGGCACTCCCAGGGAGTGCCAGGCAACTCCCGGTGATCCCGGATAGTAACGGATTAACTCGCCCCAAAGGGTGCGGAGATGCGCTCCCACGCTTGCGTCACCCTGCACCTAAAGCATGCAGATTGAACCCGTTTGACCCGGAAGAATATTCTGTTAACCTAGCTACTTCCACTACAAATATTATCGGACGCACAGCGCCCTTTTCATTTCCTGCGCGGTTCGCTACTCTGCTCCGGGCCGATTTCATGTTTATCCCGCTCAAGGACATCAATCCGTCGCGGAGCTACCCGATCGTCAACATCTCCCTGATCATTGCCAATGTCGCCCTGTTCTTCTATGAACTGAGCCTGCAATTCACGCTCACGCCCCGGGCCTACGCGGAGTTGTTATCGAGCTATTCGACCGTGCCCGCCCGACTGCCTGCTTATTTTGCAGGGCACGGCACTTTCGAGATGGCGTTCTTGCCGATTCTGACAAGCATGTTCCTTCATTCCGGATTCCTGCATATTGCCGGGAACATGCTTTTCTTGTGGATCTTCGGCGATAACGTGGAGGACTTCTTTGGGCACATCCCTTACTTGTTCTTCTACCTGTTTTGCGGGATCGGTGCGGCCCTGGCCCACTCTTTTTTTAATCTTTATTCACGTGTCCCGGCTCTCGGAGCCAGCGGCGCCATTTCCGGCGTCATGGGCGCTTACATTCTGCTCTATCCGCGGGCGCGGATCCTCACCCTGGTTTTCGTCTTTCTCCTGCCGATCCCGGCCGTGGTGGTTCTCGGCGAATGGTTCCTCGTGCAGTTTCTGGCGGGGATCAACACGCTCGGCGGAGGGCCGTCAGGGGGTGTTGCCGTGATGGCCCACGTAGGAGGATTTCTTCTGGGGATGTTGATCACTGCCCTGGTGAGGTGGCACTAGATCGGAGCAAGCGGCGGAAGGTCACCTTAGCTGTCTCGCGGGATGGTTTTTCTCGACGAAATTCGCAAGCCAATCTCCCACGCCCACCGTGGTTTTGTCTCCTCCGAGGTCCCGGGTGACGTAGTTCCCCCGCAGCGCTGCCTGCACGGCGGCTCGCATCGCGGCCGCTTGCGGCTTCCATCCAAGGAACTCGAGCATCATCGCCGAGGTAAGCACCGCACCGAGCGGGTTGGCGATGCCCTTGCCCGCGATATTCGGTGCGGAGCCATGGACTGGCTCAAACAGGGAGGTCTTGCCCGGATGGATGTTCCCCGAAGGTGCCAGGCCCAGGCCGCCGGCAAGCTGTGCTCCCAGGTCGCTGATGATGTCGCCAAAGAGGTTGCAAGTGACGATCACGTCGAACTGCCGCGGATCGCGAACGATTTCCATCGCCAGCGTGTCGATGAAAAGATGGCGCGACTCGATGTCCTCGTATTCCTGGCGGACTTCCTTGAAGACGCGCTGCCATAGACCGTGCGCGAAGGTCATGGCGTTGGACTTGTCGCTCATGCACAGACGCTCGAGACGGTTTTGCCGAGCGTACTCGAACGCGTAGCGAAGGATGCGCTCCACGCCCTTTCGGGAGTTGATGTCCTCCTGAACGGCAATTTCCTCGGGGGTGTCTGGCTTGAAGACCCCGCCAACACCGACATATAGACCTTCGGTGTTCTCCCGGAAGACAATCAGGCGGATGTCTTTCTCGGTGCGGTCGCGAAGCGGCGTGAGTCGGTCGTCGAGCAACTCTACGGGCCGCGCATTGACGTAGAGGTCCAGCTTGAATCGCAGGCCAAGCAAAATATCGGCCGCATGCTGATTGGAGGGGACACGCGGGTCGCCCAAGGCGCCAAAAAGAATGGCGTCAAATTCATCGCGCAATAATGCGACGGCGCCATGTGGCAGCGTGACGCCCTCGCGCAAGTACTTTTCGGCACCCCAGTCAAACTCCACGAATTCGAGCTCGCGGTCGGCGGACGCGCAGACTGCCTTCAAAACTTTCACTGCCTGGGGGGTAACCTCGGCCCCGACCCCATCGCCGGGGATGACCGCGATGCGGGCTTTCGGGCCGCCGCTTCGCATGGGAATGCCGGACAAGCTCCTGCCTCCTCGACGGCTGCCGCCGTCTTGCGGAATCCTGGTAATGCCGCACGCGCTATTCTTCCACTAAAGCGCCAAGCGCGCCAGCTTATCAAATCCTCTCATCCACTGGGGACAGTCAAAACGGAAGGTCGCACGGCTCGATGGTCAACGTGTTTGGACGGTTTTTAGAACCAGTAGGAATCCCCTCCCTTCAGGGCACTTCAGGGAGGGCAGGAGCTCAAGGAACGGTATTAGCATTCACGACAGGCACCCGGCTCGACTCAATCCAATAGACGCCGCCAAGCGCCATAAACCCTCCCAGCAGTTGGCTCCACGAGCCCTTTTCACCCAGCCACAAAATGCCGAGGATGGTTGCCAGAACGGGAAGCAGGTAGGTGAACGCAGCCAATTGCGAGGCTTCCAGATAACGAAGCAGCCAGAAGTAAAACACATAGGCCAGCGCTGAACTGAAGACGGCCATGTACACCACGGCGGCCCAAGCGCGCCAAGGCTGGTGCCACAGACCGGCCGAGGAAAGAACCCAAATCTCGTGAATGGCCACCGGGAGCACAATGAGCGCACCGGCAAAGTGATTGAAGGCGGTCATGGTCAGGGTGTCGTATTTCTCCGCGACGCGCTTCCCGAGGACCACATAAATGGCGAAGCCGATCGAGCCCGCCATCGTGATGGCATCGCCCTCGACCGACGCAGCGTGCACCGAGAACCCCTTCTCGGAGGCGAGCACGGCGACGCCCGCCAGGGCGATGAGCATGCCGACCACCTTGTGTCCGGTGGCGCGTTCCAGGCGAAAAAGGACCGCCAACAGGAGGATGTAGATGGGCCCTAGACCCACAATCACGGCGGAGTGGCTGACCGAAGTAAAATGCAAGCCAATCGTGAAGCACATCTGATTCATCGTCACGCCGAAGAAGCCAAGGTAAAAGGAAGTCCAGACGTCGCCGAGGGCCAACCCTTGGCGGCGAAAATCCGCTGCTTCGGCAAATGGCTTTAACCGCAGGCACAAGAAATAAACCGGAACCATGACCACGCCCGCCAGCACTACGCGGAAGGAAGCCATCGCCACCGGCGGTAGATGGCGCAGCCCGATTTTGGCAGCGATGAAATTGACGGCCCAAACCACAACCAAAATGCCAATGGCGGTAGCGATCGCCAGACGGCCTGGCGCGCGCCCCGAGGGCGAAGCGATCCTCACGGAGTCAAACCAGTCGCTCTTTCCGGACGGTTAGTTTTTCGATCCGGTCGAGCCGCGGCTCGAATCCGATGCCGGGTCTCATGGGAACACGAATCGTCCCTTGCGGTGAGACGGTGACTTCCGGAGCGATGATGTCTTCCTCCCAATAACGCTTGCTGGCGGTCACGTCGCCGGGAAGCGAAAAATTTGGCAGCGTGGCGAGCGCCAGATTGTGCGCGCGCCCAATGCCGGATTCGAGCATGCCTCCGCACCAAACCGGGATGCCATGCTGCTGGCAGATGTCATGAATGCGACGCGCCACCGTGAAGCCCCCGACGCGGCCGAGCTTGATATTAATGATCTTGCATGCGCCAAGTTCCACCGCCGCACGAGCTTGCTCTTCCGTGTGGACGCATTCATCGAGGCAAATCGGCGTTTCCAATCTTTTCTGAAGCTCGATGTGGCTGTAGAGATCATCCCAGCCGAGGGGCTGCTCCATCATCATCAGGTAAAAACCATCGAGGTGCTTCAAGAGCGGGAAGTCCTCGAGCGTGTACGCGGAATTGGCGTCCACCATCAGCTTGATCCGCGGAAACTCGCGTCGCAACCGTTCGACGGGCTCCACATCTTTGCCCGGCCTGATCTTGATCTTGACGCGCTGGTAGCCGGCTGCGAGTTCCTTCTTCACGGTCGCGACCAATTCTTCGACTGAATCCTTGATTCCGATCGACACGCCGGAAGCGATCTCCTCGCGCGTACCGCCTATGAGCTTCGCCAGCGGAACGCCTTTCTGCTTGGCCTCCGCATCCCACGCGGCGGCTTCCAGGCAAGCCTTGGCCATGTTGTGCCCACGCACGCGTTTCAGGAGATTCCATACTTCGCAGGCCGAGTCGAACTTCTTGCCCTTGACCATCGGCCAGAGGAAGTCCCGCAAAACCGGCCAAGCCGTGTCCGCGTATTCCGGGCTGTAGAACGGCGCCTCGGCCGCCACGCATTCGCCCCAGCCGGTCACACCATCCACGTTGGCTTCCAGCAGAACAATGCGGCGAACCACGAGACGGTCCATACTGGTCTCAAACGGGACTACTAGTTTCATGGATATTTCGCGAAGTGTGATTCCTTCAATTTGCATCATTTGCGCGGTCGAACCTTTCTTAGAAGTCGCTCCAGGGAGTAAGACAATATGCGCGGTTGCCGGGTGCCGTTCTCAACGCCACCGCGGCATAACCTTTCGCAAACCATCTGGTGAATTCTTCCCGCACTCTTGACTGCACTTTCTTGACCTCCGGAGCATTTTCCTGTTGCCAGTGTTCGAGTTCGGGCGGCAATTCAATCATCGCCGGCGATTCGACGGGCTCTTTGGCGAGGCTTTGAATGGCCACGACCGCGCGTGAGGAATCCAGGCGCCACTCGACGAGCAACCGGTCGGTCGCGAGCCCGCGATGCAGCGGGCTGGTCGTTGTCCCATAAAGGTTCGGCAAGTACTGTCTCGAAATCGCTCCCAACCGGTTAAGATTGAAGTGGGCATTGCGAAGTTCCAGGGGATCAAAGGTCCATTGAATGAGCCGGATTCCCCGGCTCAGAGCCTCTTCGCGCTGGAAGAGTTTCAGCATGCGGCCAACGCCGTGATCGCGATAATCGCTTAGCACACCGGTCATGTGGGAATGGAGATAAGGCACGTGGTCCTGCAAGCCCGCGATCGCCAGGGTGTAGGCGATCATGCGGCCGTTTTCAAACGCGCCCAGGACTTGGCCGCCAGTATGCGCGGCCACCACGAACATGGTGACCGGCTCGACCTCCAGATCCGCCTCGCCCCAGATCTGCCGTTGGAGTTCCACGCAGCCGTGAAATTCCTCGAGCTTCTCGCATTTGCGCACCTGAATGTCCAGGCTCATTGGCGGGCCTGCCGCTTAGCCAATTCGCGCACGAACGGCTTCCCCTCCGCATCTTTCGTTGCGTCCCACAGGGCTTCCATCTGTTCGCGCGAAAGGTTTTTGAACTCCCGGCCGGACTCGCGTGCCCGTTTTTCCATGGCGCGAAACCGTCGCGCGAACTTCGCATTCGCCTTCTTGAGCGCAATCTCCGGGTCGACGTCGAGGAATCGTGCCAGGTTTACCGCCGCGAACAGCAGGTCGCCCATTTCTTCTTCGATTTTCTGCTGGCCCCCGCCTTGCAACGCCGTTTCCAACTCGGCCCGCTCTTCCTGCATTTTGGCGATGACCCCAGCGGAGTCGTCCCAGTCAAAACCGATTCGCGAAGCCTTGCGGGTAAGCTGAAATCCTTCAAGGGTTGCCGGCAGCGCCCGGGAAACTCCGTCAAGCAGAGACGCCGGCTCTCCCTGGCTATCCTTGCCATGTTCTTTGCTCGTTCGCCGCTCTTCCGCCTTGATCTGCTCCCAGTTTCGCAATACTTCCGCCGAGTTTCTCGCGCGTGCCCCGCCAAAAACATGCGGGTGGCGGCGAATCATCTTGTCATGAATCCCGCGTATCACCTCGGCCACCGTGAAGCGGCCCTCTTCCTGCGCAATTTGCGAATGAAAGACGATTTGCAAGAGCAGGTCACCCATCTCCTCGGCAAATTTCGCGTCGTTTCCGGTGTCGAGTGCTTCGAGCACCTCGTAGGCCTCTTCGAGCAAGTACGTTCGCAAGCTTTGGTGCGTTTGCTCGCGGTCCCAGGGACAGCCCTTCGGGGCGCGCAGGCGCGCTTGGACGGCGACGAGTTTTTCAAACCATTCGCCGGGAGTCAATTGTTTCATCCTCGGGTTAAGTGTCTTCCCCGCGCCTTTCTTGGCTGTTTTGCTCTTTTGTTTTGTGGGTGCAGGCATCGGTTTCTTGGCTTCCCGCAAAGTGAATCAAATGTTCCACTTTAAGGGGCGGCCGACAGTTTTACAAGGCGTTCCGGCGACTTGTGCTGGCCACCCATGTTAAACTGAGAATCGAAATTCTCACTGAGGAATACCCTTGTCTGACCACAAGCAGGATGATACGTTCCGCGTCATTGACCGCCGGCCCTTCACCTCGGAGGGCGAGCTGCGCAAGGATGTCGTTGAGGAGCAAGAACGGGAAGCCCGGGTAGCACCGGCGCCCGCCGAAAAGGCGAAAGCACCGGCTAATCCGCCTCCCGGCGAAGCGCCCAGACGCGTTGCCGCATTCGAAAACCTGGTGCGCATGCTCGGGCAGAACGCCGCGATGGTCCTGGGCGCCTATGGCGACCCGCGAACCGGCCAGCCCGTGATCGACCCGGACGCAGCCCGCGAGCTGATCGACATGCTCGACGCCTTGCACGAAAAGACGAAGGGAAATCTCGCGCCGGAGGAAGAGAATCTACTCCTGGACCTGCTCGGCAAACTCAAGCTGACGTACGTGGAGATCAACCAGGCAGTGGCGGCTCAGGCGACGACCCAGGCCAAAGCCAAAACGCGCTGAGCACGCACGACGCAGCTCTGCCAGGTGCGTCGATTTCTCCAGCTTCAAGATGTCAAGCGCCCCGCTAAAAATAACCGTTCTCGGCTCCGGCACCTCCATGGGCGTGCCTACGCTTGGCTGCCCTTGTCGTGTTTGCAGCTCCACCGATCCGCACGACAAGCGCCTCCGACCTTCCATTTTGCTGTCGCGGAACGGCCACCATGTGGTCATCGACACCACTCCCGACTTTCGCCAGCAGGCCATGCGCGCCGGGCTCGAGCGTCTCGACGCCATCCTGCTCACCCACGGCCATGCCGACCATATTCTTGGCTTCGACGACATTCGGCCGTACAACATTCGCCAGCGCGCGGCCTTGCCGGTGTACAGTAGCGAAGACACGTTTCAAATCATCCGGCGTATTTTCGCTTATGTTTTCGACGATAAACCGACGCTGAGTACCGTGCCGAGCGTCACGCTGCATGTCATCGACAATCGTCCATTCGAATTACTCGGTATTCCCTTTACGCCTGTCCCCCTGTTTCACGGCGATATGAAAGTGCTTGGTTTTCGCTTTGCAGGCGCCGCTTATCTCACGGACTTCAGCACCATTCCAGATGCTTCGATGCCCCTCCTCGAAGGTCTCGACGAACTCATTGTCGACGCACTGCGTGACGTCCCCCACCCCATGCATCAGACCGTCGAGCAAGCCTTGGCTCTTATCAAGAAACTGAAACCCCGGCGCGCGTGGTTCACGCATATCGCACACGACTTGCCTCACGCCGACACCAACGAACGCCTGGTGAAACTCGGCTTCCCTCACGTGCAATTGGCTTACGACGGTTTGCAATTCGAACTACGCGTGGATCGAGCGGACGACCCCTTCCACGAGCCTACCGACCTTTTCGGACGGCCCGCGCTTGTTGCCGGAGGAGGAACGGCTCGCTTCTCCACGTTCACGTCCGCGGAAGCGTGGGCTTCCCGGTTTGCCAAGTCTGGGCAAAGCAGCGTGCTGGCCATTGGCAGTTTCGACGGCATTCATCTCGGACATCAAGCCATCTTGCGGTCGGTGGCGGCGCGCGCTCGCGCACTGGGCGCGGTACCCACGGCGTTGACCTTCGATCCTTCTCCGCGAAAAGTTCTTCGCCCAGAGACGGCCTCGCCGCAAATCTCGACCATCGCGCAACGCCTGGCAGGGTTCAACGCGCTCGGACTGGAGGCTGCCGTCGTGCTTCCGTTCACCCTGGAATTGTCGCGTCTCGCTCCCGATGAGTTCGTCCAGCGGATCCTGCTGCGCAACTTGCGTATCAAGGCCCTTTTTGTCGGGGAAAACTTTCGCTTCGGGCACAAGCAGGCAGGCGATGTGCATTTGCTCAGGAAGCTGGGCGCGGAGAACGGGTTCGAGGTGGTGGTCCTTCCTCCGGTGATTTGCCGAGGCGAGGTTGTCTCGAGCACGCTCATCCGCAAGGAAATTGCCGGGGGCGACGTGGCGCGCGCAGCGCGGCTGCTCGGACGCCAATTCGTCCTCACCGGGGGGGTGGTTTCCGGGACGGGGGCTGGCCATCGCTTCACCTTCCCGACTTTGAATCTTTCCGCCGAACAGGAATTGCTCCCCCGGCGCGGGGTTTATGTCACGCGGACCTGGTTGGACGGCGAGCAGCCGAGCCGCCGCTCGGTCACCAACATCGGGATGCGCCCCACGTTTAGTGGATCGGCGCTCAGCGTGGAGACGCACCTTTTGGATGCGCAACTCTCTTCCCCGCCAAAACGAATCGAAGTGAGGTTTTGGGAACGCCTTCGCGACGAGAAGAAATTCAACGGACCGGAAGAACTGCGTGCGCAAATCGCCCGCGACATCGCCCGCGCCGACAAATTCTTTTCGCGCCTCCGGCGCGTTCGCTCCATTCGCCAGCCGGTCTGAATTTACTTTTCGAGTGCCCCCAGGCACTCCGCGCAGTAGCCGCCAACTTCGGTCCGCGAGACGGTCACTTTCATATTGAAATCCCGCGCGATCTGGTTTTTCAGTTGTTCGTAGAGGCGGCTTTCGAATTCGCGGACTTTGCCGCACCGCAGGCAGGCCACGTGGATGTGGTCCCGCGGGCCGTGCGTCTCGTAGTAGTGGCGGTCTCCGCGCAGGTGCAGCAGATCCAGCTCATCGATCAAGCCCTCTTTTTTCAACAAGTCGATCGTGCGGTAGACGGTGACGATGTGCACGCCCGCGTCAATTTTCTGCGCCCTCTCGAGAATCTGGTCCACGTCGAGATGTTGCTCGGCGTCGTCCATCACTTGTAGGATTACGCGGCGCTGTCGGGTCATGCGAATGCCGCGCGCCGCTACCGCTTGCTGTAGTTTTCCGGTGGTTTCGGCGCTATTGAGGCGCTCACCGCTGGACACGCGGTGCGCCGGCGAAGCTGGCATGATTCATCCCCAAGTGATGCGGAAGCTTCAGACTAGGAATGAAATGGAAGCAACCGCACTACGTCATTGTACATAACGTAAGCGAAGAGCACCAAGAGGAACACCAAGCCGACTTGCACGAAGCGTTCCTTGAAGCTCATGCTGAAGTCCCGGCGGCGAATCCCTTCCATCGCGAGCAGCAGGATGTTACCCCCGTCAAGGATGGGAATCGGGAGCAGGTTGAGGATACCAAGGTTCAGGCTTAGGGCCGCCATCAGTGTGACCACGGCAAAGGTGCCTTCCTGCACGGCCTGCCCGGCTTCGCTAGCAATTCCGATAACGCTCTGAAGCTGTTTCGCCGCCACTTTGCCGGTAACGAGCTTGCCCACGATGTCGATGACCTGCCAGGTTCCGCCGACCGTGAAATCCCCCGCGGTCGTAACTGCTTGGGTGATCCCAACCTTGCGGAAAGAGTATTCCTGTCCCGGGCGGATGCCGATAATCCACACCGGTTCCCCCTTATCATTTTTATCGGCAACCGGGGTCACCGTGAAAGACAGCGGCTGATTCTTGCGCCGCACGGTTGTCTCGATGGGCTTGCCGGCCGATTCCTGGATGGCCGTCACCATCTCCTGCCAGTTGTGGATAGGCTTGCCGTTGATGGACAAAATGACGTCATCCCGCCGAAGGCCCGCGCGATACGCTGGTTTGTCGCGATCCGGAATACCAACAATCGGACGATTCGGTGGATAGCCAAAAAGCAGCTCCGGCACCTGCATACCGGAGCCCGTCACCTCAGCGGAGCGGATTTCGCCTTGGTGCTCAAAGCGGATTTGAAACTTCTGTCCGGCAATGCCCTTGCCAAATTCGGCGTCACGGATGTTCCACCAGGTAGGAGAGGACACGCCGTTCAGCCAAACGATGCGGTCGCCAGGCTCGACACCCGCCTTGGTGAGCGGCGAGTCTTTCGGCAAGCTCAGAATCACCAGCGGGTCGTCCATGTACTTCGGATAAGGATTACCTTTGATGACGAAATAGCCCGTCAGCAAGAACAGCGGAAATATCAGATTGACCACCGGCCCGGCCAAAGAGATCAACGCGCGCTGCCAGCGCTTCTTGCTCATCAATTCATCGGGAGCACCTGTAGGCTTGTGCTCCCCAGCGTCGATGTCGCTCAGATCTTGCCCCGCCATCCGGACGTAGCCACCGAGTGGAATCGCGCTCACACGATAGTCCGTAGCGCCACGCTTCCATCCAAAAAGCCGCGGCCCAAACCCGATGGAAAACACGTCTACGCGCACTCCAAAAAAACGCGCGACGATAAAATGCCCCCATTCGTGCACCAAGATCAGGATGCCCAGGACGAGGACGAAACCAATTGCAATGTTCATGCTTTCGACGAAGCCTCTTCTTTCTCTTTCACACGACCGTTCGGATTACGCGCCGCGGACTTCGGCGGCCACGCCTCCCGTTAGCTTGGTGATTTCTTCCTGGGCCAGGCGACGCGTCTCGGCGTCTGCCGTAAGCACATCTTCGATTCTCTCTAAACGCCCCCGTGCTGTGCGTGACAGTACGCCCTCGATCACTTCCGGAATCCCCAGGAACGGGAGCCGTTGCTCCAGAAATGCGGAGACTGCGATTTCGTCAGCGGCATTCAATGCACAGGGATACGCCCCGCCCTTTCTCATGGCTTCCCGCGCTAGCCGCAGGCAGGGGAACCGCCGCGTCGACGCCTTCTCGAAATCCAACCGCTTGAACTTGGTCCAATCGAGGGCTACCTGGTTGGATGCGACCCTCTCCGGATAGGTTAACGCATATTGGATGGGCATGCGCATGTCGGTCGGTCCGAGTTGCGCCAAAACGGAACCATCCAGGAACTCCACCATGGAGTGGATCGTCGATTGTGGATGAATCAGGACGTCAATCTGCTCCCGTCCAACGCCAAACAGCCAGTGCGCCTCGATGACCTCGAACCCCTTGTTCATCATCGTTGCCGAGTCGATGGTGATGCGGTTGCCCATCCGCCAGTTGGGATGCGCCAGGGCCTGTTGCGGGGTGACGCTCGCTAGTTGTGCGAGCGGCGTTTTGCGGAACGGTCCTCCCGAAGCTGTCAGCACCAGCCGCCGCACTTCTCCGCGCGTTCCGCCGCGCAAACACTGATGCAGCGCGTTGTGCTCGCTATCCACCGGAAGAAGTTCGCGCCCCGCTTTGCTGGCTGCGGCCATCACCAGCTCTCCCGCCGCAACAAGGACTTCCTTGTTGGAGAGCGCAACCGTCTTTCCGAGCTTCACCGCCTCGTAGGTCGCTTCCAAACCCACCACGCCCACTGCCGCAGAGACCACCTGATCTGCTTTCGAATGCGTGGCGACCGCCAGCATTCCCTCCCGGCCATGGTGAATCTCGGGCTTGCGCGCGACGCCCCTTTCGCCGAGCAATTCAGCAAGCTGGTCGGCGCGACGTGCGTCCGCGACGGACACCACTTCCGGCTGAAACTGTTGAATCTGCCCCATCAGTTCTTCGAGGTTCGCCCCGGCGGCCAACGCGACCACGCCAAATTTTCCCGGCAGCGACTCCACCACCGCAAGGCATTGCCGCCCAATCGAACCCGTCGAGCCCAGGATAGAAAGCTGCTTCACGAGGTTTCTGCTTCCCTTTTGCGCGACTGGAAGAGTTTTGCCGCCGGTTAAGGTCGCGGCGAATAGATCAGGATCCAATAATACCAGACAACCGGAACCGCCAGGATAAGGGCATCGACTCGGTCGAGCACGCCACCGTGACCGGGAAGCAGGCTCCCGGAGTCCTTGATTCCCGCGCTGCGCTTGTAGCCAGACTCCAACAGGTCTCCCACTTGTCCCGCAATGTTTCCCAGAGCGGCCATTGCCATCAGGTGAACCAGAGGCACGCTCACCCAAGGCATAAACGCCAGCGCCACCACGACCGAGCCCAGAAACCCCGAAGCGGTTCCCTCCCAGGTTTTCTTAGGACTCAGCTGAGGCGCCAGCGGATGCTTGCCGACGGCGCCTCCCACAAAGTAGGCCACCGTATCGCTCGCCCAAACGATGGCCAGTGCAAACAACAGCAGCACGGGCCCCTGCGCCCCGGCGCCGTGCAGTCGAATGGCAAACGAGAGCGGGAACGCGACCAAAAGGAGTCCGCTCGCGCTGATACCCGCTGCCGGCAGCACCTCGACGAGAGGGCGTCGAGTTCCGAGAGTGAGTACGGCAACCCCCAGAACAAACAGAAAAAACACCGCATCCAGGGTCGGTGCCCCGCCTGGAAACCAGCTGCCGTTTTCGTGCGCGATAAGCCCTCCCGTCAGGTTATACGCTGGAGCCGATGACGCTCGCCACTGCGCATAGACAAGAACCAGCGCGCAGGTCGCCGTCCAAAAGCGGTAGGCGCGGTGTCCAATGGCCTCCCCGAGCGCAAAGTATTCAAATAGCCCAAGCAACGTGACCAGGGCGATCACGAGCGACACGATGGCGGTGGAACCCCAAAGCACGAGTCCCACCACGAGCGGAGCCAACAGCACCGCGGTCGCCACACGTTTCCAAGTCATGAAAGAGGATTCCCCTACCGACTGCGCAGGCCCCATCTTGTCACCATGACTGACAAAAATCACGTTGCGGAGCCGTGCGGACTGCAGAAAAACAAGACATCAAAAATCACTGGCCGGCTACTCGGGCGGGTTTCTCATTCGTGGGCTGGCCGTCTTGAATCCCTCCATAGCGGCGCTCGCGCTTTTGAAACTCCGCCAGCGCTTCGAGCAGCCGCGCGCGGTTGAAATCCGGCCACAGCGTGTCGGTTACGAAAATCTCCGCATAGGCGATTTGCCAGAGCAAAAAATTGCTCACGCGCATCTCGCCACTCGTTCGAATCAACAGGTCGGGGTCGGGCAGGCCCCCGGTGTACAAATGCCGCGCGATCCGTTCTTCGGTAATTCGCGATGCCGCCCCATGCCCGTTGTGTTCCCTGAGAATGGCGTTCATCGCATCCACAATTTCCGCGCGCCCGCCATAATTCAGCGCCACGCAAAGCACCATGCCCTTGTTCCCTGCCGTCTTCTCCGTCGCTTCGCGCACGTCCTTTTGCACGGCAGCCGGCAACTCATCGATGCGGCCGAGAAAACGCATGCGAATTTCGTTGCTTTGGAGCAAGGGCATCTCTTTTTTGAGGTATTCCCGCAAGAGCTGCATCAGGAAGTCAATTTCCGTTTTCGGCCGCCGCCAATTCTCCACCGAAAACGCGTACAGTGTCAGCGCCTCAATCTTCAATCGCGCGCAGGTTTCGATGGTCGTGCGCGCCGACTGCGTTCCCGAACGATGCCCGGCGATTCTGGGCAGGTGCCGCTTCTGAGCCCAGCGGCCGTTGCCGTCCATGATCACGGCTACGTGCCTAGGCAGGCGCGACAAGTCCAGCCGCTCGAGAAGCTGGGCTTCTTCCGCAGTTACGGGTCCGAGCGACTCAAGCGTCGGCCTGGCGAGCGTTTGATGGATTTGGGTTTGTGACACAAGCCTGTCTGCAGATGGTTTTTCTCAAAAATCCCTTTACGCCGCAAAGTTAGCACACGCTGTTGGTGTGGCGCAATGGGAGCGTGTCCTAGGCAACATCGGGACTCGCATCAGGTGGATGGCTGAAACAGTCCCGTATAGGTGAGAATCAGTGTCAGCACGATCATCCCAATCGCGGTCACCCACGCCACGATGTTGTACGTCATCGTGTTGACGTACTCGCCCATCAAGTCCCGCCGGTTCACCAACAATAAGATAAAAATGACCACCACGGGCAGCCAAATTCCGTTGCCCACCTGCGAAAAAATCAGAATCTTCCACAGCGGGGCACGAGGCAAAAGCACTACTCCCGCCCCCACCACGATCAACACCGTGTACAACCAGTAGAAGATGGGCGCTTCGTTGAACTTGTGGTCAAGCCCGGCCTCAAATCCGAGTCCTTCACAAATGACATGCGCCGTGGAAAGCGGCAGAATCGACGCCGCAAACAACGAGGCATTCAACAAACCAAACGCAAACAGGGTACCCGCCCATTTTCCCGCCAGCGGAATCAGCGCCTGAGCCGCCAGCGCTGCGTCGTTGATGTCTCGGTGGCCGGAGACATACAGAGTTGCCGCCGTACAAACGATGATGAAGAAAACGATCAACATGCAGCTGATGCTGCCAAGAATGACATCCGCGCGAGCCTGCGAGTACTGCCTCGGCCCAACCTTCTTCTCCACAAAACCCGCCTGAAGGTAGAAAAACTGCCACGGCGCAATCGTCGTACCAATCAGCCCCGTCAACATCACCAGATATCCCGAATCCAAGTGCACGTTCGGAATCACCGTGTGCTTTGCGGCAATCAGCCAATCGGGCTTGGCCAGAAGCGCGGAAAATACATAGGACAAATACAGTATGCAGGCAAAGAGAAAGATGACTTCCACCTGCCTGTAGGTTCCCTGAATCACCAGAATCCATACCAGTATCGCCGCGAGCGGGACCGCAACATATTTGCTAACATGAAAAATTTGCATCGCCGCCGCGACGCCGGCGAACTCCGCCACCACGTTGGCCAAATCCACAAAAAAACCCGTGATCATCACGAAGAACGTGGGGCGGAATCCGAATTCTTCCCGAATCAGGTCGGAGAGCCCCTTACCCGTCACCACCCCCATCCGCGCGCACATCTCTTCGGTAACGTACAGCGCAATGGTCATGGGGATGAGCGCCCACAGAAGAGCATAGCCGTACTGCGCGCCGGCCTGGGTGTAAACGGAGATCCCACCGGCATCGTTGTCCACATTGGAGGTGATCAGTCCCGGCCCGATTACGGCCAGCAACAACAACAGCCGCCGCCGCAGACTGCGCAAGCGCTTCTGCAGGCTGGCGCCGTGATTCTGCAGGTTTTCTACGCCCGATCTCAATAATACCGGCCAGTTCACTTCGCCTCGCTGCCGTTCCGCTAGCGCTTCAACAGATGGGAGACCACGTCGTCCACGGCAATCGCCCCGATCGGCCGATTGTCCTGGTCCACTACCGTCAGCGTCCGTAAATTGTACTTGTCAAAGAGCTGGAACACCTCCTTCCCGTCAGCATTCGGCGCCAAGCTGACCAACGGCTCCATCTTCAGCGCCGCCAAGCGCTCTTCTGGCTCCGCCAGAAGGATCCGCACCACGGGAACCACACCGGAATACTGGGCCTTGTGATCCAGTAAGACGATAGCGTCCAATTGGTCAAAGCTCTGGTCCTGCTTGCGCATCCATTCAAGTACTTCTTCCCGTGTCGCGGATTCGCTTACAAACACAAACTCCGTGTTCATCATGCCGCCCGCGGTTGCCGGGTCAAACTCCAACAATTCGCGAACCTCCTTGGCCTCGTGCCCGGGCATCTCTTCCAGCAATTCCTCCGAGGTTTCCTTGGGCAGGTCCGCAAGGACGTCGGCGGCCGCGTCGGGAGCCATTTCCTCCAGTATGTCCGCGGCCTTTTCCGGATCGAGGTCCTCGACGATCTGCGTCGTCAGCCGTGCGTCCAATTCGCCCAAAACCGCTGCCGCCGTTTGTTCGTCCAAGGACGCAATGATGCTCTGGCGTTCGGATGCGGAAAGTTCTTCCATGATGTCCGCGAGATCAGCTGGATGCAGGTCTTCCAGTTTTTCGTGGGTGATCCGCAGCTTCACGCGCCGCAGCGGATCCGGTTCGATCAGGTTGACAAATTCCCAGCGGATGGAACGCTGGGGCAACTGGCTTTGCAGCTTGCGCACCACCTTGGAGGGAACCACGCCTTGCAGCAGCCGCCGGATCGCCCCGGGAAGCCCCACGTCTACCTGTGTCAGGCGTAACTCCACATTGCCGTTCGAACGTTGTTCGGCCAGGTCGAGGTCGTTCACGCGCACAACTTTTCGTCCGCGCGTGTCGATGATTTGCTGGTCCAGCAAGTCCTTCTGCACCGCCAGCCACGATTCGTTGGGCTGATAAATCTCGAGCGCCTTCTCTCCTACGTTCAGCAGGATCTTTCCATCGGACACCGAAGCCACTTGATTGTGCCTGGCTACTAAAGGCTGAAAGCGGCCGCGCGACAGCAAGAAGTGTGAGATGCGATTCGGGGCCTCCGCAGGCTCGATGAAGAATTCGCGGACGCGCCCCACATAGTTCCCTTTGACGTCGTAGGTCTTGACGCCCATCAACTCCGTGGCGTAGAGCTCCATGAATTTCACCTCCTGCCTTCGTTCCGGGCCAAGCGGCGGCGAGTTGGCCGGCAAGCCAAATCCGGCAACAAAAAACCCGCTCACCGAACCTCGGCGGCGGGCAAGTGTCTGAAAGAATTTGACTTACCGTTAGCCGCCGTTGCACGCTCCCCAGCCGACCGGTTGCGCCTTGGCCTGGGCCGCGCGCGACTCAATCGGGATCGTCGACCCTTCGATCCGTTGTCGGGCAGACCGTTTGCTACAGCTTTTAGGGCCAGGCTCTAGTTCGTTCCTCGTGGTCATCGAGAGGGTCCACGTGCCATTCGTGACCGCTTCTGCGGTCTCCAATGCATTGATAAGCTGCGCTTATCGTAATGTCAAGCGCAGAATGACCTTTCGCCAAAATTTTCTCTCGATTCAGCTACGCCGGCACGGCTAGGAGAAAAGCATGTGCACGGGCTCGACACCCTTGCGGCGGCACTCTTCCACGTACAGAGTGAGGTAGTTCTTCAAGACATAGTCGCGTTTCGAATAGCCCAACTCCGCGGCGGCCCGGTCAATCGCGCCGGCCGGCCCTTCCAGTTCCACATAGGTCCCGATCGGCGTCTCATCCAGCTCAATGAGCAGCCCCCGCGCCCAGGCCAGCGAAGCCGGAAGTCGGAATGTGGTTCGGTACTTCTCGTAGCGGAACCAACCGGCCAGCCCCAACCCTTCAAAAATCGCCGCGAGCGTTGCGGCATCCGTGACTTCCATCTCGATCTCTTCTCGTAGTTTGTGCGGGCCATCCGCAAATGCGTCCGCAGCTGCTGGCCTCGAGACGGGTCTCTTGAAGGTCAGCACCACGCGCGGTCTCGGCCGCTGCGTCCGTGGTTTTCCGCCGCCTTCGCGTGTCTCGGTGCGAATCCGCAGCAATTGGCCATGTTTCGCCAACCCTCCCTGCGGAGTGTCGAAAATGACGTTTTCCTCACGTACTCTGCCTAGTCCCGCGCCGACGGGCTGCGCCCCCAGCTTCTTCAAAAGCCTCCGGAAGGCCTTTCGATCCTCGATCTTTAGCTTGATTTCTCTTTCGTGCGCCACGCTGTTTCCAATCTTTGGCCACCGACTGGCCCGTTACTTTCGTCGCTTGCCGACTTCCGCTAGTATTAGTATAGCGAAGGAATCGAATCGTTCTGCCGGGCGCATCGCAACCCCGATCTTCCATTTACCGCTTTACAGTGCGGATGCGCAAAAGAGCCCTGTGAACCGAGACCCTAGGAAAATATCCCCAGCGATTTCAGAGGAGCACGCTGCGACGGCGGCCGCCACCCCGCCCCTGGCACGGCGTGAACCTGTCGAGCACATCGTTCACGGCGACCGCCGCATCGACCACTACGACTGGCTCCGGCACAAGGGCGCACCGGAAGTCCTGGCTTATCTCGAGGCCGAGAACGCCTACACCGACCTCGTTCTGAAGCCCACCGAAGATTTCCAGGAGAAGCTCTATCAAGAGATCCTCGGGCGCATCCTTGAGACCGACCTTTCCGTTCCCTATCGCTTGCGCGGCTATCTCTACTTCACCAAAACGGTCGAAGGCAAGCAGTATCCTTACCATTACAGACGCCCCGACTCCATACCCCCTATGGAACCGGGCGGAGTGCGCGAGGCCGAGCGCGAAGAACTTCTCCTCGACTTGAATCAGCTCGCCGAGGGACACTCCTTTCTTGGACTCGATGCCTTCGAGATCAGCGATGACGGCCGGTGGCTGGCGTTCTCAACCGATACGACCGGATTCCGTCAATACACGCTTTACTTGAAGGATCTTCGCACCGGCGAAACGCTTCCCGGGCGCTTCGAGCGAGTTGCGAGTGTCGCCTGGGCTGCCGATCATCAGACGCTGTTCTATACCATCGAAGACGAACGCACCAAGCGCTCGTATCGCCTGTATCGACATATCCTTGGCTCAAGCGATCCCGACGCGCTCCTTTACGAAGAAACCGACGAGCGCTTCCAGGTTAAAATCGCACGGACACGGAGCGGCGGCTACCTTCTGGCCACCTCAGCCAGTCACACCTCTAGCGAAGTCCGATTCCTCCGCGCTCGCGACCCGTCCGCGCAATTCCAATTGATCGCGCCTCGCCAGGAAAATCACGAGTATTACGCCGACCACCATCCCGGGCCCCTACCAGACTTTGGCGAAGAGCTTTTCTTCATCCGCACCAATTCGGGGGGCCGCACGTTTCGCCTCGTCGCTGCCCCGGTCAGGCAACCGGGTCCCGAATACTGGCGCGAGACGATTCCCAACCGTGCCGACGTGATGCTGGCCACGGCCGAAGTCTTCGAAGATCACCTTGTCTTACTCGAGCGCGAAGGGGGCCTTCCTCACCTGCGCATCGTGGATTTACGCGCGGATGCTCGAAACGCGCTGGCCTCCTCGCACCGGATCGAATTCACGGAACCCGCTTACAATGTTTCGCTCGGGGACAATCCTGAATTCGACGTTTCTCACGTGCGCTTCCAATACGACTCGTTTGTCACGGATCGCTCCGTATTGGACTACGACGTAGGGACCCGCGACCGGGTCCTTCGCAAGCGGCAACCCGTCCTCGGCGGCTACGACCCTTCGCAGTACGTAAGCCGGCGCCTTGAGGCCACTGCCTCTGACGGCACGCGCATCCCGCTCTCCCTCGTCTACTGCCGCGACACGCCTCTCGATGGCGCGGCGCCGCTACTCCTTTACGGGTATGGCAGCTACGGCATTTCCGTGCCCGTGAACTTTAACTCGAATCGCCTAAGCCTCCTCGATCGTGGTGTGATCTATGCCGTTGCACACGTTCGGGGCGGCGGCGAGCTCGGCAAACCCTGGCATGACGCCGGCCGCATGAAGCAAAAACAAAACACCTTTACCGACTTCATCGCCGCCGCTGAGCATCTAATCGCCGAGCGTTACACTTCTCCGCAAAAACTCGCCATCCAGGGCGGCAGTGCCGGTGGCCTGCTCATGGGTGCAGTTACGAACGAGCGTCCCGACCTCTTCCGTGTGGTACTCAGCCAGGTGCCCTTCGTCGATGTCTTGAACACCATGCTGGACGCTGGGCTTCCCCTTACTGTCGGCGAATATGAAGAATGGGGCAATCCGCAAGTCCCCGAAGAGTACTTCCGCATCAAAGAATACTGTCCGTACACGAATCTCGAACCGAAGACCTACCCCGCGATGCTTCTAAAAGCCGCGCTCAATGACAGCCAAGTGATGTACTGGGAGCCCGCGAAATACGTGGCCAAGCTTCGTTCGTTGAAAACCGACTCGAGCCCGTTGCTGCTCAAAATCAACATGGGCGCTGGACACGGCGGAGCTTCCGGCCGCTACGATTACCTACGCGAAATCGCTTTGGATTATGCATTTCTGCTCACGCAGTTGGGCATTCGCGATTGAATTCCCGGCGAGTCTTGCTTGAAAAGGAGGAAATCTTTTTCCACAGACTCTGCCGTAAGTTGACCACTTGCGTTTTTATTCCGATACGCCATCATTAGGGACTCTGTAGGGAAGCCTGAAGACTGACGCCTGACACTTCCGAATGACCGAGCCGACAACACCCCTGATGCAGCAGTATCACGCCATCAAGGCGCGCTATCCCCACGCGCTGCTGCTGTTCCGCCTGGGCGATTTCTATGAGCTGTTTTACGAAGACGCCATGATCGCCTCGCGCGAACTGCAAATCACCCTCACCTCCCGCAATCGGGAAAAAGGCCAGCCCATCCCCATGTGCGGCGTTCCCTATCACGCCGCGGAAGGCTATCTCGCCAGATTGATTCGCGCCGGCTTCAAGATCGCCATTTGCGACCAGATGGACCAGCCGGGCCCCGGCAAGAAACTCGTACGCCGCGAGGTCGTGCGCGTCATCACTCCAGGCACTGCAACCGATCTTGGCGTCCTCGATATCCGCGAAAACAATTTCCTTGCCGCTGTTGCGCCTCATCCATCCGGCTCACCCCTTGGCCTCGCGTTCGTGGATCTCTCCACCGGCGAGTTTCAAGCCACTGAGTTTTCCGGACCGCGCGCCGAGGAAGCGCTGCGCGACGAACTCCAGCTTCTTCGTCCGCGCGAAACCCTGCTCCCTCGTCCCCCGCAGCTATTCGAAACCGCGAAGACCTCCCTTCCCGAAGGCACCGGCGGCATCGAGTCCCGCCTCGAAGACTGGACCTTCCAGCGCGACTACGGCGAACGCATTCTTCGCGAACAATTCGGCGTGGCCGAACTCACCGGCTTCGGCCTCGATGCTCATCCGCAGGCCCTTTCCGCTGCGGGAGCCGTCATTCATTACCTGCGCGAGAACGCGGCTCGCGGCGATCGCTCCGGCGAAGCCCGCGAACAAACAGATGCTCCGAGCGTCGGGGCCCTCGGCCATCTCGATCGCGTCCGTTATTACGAACACCGCGACACACTTGTTCTCGATCCTGTCTCCGTGCGCAATCTCGAACTGCTCACGCCAATTTTTTCCGAGGAAACCGGTCGCTCCGCAGGACCAACCACGCTCATCGCCGCGTTGGACGTTACGGTCACCGGCATGGGGGCGCGCCTGCTGCACTCCTGGCTTCTTCGGCCGCTTATCGATCGCGATTCGATCGAAGCCCGCCTCGCCGCCGTCACTCATCTCGTGCAGCAAACCGTCGTTCGCGGCGAAATCCGCAAGGAGCTCCGCGGAATCCTGGATCTCGAACGGCTCACGAGTCGCATCACATTGGGTCTTGCGACTCCGCGCGAACTCGTCGCCCTCCGCAAATCGCTTGGCCAGCTCCCGGTGTTGAAGAATTTTGTCACACCTCCGCCGGTGGGCGGCAGCGAACTCCTCGGCCGCCTCCACGAAGAAATCGACGAACTCTCTGACGTCCGCGAACGCCTCGAACGAGCCATCTCGGACGAACCTCCCGCCCTCGCCACCGAGCCAGGCGTCATTCGCGGCGGCTATCACACCGAACTCGACGAGTTGCGCGACCTCAGCCAGCACAGCAAGCAAATCATTGCCGCCATGGAAGAGCGCGAGCGCAAACGCACCGGAATCGCCTCGCTCAAAATCCGTTTCAACCAGGTTTTCGGCTACTACATCGAAATCTCGAAACCCAATCTGCATCTCGCTCCCGCCGACTACGAGCGCAAGCAAACTCTCGTCAACGCCGAGCGCTTCACTTCCCCCGAACTCAAGGCTTACGAGCGCAAAATCCTCGCTGCCGACGAACGCATTCTGGAAATCGAGCACCAGCTCTTTATCGACATCCGCTCCTCCGTCGCCGCCAACGCCGCGCGCCTGCGGCACACGGCTTCCGCCGTCGCTCAGCTCGACGTTCTCGCTGCCTTCGCCAAGCTCGCCGCCGACCGCGGCTACACCTGCCCCGAATTCAATTCCATCGGCGAACTGCTCATTATCGGCGGCCGCCATCCCGTGATCGAGGAACTTCTCCGCCAGCGCGGGGAGCGCTTTGTTCCGAACGATCTCTGCTTCGAGCCCGGCCGCCAGCAACTGCTTCTCATCACCGGCCCGAACATGGGCGGCAAATCGACGTATCTTCGCCAGGCTGCCCTGATCATTCTCATGGCCCAGGTGGGCTGCTTTGTTCCCGCGCGCCAAGCTAAACTCCCCATCACCGACCGCATTTTCACGCGCATCGGCGCAAGTGATAATCTTGCACGCGGCCGCTCCACTTTCCTCGTCGAGATGAGCGAAGTCGCCGCAATCCTCAATTACGCTACCCCCTCGAGCCTCGTGCTTCTCGACGAAGTCGGCCGGGGGACGGCGACCTTCGACGGCCTTTCCATCGCCTGGGCCGTCGTCGAGCATCTCCAGAAACACACTCGCGCGCGCACGCTCTTCGCCACGCATTATCACGAACTCACCGAACTCGCCGATCTTCTCCCGGGCGTGAAAAACGTCCACGTATCGGTGAAAGAAACTCCCAGCGAAATCATTTTTCTCCGCCGCGTCGAGCCCGGCAGCGCCGACAAAAGTTACGGCATCGAAGTCGCTCGCCTCGCCGGCCTGCCACGCTCCGTCATCGAGCGCGCCCGCGAAGTCCTGAAGCGTCACGAGCAAAACGAGCACGAGCTTAGCGAAACGCTTTCTCCGGGCGCCAACGGCGAAGTCCCCGGCAGCGACGGCCATCAACAAGTCCTTTTCACCGCGCTCGACCGTGCCGTCCTCGACAAGCTGCGCGACGCCGACCTCGACCAATTGAAGCCTCTCGACGCCCTCAACCTCCTCGCCGAACTCAAGAGGCAAATTTCATGAGCAAACCGCTCGACCGCGAGCAAGCTTTAATCAGAGCTTTTGTCGTTCCGCAACCCGAGGAAAGGCATCGGGAGCTACCTGCAACGCCAATATGCAGGTCTGACGCCCGCTTCAAGCGCCTGGACACGGGATTCGCGTTACCCATGTCCCCTTCGCAACAGAGCCCTTCCCGGATCTTTCGAATCCTGCCATCCAAGGGGCTAGGGATGTCTGTCAGGTGGTTCTGAGTGGGGAGAGATCGACGTCAAGGGGATGCACAGCAGTGGCCCTCGAAGGAATCGGGGTTTCGACAAGGTTACCGTCCGGCGTGGAAGGCAGGCTGGGCTAGTTCGAAGATGAGGACGAACGCTGGATTTTCGAGCGAACGAGGCAGTGGTGATCTCTGATAATGAGGACATGCTCGTCCTCGGCCTCATGTCCGGCACCTCTGCTGACGGAATCGATGTCGCCCTCGCTCGCATCTCCGGTGCGCCTCCGAGCCTGAACGCGAGGTTACTCGGTCAGACTTCGTTCGAGTTTCCTCACCCGCTGCGCAAGGAAATCCTTCGCGTCGCCGAGCAGCAGCCGATATGTGCTGGAGAGCTGAGTCAGCTCAACTTTCGCCTGGGAAGGATTTTTGCCGAAGCCGCTCTCGCCGCCTGCGGCCGCTTCCGCGTCTCACCGAAGCGCGTTTCCCTCATCGGCTCTCACGGCCAAACGATCTTTCACCAAGGCCTCGCCACCAGGTATTTCGGGGCATCTACCGCCTCCACTCTCCAAATTGGCGACGGCTCCGTCATCGCCGCACGCACCGGCATCACCACGGTTTCCGATTTTCGCCCCGCGGACATGGCCCTCGGCGGCCAAGGCGCTCCGCTGGTTCCCTACGTCGACTATCTTCTGTATCGCCATCCAAAACTCGGTCGCGTCTCCCTCAATCTCGGCGGCATCGCCAACATCACCGTAATCCCCGCCAATGCGAAACCTTCGCAGGTTTTTGCCTTCGACACCGGCCCCGCCAACATGCTGATCGACGCCCTTGTCCAACATTTCACCCGTGGCCGCGAGCGTTTCGACAAAGACGCTCGCCTTGCACGAAGCGGCCAAATCAATCCGCCCTTGCTGAAGGTTCTTCTCCAAGATCCGTACCTTAAACTCAAACCACCGAAATCCACCGGGCGCGAATACTTCGGTGCCGCCTACATCAAAAAGCTTCTCGTTCTCGGGCGACGTTACCAGGCTAAGCCTAATGACCTCATTCACACCGCCACTGCGTTCACGGCGGCTTCCGTCGCCGACGCTCTCCATCGTTTCGTGCTGCCCATTCACAGGATCCACGAGCTCATCGTCTCTGGCGGCGGCGCGCACAACCCCCTGCTCTTCGGGCAACTTTCGGTTCTTGCCAAGGTTCGATCGCCTGCCGAGAATTTCACTGCGCTTCTCAAGAAAGACTTTGCGCAGACGCTCGCCGCACCGGCCCAGGTTTTGCCACGTCAAACAAAGCAAGGTTCATTCATGTCCGTCCTTGCTTCCTCCCAATTCGGGATGCCCGTGGACGCGAAGGAAGCCTTCGCCTTCGCTCTCCTCGCTTATGAAACGTTTCACCAGCGCCCGGCAAATCTGCCTTCGGCCACCGGCGCAAGCGGTCCGGCCATCCTCGGCAAAATCTCCTATGCCCCGGCCGCCTGAACGGTCAACATTCTCGGAGCTGGCCTTGTTTGGCGGTGGCGACGCGCAGACGACGGCGTCACACCGAGCGAAGCGTGTGTCGGTTTGCTTGCCTTTCTCCTCCGTGGCCCTTTTGTTTCGGCCTCCGAACCCTGAGCGCTGAATGTTTTTCTCTTCTTTTTTTTGGCTTGTCGCGTCAACTTTGCGTTGACGTACCAGCGCCGGGTCGGTGCCAACACGGATCCCGATTTCTTCGAGTTCGCCTTCTCCCCGAAGCACTTCCCGCCCGATGGCAGCCAATCGCAGACATTACCGCAATCCGCTTTATCGACGCGCTTACCGGTCAGATTCGCATGGAAATGGAAGGAAAAGCGGAAAGCCCTGTCGAGCGAAGTCCCAAAAATCGTTGCCGAAGATCTCCCTAACCTGCCACTATTGTTCAACGACGTCGTCTCCGTCCACCGACGCGCTCTCGGCCCCTCTGATCCTTCCTCCCGCGGCGACTATTTCTTCCCTTGCCGTATGGCATCCCAACGCAGTCGACTTCCATCGAGTGGCGCGTTCCTAAAGATACCGATCGTTGTCACCCGAGGCGAACGAGGGATCTATCTCTGTCTTCTCTGTGGTTAACTCCGCGTCCTCCGGGCCCTCGGTTGTTTTGATCTATTCCACGAGTCGCTGGTCCAGAATCATTCGGCACCGATCCCTGATCACAATCTCTCTCCCCTCTCCTTCATCGCCTTCGCAATCTCCTCGACCGCAATCGCGCCTTCCCTTCCAATCCTCCAGGCGTCCCCATTCAACTCCACGATCGTCGACGGCAGCGTCGCTCCGGTCTCGCCCGCATCCAAAACCAGCGGCACGCGCGAACCCAGCTGCTTCATCACCTGCGCTGCGCTGGCGCACGAAGAAAATCCCGAAATGTTCGCGCTCGTTCCTGTGACCGGCCCCTCGAACTCTTCAATCAGGCATCGAACCACCTCGCTCCGCGGCCAACGCAAAGCCACCCGCCCCGTTCCTGCCGTCACCTTCAGCGGAATCTTGTGCGCGGCATTCACCACCAGCGTGAGCGCGCCCGGCCAGAACTTCTGGGCCAGACGCATAAAGCTTCCCGGGGTTCCGCGCGACAGCGCCACCGCCTGTTCGATCGAATTCACTAGGATCGGGAGGGCTCGCGCTTCCGGCCGCCCCTTCACCCGGTAGATCTCATCCACCGCCGCCAAATTGAACGGGTCCGCCGCCAGTCCATAAAAAGTATCCGTGGGTATCGCGATCACACCCCCGCGCGAGAGAAAACCCGCCGCGTATCGCAGCAATTCCCGTTCGGGGTTGATGGGATTGACGCGCAGCAATTCAGCCGGCAATTTTTTGGCCTTTGGCGAAGTCGTACCGCCACCTGTAGCGCCGCCAGCTTTCCCTCCAGCGAAGGGTCAGGGCGGCGTGTTCGCAGCGCTCCCTTCGCGCTGCCTGTCTTTGGCCGACGCTACCATACCCCCTCCGGCCGGCGCAACACCAGGGCCCTGCTTGCAGTCATTTTCGCAAAGTTGGGCGTGGCGGCCGATGAGTTGGCTGATTTGAGTGGATTTGGCATGCCTTCGGTGGTTCTTTTTGTCCTAGACCGCTTTTCTGTTTTCAGATAAAGGAACCTCGGTGCTGCTTCGCTTGAGATTTTTACGGGTCTTGTTACGCAACTGGGATCGGATCTTTAGCCCGCCTGTCGCGGGAAGGATCCGACATTTTGGATTAAGGCCGGCAACAACATTCTTCAAGGAGGCGACATGCAGTCTCGTTCCGTTTTGACTCTCGCTGTTCTGATCTCCCTTTCTCTTTTCCCAGCCGTCGCGGCTCCGGCCGCGTCCAATGCCGCTGGCGAATATGCCAAGCACCTTGCGGCCCTTAGTGGTCTATCGGTCGACGTGCCAAAGGCCATGCCGGCCGACCAGTACGGCTTGCGCCCCCACCCCGAATCCATGGACTTCGGCCAACTGTTGTCGCACATCGCGACCGCCAACTACCAATTCTGCGCTGGTCTGAAAGATTCCGTTCCTCCGGCCTTGCCTTCGCCGACCGAAAAAGACGCCGTGGTCAAATTCCTCAGCGACTCTTTCGAGTTCTGTTCCGCCGTGATCACGAATCTCACCGAGGCCCAACTCGATGCCGTGCACAACTCCCCGGACGGTCGTTTTCCCGGCAGCGAAGCCCTCCTCGCCCTGTATGTCCAACTGACAAGGAAGCGACTCGAGCGTAAGTTTGGCGCCTTCCCCGGACATGCAATA
>Ga0182036_10000061_pt1 | contig 42375 bp, 44 predicted proteins | sample sta12Cox44000080_FD_125966 | JGI IMG/M metagenome (GOLD analysis project Ga0182036, IMG submission 125966) | Lab enrichment of tropical soil microbial communities from Luquillo Experimental Forest, Puerto Rico - statoxic.12C.oxic.44.000.080 | ecosystem: Environmental > Terrestrial > Soil >...
AAGGGGCATCTTCCGGCCACTCATTTAGGCGCGACCCGCGCCGTCTGAACCCTACGCGCGTCGGCAACGGGCGTTTTGCTATAAGTCAAAAGACCACCGACCGCAGATGTGTGCGATGTATCGTGATCGTTCTGCCGCAAGCGGGGCACGTTCACACGCTGTTAGTCATGTCGCCGCAATGGTGTTGCGGTGTTGTTTCCGGCCACGTTGGCGCGGGCTAGTTTTCAGGCGCGACTTACCCTTCAACTAAGCCGCACCCCTGCGCCGCGCCGTCCGACACAACCGGCGCGGCGCTTCCATATTACGACTGGTGTGTTTCCGTTTATCGCTGCCACAGATTGAAGCGGAAATGACTTGCGGGCGACCGCTGCGGCGGCGCAGCCGATGATCGATGCGCGAGGGCGCTTTGCGCCGGCGGAGGCTCGCCCATCAACTTCTGGATCTCGCTGCGCGTGTCGCTCGCCTCCCGCTGCGCTTGCTCGCGGCGGCGGTCCTCGAGATCGCGGGCGCTGATACCTCGATCAGCGACGAGCGTGAAGGTTCGGTCCTTGCTGTCACGGGAGAAAGTATCGCCATCAGATGATCTTTCTCACCGTATTCTTTGCATTGCCACTGCCATTCTTTTTCGCCTGGCCAAGCACCAGCGACGCTACGGCGAAGATAGGTAACGGCGTCATCAATGCGGTGGGACAGTACTGGTGGACGCGCGCTTTATCGCTCGCGCCACCTTCCGCCGTCGGTCCGTTTTATTATTTCATGGTCTGCGGCGCTTGGATTGTTTTCTCAGGCGATGTGCCGACCTTCACATTGGTTGCCGGCTCCGCAATTGTGGTCGGCTCCGGCCTGTTCCTGCTCGGGCACGAAGCAAGCAGGAAGCCACTCGCTGCCGACCAGGAGATAAATAGATGAGCCTGAATATCCGCCGCATCGTGACTGGTCATGACGATCAGGGCCGCGCCAAAGTGTTGATTGACGAAACGGTGGGAAACGCCGTTTCGCAGCGCCCCGGCGCACTCTACAGCGTGGTCTGGTCGAGCGAGGGTTTCCCTGTCGACAACGACACCGAGCTAGATCCGTCACGAAAGAAAATTGGCACTACGATCCCCAACGGAACGGTGTTTCGCATCGTAAGCTTTGGCCCAGGTGTCGCGCCGCGCAATCACCGCACCGATTCGACCGACTATGCGGTGGTCATGTCGGGTGAGATCGACATGGATCTCGACGGCACGATCGTGCACCTCAAAGCCGGAGATGTCCTGGTGCAACGCGGGACGATTCACAACTGGATCAACAACGGCTCCGATCCTTGCGTGATTGCTTTCGTACTTATCTCGGCAAAGTCGGTAACAGCCGGCGGAAAACTCCTTCCGGCCCAAGGATAAGTCGCCCGGATTTTATAGATCCAGTTCCGGGTAGCGGCGGAAGATGCCCATCTCGTTAAATGCGATCCGCCGTGGAGAGGCGAGATAAGTCTTCACGCCCGAACGCTCCGCGACTCTATCCCGTACAGCGACAAGTCCGGATATTTTCGTCTCTCCGTCTTTCATCGCGCGAGGGAAAGCATAGCGCAGCCCTTCGATCAGTTGAAAAACCGAGAGATCGACATACGTAACTTTGCGCCCGGCCAGATAAGGTCCTCCACTCTTCCTCAATACCGATTCAAAATAGCCCAGATATTTCTGTACCCGCTCGTCGAGAAAGTTCTCGGTGTACCGCCTCGCCTCGGGTTTCTGATCTTCGTAGTAAAGGCCGGACCCGACGGGATGATGCGTGTCGTGAATTTCCTTCACGAAATCGGCAACAGTAAGCTGCAACTGATGCAGCCAGAGGCGGATCGCTTCATCGCGGGGAGCGAGCCTCAGCCGCGGCCCGAGGTATGAGAGAATATTTGCGACCTGGGCGATCACCAGTTTTCCCGCCTTCAGGAACGGTGGGGCGAATGGTGGATGTTTTTCGCGCGTACCCTCCATCATCGCCATCATGCGATTCACGCCACCGGACTTGCGTGCTACATCATCGTAGGCGACTCCGGCGTCCTCGAGCGCAAGCCGCACAAACTCGCCCCGCCCCTGAATCTCTGGCCAGTAAAAGAGCTGGTAACGCATGGGATCACCCTGAATGAGAATGCCGGGCACGCAGCTTGGCGCGCGCCCGGCAATCAGTTCAAGGGGATGTTTTTAGCCGTTTTGGACGAGACGAACCGACTTTCCGGAACCGATGACACGATTCCGACCCGCCGCTTTCGCCTGGTAAAGACGCTTGTCGGCAATTCGAACAGCGTGTCATAGTCAGTTGCATCGCGTGCGCAGCTCGCGATGCCGATGCTGATCGTTACGCCGCTTGTTTCGCCGGCGTGCGAATCCGCAGTCCGCCGCCGCATGCGCTCGCCCAGCGTCAAGGCGTCATCAGCATGATGTCGTCGGCGATGACTACGAACTCTTCGCCGCAAAACGATAAGTGAGATCGGACATCCTAGTCCACGCTTTTGCCGGCGTCAGACTTGGGATTTTGTATGCCGAACTAGTTGACTGCGAAACAATACAGCAATCCGTCTCCGCCCGTGCTGCGAAGATCAGCTTGCGAACACCCTCCGTCCTGACCACGCGAGGGGTGCGACGAGTTCCACGATTTGGACGCATCATCATCCCGCAACCCTACCCGGTCGGCATGACCAAGCATGGCCGCACCTTGAGTGCTGCTCGTCCAATTCTTGCAAGTGCGGTCTTCATTGCTCGCGAAGGCCGTCCCATCCGCCTGCGAACCTGTCAGAATGTCGTGCCGGTTCGGAGTATCGCCGCGGCCGTTATTGACCTCGCCCTTCTCCGTCAAAGCAGTCTGCTTGGTGAGATTGTTATTGTTGCTGTGAAGCTCGGCGACGTCTTTTGCAATAGTCGTGCCTTTGGCATTGACCCAGGGACCTTTGCCGATGCGGTCCCGCGCATTTTCAGCACCGGAACCTTGTGTGGACAAATACGCATGCCAAGTCTTTGACCCCGCGCCCACCGCGCTAGCGAGTTGCTGGCAATGCCGGTCAGCACCGCTGAGACCGCCAAGATCGGCTCCCTTGCCCGAGCCAACACTCGTAACGAAGAACGTCATATTCGCCTGCTGAGCGTGCGCAGGAGCGAAAAGAAGCAGCGTGAGACACGCCATCAAGGGGGCGCCAGTACGAACTGTCATGTTCACTAACCTCCGAACTTGGCGCGGCCCAACGCCCCGCCATCGCGAGTGACAGAACCCTCGAGCGCCGATCCTATTTCAGGGATCACGCGCGCTTGATGACTAAATCAGCCTGCGCCTTTACCTGAGTACTGCGCGTTGGTGACCGGCTCCAACCAAGTCACGTGCTCACCGCCCTCAGCTTCCTGCATGGCGATATGTTCCATGCCATGATCGGCAGTCGCTCCGTGCCAATGCTTTTCGCCCGGCGGAATCCAAACGGTGTCACCCGCACGAATTTCGCGCACTGGTCCTCCCCAGGTTTGCACCCAGCCTACGCCAGAGGTGATAAAAAGCGTTTGACCAAGCGGGTGGTGATGCCAAGCAGTTCGTGCGCCCGGCTCGAATCGAACCCATGCCGACCGAATACGCGCGGGTTCTGGTGCTTGGATGACGGGATCTTGCCAGACGGTTCCGGTGAAACTCGGCGCGCTCATCCGGCGTGACGGCCGAGACCCGCAAGCAATGATATCCATATCGATTTCTCCATGACCAACCGCAGTGTTCCGCCAGGAGCCCTCCAACGCAACACTTTAAAAGCGCTACTTTAAAAGCATTGGATGCAAAAAAGCCCGGCGTTTCCGCCGGGCTTCGACTTCAAGGCAAACGATCGCGGGTCAAACCATCTGGAGATTTCCAGCGGCCTGCTTGCCGCGCTCGGTCACGATTTCGAAGCTGACCTTCTGGCCCTCGTTCAGAGAGCGCATACCAGCACGCTCCACTGCCGTGATGTGCACGAACACATCCTTCGAGCCATCGTCAGGCTGAATGAAGCCGTAGCCCTTCTGAGTATTGAAAAATTTCACAGTTCCGACAGGCATCAAGAGTTCCTTTCAAGCTTCCTTTTGAACGCCCACGCGATCATTCGTGTGGGCGGTCACAAGCCAAGTTTTTGGGAGTTCACTTGAGGCGTAGCCCGAAACCGGGAAGCGCGGCAGCAAGTTAGGCGCCGAAAACGAGGTTGCGGGCGGCGGCATAGACGGATTTCGATGAAACGTCAACGGCTCACCAAGGCTGCGCCGGTGTCAGATAATGCTTTATGAATTCGTGATGACAATCTGTCTCTAATATATGCCGCTTTGGCGTGCATTCTAACGGGTTATCCGACGGGAGCCACATACCCGATCTGTGGCATCTCGGGGCAGTGCGATACGAACAATTTTATCTATTGCGCCAGGGCGGAGACAAAACCCACAGCTGGGTGAGCCGCTAGATCAGGTTTGCTGAATTGCCGACAGCAACCAGCCGCCTCCGCGCGCGCGCATAAAGGTCCAGAGCTCCGTCACCTCGCCAGGGGCGTTAGCTTCTTTATCACGACCGCTCGCGCGGTCGATCATCCGGTCGTTTAGCGAAAAACGCATGGCGACCGTGGCGTAGTCAGCATTGCCTTCGCGCCACGCTTCCGCCAAGTCACCCTGCTCAAGCCTCACGTCGGTGACTTTGTTGACAAGACCATGGCTGGCATTTTCAGAGAGTTGTTCGGAGAAATACGATAGCATCTCCGGTGTTACTTTCGTGCGCAGCGCATCGATGTCTTCGTTTGAATACGCCGTTTGTACTTCACCGAGCAAGCGCTCGAAGTCGTCGTAATCGGACTTTGCGATCGTCATCTTTTGGCCGGCTGGCGTATTCGCGCCGAACATTCCGCCGAGGCCACTGAACGAATGTCCGGTCGCCGGTTCGGGGTTTGCGTAAGCGAGAGCCGGCGTATTGCGGCGTTGCCACCAGGCGAACAGCAGGCGTGCAACGACAACAACCAAAACAATCTGCAACAGCAGACCAATCACCGAAGCGAGGCCGGCCATGCCACCGAAGAACCCGTGTCCAAACAAGAGGCCAAACAGGCCGGCGCCGAGGAATCCGGCAGCGAGACCGCCGAGCAAACCACCGCCGAACAAACCGGGTCGGGCCGCCGTCTGGCCGACTGTCCCTGTTTTGCCTGGCTGAGTGAGTGTACGTTGCATTGGCGCGGCCGCATTGGGCGCGGTTTGAGTCGCGGGTGGCGCGGAGAAAGTCCTCGCGCCCCTGCTACCACCAGAGAAGCCACCTCCCGCTCTGGCATTCGCATCGGCGGCAACCAGCACAAACGCCGCCACTATTGCGGCAATCGCAATGACAACGCGGTGTCGGATCATCATAGCCCTCCCGGCAATGGCCGCAGGAGAATAGGTATGCGGGGGGCGATTTGTAAGGGGCGGACGCGCGCCACAAAGTCGCGGCAGTTTCGCGCCGTTATCACGGGAATATCATACAGTTGGCGGAACGAGCCGGCTGGTCGGCGATTGCCTTGCCGTAGAGTAAGGAGGCCGATGATGAAAGGGTTAGCACTCACGGCAACGTTCCTGGCTTTGATGGCGGCGATCGCAACCGCAAAGCCTGCCCCAATCGGCAAAATGAGCCCGTCGGAAGATCTGAATCCGCCACCGACCCGCAACGATGTCGACATCAACAGCGGCCCCTCTGGCGCGATGCTTGAGCGGGAGTATTTCCAGGCGCCGCCGCCCTTCACAGCCGGCGGCCTACCCTGCCGGCTGCAATCGGCCATCTTCAATAAAGTGCAATTGGCCCAACTGTGTCGCTAGTGCGTTGATCGGGTCGATGCGTTGGGAACTAAAGTGACCGCGAGATCGTTGGAACTCTTGCAATTGCGGCATCCGGCTGCGGAAAAAATTATGGGGCGCAACCATGCTCGGTACGATTCTTGTCATTTTGCTGATCCTGGCTCTGATCGGCGCTTTCCCCCGCAGGGGCTACAGCTCCGGCTGGGGTTACGGCCCGTCTGGACTCGTCGGCGTTATTTTGATCGTCGTGCTGATTCTGGCGCTGACTGGGCGCGTATAGACGCAGCTACTGGAGCAAGGTTTTCTTAACTTCGGCAACGAGCTGCTTGAGCGTGAAGGGCTTGGCTAGGAATGCATACTGCTCCTGGCTCGGCAGGTTTCGGCTGAATGCCTCCTCGGCGTAGCCGGAGACAAAAATGATTTTTACATTCGGGTCGCGCTGACGCAATTCCTTGAGCAGCGTTGGCCCATCCATTTCCGGCATTACGACGTCCGAAACCACCAGATCAACATGGCCGTGTCTTGTGAACGCTTCGATTGCCTCGACGCCGTTGCTTGCTTCCAGCACGGTGTAGCCTCTGGATGAAAGCCCGCGCGCGTTCAAAGCGCGCAAGCCTTCCTCGTCTTCGACCAATAGAATTGTGCCCTGACCGGTCAGGTCTGCTGTGGCAGCGCGCGCCATCTTGTCTGCGGCGGCGATGGCCTCCGCGATGTTGGCGGGGGCCTCTGCCGTCGGAATAGGGGGTGAGATCTCGTCAAAGCCAGGGATATGGCGCGGCAGAAAAATACGAAACGAGGTACGGCCAGGTTCGGAGTCTGCGTAGATAAAACCGCCGGTCTGTTTGACGATTCCGTAGACCGTGGACAGCCCGAGCCCGGTACCTTTGCCGACTTCCTTGGTGGTGAAGAAAGGTTCGAAGATCTTCTCAATAATGTCCGGTGGAATTCCGGTGCCGGTGTCGTTCACTTCAACGAGCACATAGTCGGCTTTGGGCAGGCCTTTATAGGCGAATTTTCCACATTCCTCGGCCGTAATATTGGCCGTACGCAAAGTAAGCTTGCCGCCATCGGGCATAGCATCGCGCGCGTTGACCGCAAGATTCACGATGACCTGTTCGAATTGTGAGATATCGACCTTGACCGGCCACAAATCGCGGCCATGAACGGTGTCTAAAGTCACCTTTTCGCCAATCAGTCGCTTGAGAAGCATGCCGAGATCACTCAAGGTCTCGCCGAGATCGAGCACTTGCGGTCGCAAGGTCTGCTTTCGCGAAAACGCGAGCAATTGTCGCACGAGAGCCGCCGCACGATTGGCGTTCTGCTTGATCTGCATGATGTCCTTAAAAGACGGATCAGTCGGCTTGTGCGCGTTGAGCAGAAAATCGGTCGCCATCATGATGGCGGACAGCACGTTGTTAAAGTCATGCGCGATGCCGCCAGCAAGTTGGCCGACGGACTCCATTTTCTGTTGCTGTTGAAATCGATTCTCGAGCGTGCGCTGCGCTGTCGTTTCCAGCGCGTAAACGATCGCCGCCTCGCCGTCGCGATCCTCCTCCTCGACGGCCAGAACGAAAAAATTGGCCCAGCGCTCGGCGCTGCCGCTCAGGGCGGCTTCAACCGGAGCAATGTCGCTTTGCCCCTCTGAGGCTTTTCGAATTGCCGCTTCGAGCACGGGCCGGTCGCGCTCGGTCACGACCGACAAAATAGACCGGTCGTTGTTTTTGATGAGTCCCTCGAAGGTCTTGGCGAAACGCGCATTGCTGCGTGCAATCCGACCAGCCCTGTCGACTGTGGCAATCGCCATTGGCGTGTTCTGGAAGAAACGCATGAAGCGCACTTCCGCGGCGCGCTGGGGATCGCTGCCTTCTCCCCTTGCCCGATTGAGAGCAAGCGTGCGCGAAGCCCCCGGGGCGCCATCGGCGCCAAACGCAACTTTGTGAAATAATCGCATGGGTATCGGCTTGCCACCGCGCGTCTTGAGATCGAGATCGAAGACCTCGGTCCTGACCACTCCAGGCGCCGCGTTCAGTGTGGTCAGCAGCGCAGCGCCCTCTCCTGCGATGATGTCACCAAGCTTCAACGAGCCTGCGCCGACCTGGGCGAGATCGTGATCGAGCCAGGTTGCCAGTGTCGCGTTCAGATAGACAACATCGCCCGCGGCATCGATCGAAAAAAATCCGGCCGGCGCATGATCGAGATAGTCGATTGCGTGCTGTAGCTCCTGGAACACATTTTCCTGCCGCTCGCGCTCGCGCGTAACATCGGCGATCGACCACACTGTCAGGCGCGCGTCGCGCCGCGTCTCGCCAAGCGGTCGTACGCGCATGCGAAGCCAGCGGCCGCCTTCTCCGGCACCGCCGGCGACGCGAACCTCCTCCTGCAGCCGACGTCCCTCTCGCGCCGCCTTCAGCAAGCGGTAGATCGGCTCAGACACGTCCGGATCGCCAATGAATGCCCGCTCGATCGGCCTGACGTCGTTCATGCCAGTTGCGCCGATGAGATCGAGGTAAGTGGCGTTGGCGTAAAAGACCCGTCCGGCATGATCGGTTACCAGGATGCCGTCGAACGCGCTGTCTACGACAGCTTTGAGCAGTGGGTTGCCCTGATCTCGACCGGCAAATTTCACGATACCTGCTGCGGCGGCGAAAAGCGCGAACACGCCGATCGTCCCGAGTATGGCCAACAGGATCAGGACGTAGGCCTCGACATAGTCGCGGTTCACGTAGATGAGACCGCCGGCAGCCGCGATCAGGACCGCCGCGACCACGAGCACCGTGGTGATGGAACCGCCGCGTGGCGCATTCTGGCTCTTGTCGTAAGCCTTGCGCTCGTACGCGTCTCGCGCCTGCGTTGGCGCCGCCGGATCATGACTTACCATAGGTCCTGAGTGCCTTAAGGCGCCCCATCGGCGCAAGTGCCAGGCTCATTGAATCCCCGGCCCGTGGACGGTAATCCCCGTCAGCGCCTGGCCGGCACCATTCGACGCAGGCGCATGACTTGGCCAATCACGGGCGGAATTTGTTGATCGATCTCGACCGTAGCATGCAGGGCACGAGCGAGTGGTGGATTTTCCACAAGGGGAACCGAATGTTTGTCGGCGACCTCCCTGATCTTCAAGGCCAAGGCATCAACGCCCTTGGCGACGCGCACCGACGCATCCATTCCCCGCTCATATTCGAGCGCCACGGCAAAGTGAGTCGGATTGGTGATGACGACGGCGGCTTTTGGGACTGCGGCGATCATACGGCGGGCATGCGGATCTGCCGTACCTGCTTTATCTTCCCTTTGATGGCCGGATCACCTTCCGTCTAATTGAATTCTTCTTTCAGCTCGCGGACAGACATTTTCTGCCGCTCGTGCCATTGCCGATATTGGAAAGGGTAGTCGGCGGCAGCTACGATTGCGAGCATTGCAACGACAGGACCCAAGAGCTTGAGCGTTAAGGACAGGGACAGTGGAAGGAGGCCAGACAAGTCGCTGCGCGTAAGCGCTTCGAGTCGTTCGCGCTCGGGCCACATGAGCAAAGTCAGCACACCGCCGATCTAGATCAGCTTGATGAGACCCTTGCCAAAATTAGCAAGCGACTGTTTGGAAAAAATGCGTTTGAGACCGGCCGCTGCCACACTTCGAAGGTGCGTGAATTTCCGTTCTTAAAAGGGGATTGGCTCATGCCGACACCCTCGATGTGCCCGCTATCGGTGCGCCACAGAGAAATTTGCCACGTTCTCGGCCAAAACCCGCGGAATATCGGCAAAGGCCATCGCCAGCCCCCAGAAATTATCCACAGCAGCAACAGCGTCGCGCTAGGCAGACTTTGCCGGTCGTATGGTTAACGGCGGGTAAAAAAGCCGTATCCGGAACAAGTTGTGGCGGGCGGCCGTTAACGACTGCATGCCTGAGATTGGCCGCTGACTGCAAATTGCCACTTTATTTGTTAATCCTCTGTTTGTATTCAGGTCGGCAAATTGTACCTATTCAGAACGGAGCGCGTTGATGTTCGAGAGCTTGTTCGGCTCAGAAATGCCGTTGGCCGCGCGATTCTTCATTGCCTTCCTCATTGTGTTGGCCTTGATCGGAGTGACCGCATGGTTGGTGCGGCGCTTCGGCACAAACCGTCTCGGAAGCACGGCGCGGGGTCGGCAGCCGCGGTTGGCCGTCATTGACGCGGCAACGGTTGATGGACGTCGGCGTCTGGTCCTGATCCGTCGCGACAATATCGAGCATCTTCTGATGATCGGCGGTCCCACCGACCTGGTTGTGGAGCCGAACATCGTGCGTGCGGTGGCGGCGCGCGAAGTCGCCCGCGAACCATCGCGGGCTGGAGCGCCCGCCGAAACCCCGGCGCGTCCTTCCCATGCCGGCGAAAACGGCTGGCCCTTGCAGCCAGCCGGTGAGCCCGCCGCGGCTCATCCGCCTCCGCCTCGGTCCTACCGGCCGGCGGCCACCGAAGAGCCATGGATAGCGCCGGAGCCAACCGCGCGACCGCGGCCCGCCGATATCACAGGGATCGCCAATGAATTGGCGAACCGCCTCAACAATCCGGATACACCGCCGGTTGTTCGCAACGAGCCACCTCCGCGTTCACCCGCACCGGTGAGCCACCCTGCGTCGGCGCAACCCGATCACAACCTTGCTGAAATGGCGCAACAGCTCGAGGCCGCGCTCCGTCGTTCGCCCGCGCCTGAAGGCCGAACACCGGTTACCGACCCCCTCGCAGGGCATTTGCCCGGCGCACCGATCAAAGGGAATGACGCAGGCGCACGCGCGCCTCTGCGCGATCATAAAGCCCGGGTCGATCCGAAATTTGAGCCGAAGCCGGAACAGAAATTCGAGCCGCGACCCGAATCCAAGTTCGAGGCGAAGCCCGAACCGCGCGAGCCGGCCGCAACACCCGGCAAAAACCTCTACGAAAATCTCGAAGAGGAGATGGCCAGTTTGCTCGGCCGTCCACCAGGAAAATCGTGACACGCAATTCCAGCCGCCGTGTCCGTCTTGTGACGTGGCGGTCGGGGTAGCCGGGATCCTCATCCCGACGGCGACGGCCGCCACGCAGGACATCAGTGTTAATTTCGGGCAAGGCAACGGGCCGACTGAGCGCTTCATTCAGAGGATCGCGCTGTTGACCGTCCTGTCGCTGGCGCCCTCTAAAGAGGCTGGACCGGCAAAACCTGAAGACCTGTCGCTGCGCCTCTTGGTGCCGGCTTTCATGATTTCGGAACTCAAGCACGCTTTTGAGATCGGGTTTCTCCTTTTCCTTCCATTCCTGATCATCGACCTCGTCGTCGCTTCGGTGCTGATGTCGATGCGCATGATGATGCTGCCGCCGGTCGTGGTATCGCTGCCGTTCAAATTGATCTTTTTTGTTCTCGTGGACGGCTGGAGCCTGGTCGCTGGCTCGCCGATCTAGAGCTACGGCGCCTAGTCGGCCTCAGCCCTTCCAATCGGCATCATATTCGTCGGAACAAAACGGCCCGCCCTGGAAACGATCACCGATCGGATCGGAGGCTAGCTTGGCCTGCTCCACCATTACCTCGGCGCGGAATTCTTCCGATCGACCCTCGGGACGATAGCCGAAACGGGCAGCATTGCTGTTGTCCCACCACGCTGCGTCATTGCCGGAGGCGCCGTAGAAAATTTCGAAGCGGATGTCCGGGTGTTCAAGACCGATACGAACGAGTTTCGCGAGATCTTCCGGTTTGATCCAGATCGACAATCGCCGCTTGTCGAGCGGACGGTCGTTCACGTTGCCGATACGGATGCACGTCACGCGCAGTCCGTGCTTGTCGGCATAGAGCGCACCGACTGCCTCCCCGAAAGCCTTGCTGACTCCATAGCGACTGTCGGGCCGGACGGTTACATCGACCCCGATTTTTCTGTCACGCGGATAGAAGCCGACGGCGTGGTTCGAGGACGCAAACACCACGCGCTTGACACCGGCACGATATGCCGCCTCGAAAAGATTGTAACAACCCACGATGTTGGACTTGTGGATCGTCTCCCAGGGCCCCTCGACCGAATAGCCACCGAGATGAACGATGCCGTCGATCCCTGCGGTGATCTTCTCGACTTGGCCGTAGTCAGAGAGATCAGCGGCAATGAACTCCTCGTCGGTGCGAAGATCGGCGGGTTTTCGTATGTCGCTGATGCGGAGGCGTGAATAAACCCCCTTGAGCAACTTGCGTAAGCGAGATCCCACATCTCCGGCAGCGCCGGTAATCAAAATGGTTTGCATGAGCCTCTCGTGCGCTGGCCAATGAGGGAATTGTCAGAAACTAGCTGGCGCCATGCTCTGCGGCGAGTTTCTGATAACGCTGACGACTATTGAGCAGATGGCGTTGCATGGCCTCGCGAGCCTGCGAGACCGCGTGCCGCTCGATCGCCTGCAGTATCCGCTCGTGTTCCTTCTGGAAAGTGTCCAGCTGAACACGGCGCGCGGCCGAGGCCGGGCCATTCCAGATTGAGCGGCGCGGAATGATGAAACTGCCGAGATATTCCAGGAAGCGGGTGAATTGCGGATTTCCGGTCGCCGTGGCGATCGCACAATGAAAAGCGAAATCTTCATCGACCGCGTTCTCGCCACGGTCGATGACGACCTGAATTGCGTTGAATCTGTCCACAATCTTCTTGAGTTGCGCCGGGGAGGCACGCTCGGCGGCGAGCCCGGCAGCTTCGATCTCGACCCCGGTACGCAACTCCATGACGTTGAGTACTTCGCGCAAGGATGAGCGCTCGTCGAAATCGACGCGGAACGGACGCCGCACATGATTGGCGACAAAAGCGCCAACTCCTTGCCGGGTCACCACTAACCGGTCGGCGCGAAGCGCCGCGACCGCTTCCCGAATAACGGTGCGGCTAACGCCGGTCGCCGCGATCATCTCTTGTTCGGTAGGCAATCGTGAGCCCGGCGGCAGCTTGCCGCTGGTGATATCGGCGGTCAGGCGCGCGACCAGTTCCGCCGTGAGGCGGCGCGGTGCATCGAGCGGCTGCAGTAGCGCGAGTTTTTTTGGCAATGGCTTGGTCAAAGGCTTGACAGCATCCCTGAAGGTCAGGTCATCATATGACCTGATGAATAACACGCGCGGTGGCATCAATCAATCAGGCCGCGTCGGCTTCGCCATAAGACCTGGGAGGAATGAACTCATGATCAAGGTTGGCATTGCATCTGCGGCGGCCGGCATTCTGTTTGCCGCGGCCTTTGCATCGGGCTCTGCGCTCGCGCAGCAGAAATTGGTGCTCAAGGCATCCGACGTGCATCCGGCGGGCTATCCGACTGTGGTGGCTGTCGAGGATATCGGCAAGAAACTCGAGAAGGCAACCAATGGTCGCTTGAGCGTGCAGATGTATCCGTCAATGCAACTCGGTGGCGAGAAAGAAGCGATTGAGCAGGCGCAGGTCGGCGCGATCGCATTTGCGCGCGTATCGGTCGGCGCGCTCGGCCCGGTGGTCGATGAACTCAACGTTTTCAATCTACCTTACGTGTTCCGCAACACCGAGCACATGCAGAAAGTGATCGACGGCCCGATCGGCCAGGATCTGCTCGACAAGGTCACCAACAGCGGTAAGGGCCTAGTCGGCCTCGCCTGGATGGATGCCGGCGCGCGCAATTTCTACAACACCAAGAAACCAATCAAGACCATGGCCGACCTCAAAGGCATGAAGGTTCGCGTCATGGGCAACCCGATGTTCGTCGATATGGCGAATTCGATGGGCGGCAACGGCGTCGCCATGGGATACGACCAGGTGTTCAACGCCTTGCAGACCGGCGTGGTCGACGGCGCCGAAAACAATCCTCCGAGCTTCGTGTTCGACAACCACTATCAAGTGGCCAAGTTCTACACCGTCGACGAGCACCTAATCGTGCCGGAGATTGTCGTGTTCTCGAAAAAGATCTGGGACACGCTGTCCAAGGAGGAACAGGAACTGCTGGTGAAATTCGGCCACGAGGCTCAGCAGGAAGAGCGCAAGCTTTGGGAAGTTTACGAAAAGCAGGCGTTGGACAAGGCAAAGGCCGCCGGGATCCAGATTATTGAGGTCTCGGACGCCGACAAAAAAGCCTTCCAGGATGCCGTCAAACCGGTGTGGGACAAGTACGGTCCAAAACACGCCGCGATGGTCAAACGCATTCAGGAAGTCAAATAGCCACAGCAGTCGGAATATCCGGCCGGGTCCTGGGGGTGGACCCGGCTGGCTTTCGTCAGGGGGACGAAATGAAAGAAAAATACATCCGCGCGATCGCGCTTGCGTCATCGGCGCCGGCACGAACCGCATTGACGCGCAAAAGTCCGGGCATTTTTGTTGCAAATGTCTGTTTTCAGTCGTCGCGATAAACGCGTTCGCGACGCTCGTGTCGCTCTTGCGCCTCAACCGATAGCGTCGCGATCGGGCGCGCTTCCAGGCGTCGCAAGGAAATCGGTTCACCGGTCTCTTCGCAGTAGCCGTAAGTACCGTCATCAATCCGTGTGAGAGCCTCATCGATCTTGGCGATCAACTTACGCTGCCGATCGCGCGCTCGCAGCTCGATTGCGCGATCCGTCTCGGAGGAAGCCCGGTCGGCAAGATCCGGGTGATTCTGATTTTCTTCCTGGAGGTGCTGCAGTGTCTCTTTGGCTTCCTTGAGGATGTCCTCTCTCCACGCAAGCAACTTCGTGCGAAAATATTCGCGCTGCCGTTCGTTCATGAACGGCTCCTTGTCGGATGGCCGATAGTTTTTGGTCTTGGCCAGCATCCCACGTACTCCCTGTCTTCTTTTGTCTCTTGGGGGCGCAACTCCCCATGCGCGGCAGGCTTATATACGTCTCGCAATCAGCGGACAATACGGGAGTAAGGCTCCCGCGCGTTAATGTTTTTGATAGTTCAATGCCCATGGCAGGTATGGCTTTGGCCGAGGCATCCTCTGTGACCGTGAAAGCGCCGCCACTGACGGGGCGGGTCGTTGTCGGCGGCGCTACAAGTGCCGTTCCAGGTCATCGCAACCAGCGCGCCACTTAAATTAGTCAATTATATCAATGATTAAATGAAAACGAGGTTCTTTCTGCCGGTGAAGCGACAGATACAGATATTGCCGACGCGTCAAGAGGAGGATGAGCCATCCTGCGCGACAAACTTCAGGGCCACGCCATTCATGCAGTAGCGCAAACCGGTCGGCGGTGGACCGTCATCGAAGACATGACCGAGGTGTCCGAGACAGCGCGCGCAATGCACTTCCGTGCGCGTCATGAAAAGGGAGTGGTCGGTTTTAGTTTCTACAGCGTTAGACAAGGGCTGATAAAAGCTCGGCCAGCCGGTGCCACTTTCGAACTTTGTGTCCGACGAGAAGAGCGGCAGATCGCAACCCGCACAGACGAAAGTGCCTTTGCGCTTTTCTTTGTTGAGCGGGCTGCTGCCCGGGCGCTCTGTGCTGTGCTGGCGGAGCACCATGTACTGGTTGGCCGTAAGCCGTTTTCGCCAATCCATATCGGACAGGTTTCGGTAGTCGATCGTTTCGGTCGTTGCCATTGGTCCCGCCTCACTGAATTTGGCCGTACATGCGAGCGCTGACAGCGCTGCGCCCCCAGTCAAAAGCGAGCGCCGATTCATCATATAGCCGTCTCCCTCTTCCTCACTCGCAGCTGATCTCGGCCGCAATTTCACCGGAGATAAAGTGTCCAGCCCAAAACACAAGACGGCTCCCGCTCGCGCCGCAATCACGTTCCCGTTAAAGGCCGTCGCCGTGCGGCCTATGAAATGAAGTTGCACGAACTGAGCGCGGATGTTGAGCGAGCGGTTACTCTCACGAGCGACCTGATCAAGGCCCTTAGGGCAAGGCACCCTTTCCAGCTTGCCTATCAGGGCGTCAACGACCGGGCCCTGCAACAGATCTATGGCGATATGATCGGCCGTTTCCCCGGCACAACTTGCATCACCGCCCGGCCACCGGCGAGCCAATCCGCCTGGGCGTTGTCAGCAGCTTTTTCTATCGGCACTCGAATCGGAAGATCCCATTAAAGGTTGGGCGGGCCAACTCGATCGCCAGCGCCGCCTGTCACCTTGACGCGATCCGTGACGAACAGACAGAAGCGGCCGCCACGCTGTACGATCGCTTCATCCACCGGACCGCGCTCCCGTAACGGCTTTGGAAGATTTCCTCGAAAAGGCACGCGGCTGATCGATCAAGGCCCTTTGCCGCGCTATACCTCCCCTATATGAACAGTCGAGGCCAAGCACGGGAAGCATTGTATGCGTTTTGAAGGCACCAGCGCTTATGTGGCGACCGAAGATCTTAAAATAGCAGTCAACGCTGCTATCACCCTCGAAAGGCCACTTCTTGTCAAAGGAGAGCCCGGCACCGGCAAAACGGTCCTGGCGTTGGAAATCGCCGAGGCGATCGGGGCGCCACTGATCGAGTGGCACATCAAATCCACCACTAAAGCGTTGCAAGGCCTGTATGAATACGATGCCGTGTCGCGGCTGCGGGACAGTCAACTCGGCGACGAACGCGTCAAAGACATTCGCAACTATGTCAAACGGGGCAAACTATGGGATGCCTTTGTCGCCGATCAGCGCCCGGTATTGCTCATCGACGAGATTGACAAAGCCGACATCGAATTCCCCAACGATTTGCTGCAAGAACTCGATCGCATGGAGTTCTTTGTCTACGAGACAGGCGAATTGGTGAAGGCGCGACGTCGGCCAATCGTCGTCATCACCTCGAATAACGAGAAAGAACTCCCTGACGCCTTTCTGCGCCGATGCTTCTTCCATTACATCCGGTTTCCAGACAACGAGACCATGCGCGCAATCATCGAGGTGCATTTTCCCGGCATCAAACAGCGATTGGTCGCGGAGGCCCTGAGATTGTTCTACGAAATCCGCGAGGTGCCCGGGATGAAGAAAAAGCCTTCGACCTCTGAACTGCTGGACTGGCTCAAGCTCTTGATGGCCGAAGACATTGGGCCGGAGACCTTGCGCGAACGGGACCCGAAGAAGCTGATTCCTCCTCTGCACGGCGCGCTAATCAAGAACGAACAGGACGTGCATCTGTTCGAAAGGCTCGCCTTCATGGCGCGGCGGGAAGGTCGATAGTCTAGAGGCTCGGCTGATCGGGATCGGAAACTGGTCGCGCGTGCTGCGGCAAAGATCGCGCGGCCTTGCGAGCGCGAGAAAGCGCACGATAACGGGCGACTTCCTGTTCGACACGCTCCACCGGTCGCGTCCCCCAGTAAATTCCCTGCGCTACCATTCGACCGAGCACACCTCCAGCCCAAACCAACTCATAAGGCGCGAACAGACGCCATGTTTGATCGCCATCAACGATGCCACGCGCGAGGAGTTCGCCCGCCATCGCCGTGTTGTTGAGGCCATGGCCTCCAAATCCGCTCGCCAGCCATAGGCCGCGTTCGATTTCACCGATTTGCGGCATGCGATGAACCGTGCGACCCAACGTCCCTCGCCAAACGTGCGCGACACCTACTTTGCCAAGTTCGGGGAAGGTCCGCTGCACGTCGTTGACAAGGCCGCGTGCGATCAGACCCGGACTTGCTTCCCACGCCCGCATGCGCCCTAGCCATTGCAGGCGGTCCCCTCCGACAATGCGGTAGTGGTTGTCGGCGCGATCGGTATCGCTGACAGCGCCACGATAGCGCACCACCTCGTTGAGTATCTCCCCAATCGGCTCCGTGACCATCACATGCGTCGTGATGGGCAGCAAAGTCGCCGCAAGTCGCGGCATGAGCGCGCCGAGATGAACATTGCCGGCGAGCACCACATGCGCCGCACGCACCCGACCTGCAGGCGTCACAATGCGCTTGCGCACGCCAGCCGGATCCAGCGAGACCGCGGGCGAATCCTCAAAGATGCGCGCTCCTGCTTTCTCGGCCAGCGCGGCAAGGCCTAGTGCATAGTTGTAAGGATCGATATGAAACGCCTGCCTATAGTGTACGGCGCCAAAATATCGCGGGCTGCGCAATCGATCGCTCACGCGCTCGACCGACCAATGCTCGACATCAGCCCCGATCCAGCGCATGCGCTCAACCTCGTTGCGCAACGCCGCGGGATTGTCTGTCTTCGAAACGTGCAACCACCCGTTGATCAGATCGACGCCGGGCATTCGCGTGTCGAGAATTGTGCGCCGTACATAGTCTAGACCTTGCTCCGACAGTGCCCAGAGCTGTTTGGCGTGATCAAGTCCAACGCGCTCGATAATGCTGTCGATGTCTTCGGAGAATCCAGGAAGCACGAAGCCCATGTTGCGACCCGACGCCGCCCATGCGACCTGTCCTCCTTCCAGGACGACAACGGACCAGCCCCGCTGGGCGACCTCCCGAGCAACGGTGAGGCCGGCAAGACCGGCACCGACCACGCAGACATCGACGTCGAGGTCAAGACTGAGCCGTGGACGTTCCGGACGTTGAACGCTGTTGGTTTCGTACCAGCCCGCTTCCATGCTTTCACTTCTGCTCGTTGCGTTCGCGACCTGGTTGCAAGTGGGCACTCTGCTTTGGGCCAATGCATGCTAAACTGGTTTTTCTGCAGCCGACATCCATAGCATGACCATGCGGCGACTTTTGTTATTTCGTCACGCCAAAGCCGAGCAATCCGAACCGGGGATGGAAGACCGGGCCCGCAAACTGATGGAGCGGGGCTGGAAGGACGCTGCAAAAGTCGGCGCTTATATGGCCTCCCATGGCCTGATCCCCGACCGGGTTATCACGTCCCCCTCTACGCGAACTCTCGAAACCTGGAGATCTGCCGCCTCCGCGTTCCGTTCGCCCCCGGCCGCGGCTGCGGTCGAGCGCCTCTATGACGCAACCGCACAATCAATTCTCATGTCTGTAAAGGAAGCCGTCCCGGCCACGCATACGCTTCTGGTTGTGGGGCATAATCCTGGCCTCCACGATCTCGCAGTGATACTGATCGCGTCCGGCGACGTGCAGGCTCGAGAGCGGTTGCGGGAAAAGCTGCCGACATCCGGGCTCGTTATCATCGATTTCGCCTTTGATGATTGGGGAAAGCTTCATCCGCACTGCGGCCGGCTTGAACGCTTCGTCACCCCGAAATCCCTGGGCTCCGCGGCGAACTGAGACAATAACCCCACTCAACGCGCCTCCGAAAACATGCCATATTGTGCTTTCGCAGCGAAAAGAGGGGCGCTGTCATGTACAAGAAAATTTTGGTGCCGGTGGACTTGGCCGATACTGATCTGGCCAAACCTGCGCTGACGACTGCAGTGGGAATGGCTCGTGCATCGGGAGGATCACTTCGGCTCGTCAACGTGCTCGCCATGACGCCAGTCATGCTGGCCGAATATGTACCGCCTGATTTTGACGTCCAGCAGCGCACGTCCGCAGAGGAAGCTCTCGGCATCATTGCGCGCGAATGTGGTCTCGATGCCGCACACGTTTCGGCGACGGTGCGCCAAGGCGGGATCTATCATGAGGTGCTGGAGGAAGCGAAAACGTTCAATGCAGACCTAATCGTGATGAGCTCGCACCGGCCCGCCATGCGTACGTATTTTCTCGGCTCCAATGCCGGACATGTCGTGCGCTACGCCAAGTGCTCGGTTCTTGTCGTTCGGCAGTAACATCCGGAAATCACATTCCCGCATGCAAGGCGAAGTCGGGGCTCTACGATCCACGCTAAGACGAGGAGTTCCGCTTGATGAGCTGCCCGTACCACCGACTGAGGCGGCGCATGACGAAGCGCCGCTCAAGGGCACACGGGGCAAAACTGCCGAACTCTCGCAAATCGAGGCCGCCGGCAAAGCCTAGGCTGCGATAATCAGGCATCAAAATTCCAGAATGTCCTCCGCACCAATCGCGCCATGACAAAAATGTCGTGCGTCCTTATATATATTGGTGAATGCGCACGCTTCTTGTTGCTGCTCCGCTCCTCGCCCTGTTGGCGCTGTCGGTCTGGTTCGCGGCAGCCGCATGGACGCGTCTGGGTGGTGAACCCATACCGTTATACGGCTATTTCGCCATCGTCGGAGGCGTTTTGTTTTCGCTGCTCGTCGGCGGCGGTCTAATGGCGCTTGTGTTCTATTCGAGCCGTCACGGCTACGACGACGACGCAAACCGGTTCGACAAATAGCAATTGATTTCAAATAATAAGGGCGCCCACCTTCGACCTTCGTCGTAAGGTTCCATGGCGTGCAGGTTGTAGTTGAACACTGCAACCAATTTCTTGTTTTTTGTGCACGACAATTCTTTAGTTACTGGCGCCGTTTTTCCGGCAGCGAAAGCGAAACAGCAAAATGTGGCAGCCGCGCTCTGCGGCTCGGGGGAGGCTCCAATGTGGGATCAAATCTACGATCCACTGAACAGTAAGTTCCTGTCGACTTGCGCGGCGGCGCTGCCGGTCGTCACGCTGCTTGTATTGATTGCGTCCAACAAGGTGAAGGCTCACATCGCGGCGCTTGTTGCCCTGGTTGTCGCCAATTTCATCGCGATTGTCGTCTTTACCATGCCGGCCGACATGTCGTTGCGTGCGACAATATTAGGCGCGGTCACCGGCTTCTTCCCGATTGGCTGGATCGTCCTCAACGTCATCTTTCTCTATCGACTGACGGTGGAGAAAGGTGTGTTCCAGACCTTGCAAACCGCCATAGGCGGCGTCACTGAGGATCGCCGTCTTCAGTTGTTGCTGATTGCATTCTCGTTCGGCGCATTCTTTGAGGGAGCATCGGGCTTCGGCACACCGGTCGCAGTCACCGGAGCAATCTTGATCGGCCTGGGATTTTCCCCGCTTGCGGCGTCAGGTCTTTCGCTCATCGCAAACACTGCGCCTGTGGCTTACGGCGCTCTCGGTACACCGATCGCAGGTCTCGCGAGTGTTACCGGCCTCGATCCATTTCTTTTGGGCGCAATGGTCGGTCGGCAGCTGCCATTCTTCTCGCTGATCGTTCCATTTTGGTTGATCTGGGCGTTTGCCGGGTACCGCGGCATGAAAGAAATTTGGCCGGCAATTCTCGTAACCGGCGTTTCCTTTGCCATCCCACAATTCCTCATTTCGAACTTCATCAATCCATGGATTGTGGATATCGGCGCTTCGCTCATCTCCATGGCCTGCCTCATCGGCTTCCTCAAAATCTGGCGGCCGAAAGTGGTTTGGACGTCGCCAGCCCTGCGCACGCGTGACGATTCCGCAGCCACGATGACAAAGAAGCCGGCCAAGCCTGCACGGGAACCGACAACAGCCGAGGTGTGGTTCTCACTGCTGCCGTGGATCATTGTCTGTGTGATCCTGCTGTTGTGGGGCACCAACGCGGTCAAAGCAATTCTGAATGCCTACGCGACCTGGAATTTTCCGGTTCCGGGCTTGCACAATATGATCAACAAGGTTGCCCCGGTCGTGCCGGCGCCGACAAAGGAAGCGGCGGTGTTCTCCTTCACCTGGCTGTCCTACACCGGCTCCGGAATGTTGATCGCCGCGATTATCTCGGGCTTGCTGATGGGCTTCACACCGGTCCGGCTGGTGAAGGCGTATGGCGAGACCATCAGGATCTGCGCCTATTCGCTCATTACTATTTCGGCGATGCTTGCGATTGGTACGCTGACGCGCCTGTCAGGAATCGACGCGACCCTCGGTCTCGCCTTTGCTGGGACCGGGGTACTCTACCCGTTCTTCGGCACCCTGCTCGGGTGGTTAGGCGTGGCGCTGACGGGTTCGGATACGGCGTCAAACATTCTATTCGGCAACCTGCAGAAGATCACATCGCAACAACTGGGCTTGTCGCCAATCCTGATGGCGGCCGCCAACTCATCGGGCGGTGTGATGGGCAAGATGATCGATGCACAATCGATTGTCGTCGCATCAACCGCGACAAACTGGTTTGGACATGAGGGCACGATCCTGCGCTTCGTGTTCAAGCACTCGATTGCCCTGGCGTGCCTCGTCGGTGTTCTGGTGATGCTCCAGGCCTATGTCTTTACAGGAATGATCGTGAAGTAAGGGGCCTCGCATAGGCGCAAACCAGCCCTGCATCGAAAGATGCAGGGCTTTTTGTTGGTCGAGGATATATAGTGCGCCGCACACACCCACCGGAACGCGACCCCATGTCCAAAACAGCTGTCCAGGAGCAATTCGGCAAGACTGCCGCTCACTATCTGACCAGCAAGCCGCACGCGGCCGGAAAGAGCCTGGAGCGCCTGGTCACCCTCACCTCGCCGAAAAAGAACTGGCATGCATTGGACGTCGCCACCGGTGGCGGCCACGTTGCTTATACTTTCGCTCCACATGTCGCGCGTATGTGGGCGACCGACATAACTCAGGAAATGCTCGACATGGTGAAGGGCGAAGCGGCCAAGCGCGGCCTCGCCAACATTCGCACCGCCTATGCCAAAGCGGAGGCGCTTCCGTTCGAGGACGAGAGCTTCGACCTCGTCACCTGCCGCATCGCGCCCCATCACTTCGATTCGATACCGGAATTTCTCACCGAGGTGCATCGCGTTCTCAAGCCCGGCGGCCTATTTGCATTGGTCGACAATGTCGTTCTGCCTGGAAGCGTCGGCGACTACGTGAACGCTTTTGAGCGCCTGCGTGACCCGAGCCATTTGCGCGCGTGGACCATGGACGAATGGCGTAACGCCCTCGGCGTCGCAGGTTTTCGAATAACTCACGAAGAGCAGATCTATAAAACGATGGAGTTCAAGAGTTGGGCCGTCCGTTATGACGCCATTATGCAGGCGCTGTTGCGCGCGATGCTCACTCAGGTAACGCCTGAAGTTAAGGCGACCCTCGATCCGAAAGGCAGCGGTGCGGATCTCACGTTTCGGCTTTGCGAAGGCCTGTTCATCAACGGGCGCGTTTAACTGCCATTGTCGTTGCGCTTCACCGGATGACCGCGAATCAAGCCTCTGAAAAACAAAAGCTTTCGGGCAAAGCTGCCCGGTCGTTAACCCTTTATTTACCCACAGAAATTCAGATTCCGTTAGGATCGGTTAATAGGTGATATCGCGAGAAACGGGCACACATGACCGTGGGTTCCCGCTAACTGAAAGCGACGGCGCCACCCGCGCAAAGCTCGGCGGCACATAGCATCAACGGCTAAGCTCGCGCGTTGCTCGATCGAGCCCGTCCAGCGTGAGCGGGCACATGCGTCCGCCCATGAGTTGATGAACCATGCCGATCGAATGCGTATAGGCCCATTCCTTTTCGGGCACCGGATTGAGCCAGACACAGCCCGGGTAGGTACGCGTCACGCGCTCGAGCCACATAGAGCCAGCCTCATCGTTGTAGTGTTCTACCGAACCTCCGGGCGCGGCGATTTCGTACGGCGACATCGATGCGTCGCCGACGAAGATCACTTTGTAGTCGTGCGGATAGGTGTGCAGCACGTCCCACGTAGGCGTCGTTGCCTGAAATCGGCGGCGGTTCTCTTTCCACACGCGCTCGTAGAGGCAATTGTGGAAATAGAAATACTCCATGTGCTTGAACTCGGAACGCGCGGCGGAGAACAGTTCCTCGGTCGACTTGATGTGCCAGTCCATCGAGCCGCCGATATCGAAGAACAGAAGAACCTTCACCGCATTATGGCGCTCGGGACGCATCAGAATATCGAGATATCCTTTGTGCGCTGTACCCCTGACGGTGCCATCGAGATCGAGTTCTTCGGGGGCGCCGGTGCGCGCGAATTTTCGTAAACGGCGTAGTGCAAGTTTGATATTGCGAGTGCCGAGCTCGACCTCGTCGTCGAGATCCTTGAACTCCCGCTTATCCCAAACTTTGACTGCACGAAAATTTCGGTTGGCGTCCTGTCCGATGCGAACGCCCTCGGGATTGTATCCATAAGCGCCATAAGGAGAGGTGCCGGCCGTCCCGATCCATTTTGAGCCACCCTGATGGCGACGCTTCTGTTCCGCGAGCCGCTTGCGCAGCGTCTCAAGCAACTTGTCGAGGCCGCCCATCGCTTCGATCTGCTTCTTTTCTTCCTCGGTCAGGTATTTCTCGGCAAGTTTTTTCAACCATTCGGACGGAATGTCGGCTTCGACTACATCATCGAGCGTTTCCAGTCCCTTGAAGACATGGCCGAACACGCGATCGAATTTGTCCAGATTGCGCTCGTCCTTCACCAGTGTCGCGCGGGAGAGAAAATAGAAATCCTCAACCTTGCGCGAGGCGAGATCGGCCTTCATAGCCTGCATCAGCGTCAGATATTCGCGCAGCGTCACGGGCACGCCCGCCTGCTTCAGCTCCTGGAAGAAAGTAACGAACATAAGCCTGCTTCTCTTGCAGCTCTCGCACCGGTAACGGCGGGAGGATTGGCCCTGGTCAAGGCATCGTCAAGACCGACCGGCGAAGGAGCTCAGCACCGGCTGGCGCCGGCCCTGATTTGAACTAGACTTCCCCCATGAGTACTAGCGCTCCGCACATTTGGAAGAAGTTCAATGCCAGCCGCCAATCGAGTCGCCATCGGTCTCGCCATCACCCTTGCCTGCGGCTTGCCAGCCAAGCCCTGAAAAATTCGCAGGTGGCGCCGGCTGGGATGAAACCATAGTTCCGACGTGCTATCCGAGAACGGGCGGCGTACCGCGCCGCCCAATTTTTTGGAGTTACCCGATGGCAGATCAAGCGGTATTGAAAGAGCTCGCTCCAACCGGAAAATTGCGGCTTGCGATTGCCGTCGCGCCTGCGCCCTCCGCGCAATTCGCCATCAAGGATGGCGACAACTATCGCGGGGTGGCCGTCACATTCGGCCGCGCACTCGCCGCAAAGCTTGGGGTGCCGCTTGAGATCATTCCACATCAGGCCTCCGGCGAGATTCAGAATTCCGCGGACGCCAATCGCTGGGATGTTGCCTTCCTTCCAGTCGACGAGGAGCGCAAGAAATTCGTCGCATTCGGCAATGCCTATCATCTGCTGCAGAGCACTTTTCTGGTCGCGCCCGGGTCAAAGATAAATTCGGTGAAGGATGCCGATACCAAGGGAGTGGGCATTGGCGGTGTTGCTAACACCGCCACCTTTCGAGCCGCGAAGGGGGCGACGACCAATGCTACCCATATTGATTTTGCCGGGGTCGATGCAGCTGTGACCGCGATGCGCGACGGCAGGATCGAAGCGATTGCGCTTTCGCGCGAGTCACTGTCCGGGCTGGTCGGAAAGATCGCCGGGTCCCGAATTCTCGAAGACGCTTTTCTCAATTCGAGCACAGCTGTATGCGTGCCCAAGGGAAAGCCGGCCGCACTCGCCTACGTAAGCGATTTCATCGAAGAAGCAAAAGCGTCGGGTCTTGTACGCAAGGCGCTCGATGAAATGGGACTCAAATCGTCGCACGTGGCGCCAGCGGGAATGAAGCCTTAAGCCGGGGCATTGCGCATCGGCGGCTCGATTTCCGGCGTGCGGATATGCTCTGGTCTTATACCAAGCGCGAGCAGGCGACCGGGGATGCGCCGTAACAGCGGCCACTGAAGCATCTTCATGAAGAACGGTGCCTTCGGCCGTCGACCTTCCAGCGCCGGGCCGATGATGTTGTTTTGCATCACTATCTGCAGGCGCTGGGTGAAGCGCGTGGGAAATTCACGCCGTCGCTGAACTTCCTCGAGTGTCTCGATCGAAACGGATCCGCGCCGCAAAGGCTGCGCAAGGATATTCGCCGCAGCGACTGCATCCTGCACTGCGAGATTGATGCCAACTCCACCGATCGGAGACATTGCGTGAGCGGCATCGCCTATGCAGAGCAATCCAGGCCGGTACCAGCGACGCAGTCGATCCACCGCGACAGTCAATAGTTTGATCGAGTCCCAGCTTTCGATTTCACCGAGCCGATCTTGCACGAATGGTGACATATCGCCGACCACCTTGCGAAATTTGTCCAACCCGGCGCGTTTCACCTCGTCCGCGCTGCCTTTCGGAATGACATAGGCGCATTGCCAGTAGTCCTTGCGATTGAGCATCACCATCATGCGGCCGTCTTCAATATGGCCGAATGTTTCTTCGGAATCGCCCGGCTTGCGTGACATGCGAAACCACATCACATCCATCGGCGCACCATAGTCATCACTCTTGAGGCCGGCTTCCGCTCGTACGGTTGAATGGCGGCCGTCGCACCCGACAATTAGATCTGCTCGGACTTGAAGTTCACCATCCGGGGTCTTTGTTTGCACACCGACTACACGCCCATTCTCTTCAATTAAGGCAACGGCTTCCGTCTGCATCCGCAGATCGAATGTCCGATAGCTTTTGCCGTGATCGGCGAGAAAATTGAGAAAATCCCATTGCGGCATCAGCGCAATGAATTTGCAACGAACCGGCAGATGATCGAAATGACCGACCACTACGCGATCTTCGCCGATCTGCAACGCAATCTGTTTGACGACTGAATGAGGGAGCTTTAGAAATTCATCGAGCAGGCCGAGTTCGCGCATCATCTCGAGCGTCGATGGATGAACGGTATCGCCGCGGAAATCGCGCAGGAAATCCACGTGCTTTTCAGCCACGACGACGGCAACACCAGCTCGCGCCAGCAAGAAGCCAAGCATCATCCCGGCGGGCCCGCCGCCGACAATGCAACACGTTGTGCGGATCGACGTCACAAACAGTCTCTGCGCTGGCTCGTTAAGAACCGCGGCCCCGCCCCGGTTCCATGTCCGCGCAGCTTACGCCTGCTTGTCCGGTGTCGTCACCACGAGCCCATCAAGGTCGTCGGTGACTTTGATCTGACAAGACAACCGCGAATTCGGGCGAACATCATACCCAAAGTCGAGCATGTCCTCTTCCATCGGAGATGGACCGCCGACCTTCTCGCGCCAGGCTTCATCGACATAAACGTGGCACGTAGCGCAAGCGCAGGCTCCTCCGCACTCGGCCTCAATACCCGGGATGTTGTTGCGAATCGCGGTTTCCATGACCGTCGAGCCAAGTTCGGCTTCGATCGTGCGGCCCGCACCGCTAGAGTCGTTAAAGGTGATCTTTGGCATTCGGAAGGATAGCAGGAATGGCTTGGTCGCAGATGACGCGCGCCTCTATATAGTCATTCGCGCCGGGAAGCCATCCCCCGTCATCGCAGGCATTGCATCTCCGCGATCTCGGCCCGCACCTCATCGACGGCATGTGCGAGCTGGTCGATCGCATCGTCGCAGTCGTGCGGAGCGCGACCCGCTGCCTGTTCGGCGGCGGCCGCAGCCTGCGCGACGCGGCTAGCACCGATACCGACCGCGGATCCTTTCAGGGTATGCGCAAGCGTGGCAATTGCAGCGGGCGCGCTCTTGCGCATGCGCGCCATCAACAGTTCGGCCTGCCGCTCGAACAGCTGCAAGACTTCCTGTTCGAGGCTACGGTCGTTGAAGGTCATGCGCGAAAGATGTGCGCGGTCGAGCACCGTATATGAGTGCCTCGCACCATCACATCCCACAACATCAACTGCGGCCCGGATCGTCCCCGCCTCCTGATCGCGTTATTTGTTTCGGGGACTTTGGCCTGACCGGGACCAAATCCAGGTAAATAAGCGGCCTACCCGAGCCGCCTTGCGTCGGGCACAAATGAGGGTGGTTAAGACCGCATAATCGGACGGCGCTTTTGCCTGCCCCACCATGGCCTCAATTGGGTCCCCTGTGGATATCGGGACACGCCAGAAGCCTAGGTGTTGGCTATGGTTGGCAGACGGTTAACGCTAGTGAAAAACTCGTTACCAGCGTAGTTTCTTTCGGTTTGCCAAGGCGATAGGATGATGATTGGGCGATCATTCGGTGACCGTGCGGGTCTGCGGCATTGCGGTGTCGTGTCCGCGGGATGATCCTGTTTATCGTTACGGTTCGGGCCGCGGCGACAAGTCCGGCGTAATGGCGAGGCGACAACCGAGATGGCGAATAATCCCCAGAAGTCAAAAGATGTGACCGAAGAGGCGCTTTCTGCCATCCAGGAGGCCCTTAAGGTTCGCGCCCCGGAGAGCGACGCCAGCCCGGATGCCGGCAAAGAGGCCAGTTCGGCCGTCACGCCCCCCGCTCCCGAACTCTTTCCGCAGGATACGTCCCAATCCTGGCCGCTCGGCGAGAGCACACCACGCCGTGCCGCCAATGATGACAGGGCCGGTATTGGCCAGATCCTGCAAACCCTGCGCCATCGTTCCTCCCGCACACCTTATCTCGCCGCCGCGATTGGCGGTTTCATCTGGGTTGTTGGCGGCCTGGCGATTGCCTCGCTCTACGGCGCGGAGATGCGAGGTCTTTTTGCACCGTCGGGGGTCGGCCTTGCCGCCGTCGTTGCGCTCGCCACCGTGCTGCTCGTGCCAGTGCTTTTCTTTTTCCTGCTCGCGCACATGTTCACCCGCGCGCAGGACATGCGCGTCATCGCGGAATCCATGGCCGAAGTAGCGATGCGTCTTGCCCAGCCCGAGACCATCGCACACGAATCGATTGTCACGGTCGGTCAGGCTATCCGTCGCGAGGTCGCGGCAATGGGCGACGGCGTCGAGCGCGCGCTCGCCCGCGCCGCCGAACTGGAAGCGCTCGTGCACAACGAGGTGTCCGCGCTGGAGCGTGCCTATAACGACAACGAAGTTCGGATTCGGGATCTGCTGACCGAGTTGAGCAATCAGCGCGAAACCCTGGTCAACCAAGCCGAGCATGTGCGCAATGCCATTGCCAGCGTGCATCTCGATCTGGCGCACGATGTCACGTCCGTCGGCGATCTTGTCGCCGACAAGGTCAACGAGGTGGCGCAACGCGTTACTCGTTCGCTCACCGAAAAAGGCGAACACATTACGCTCGCGCTTGGCCACGCCGGCGATTCGATGATCGATGCCCTGAGCGAGCGCGGCTCATCTCTCCTCGAACGACTTGAAACCACGAGCGACCAGGCGACCACGGCGATTTCGTCGGCAAGCGACCGTCTTTCTGCCAGCCTCAATTTCAAAACTGAGCATGTGCACGACGAATTTGCCGAACTTGCCGTACGGCTGCAGCAGATGATGAGCGCACGTCTTGATCAGGTTGCACAGGGCTTTGCGGAAAAATCGTCCGACACTATTGAGTCCATGGCAAGCCGTTCGCAGCAATTCACAGACGCAATCGCTGAGACAAGCTCGCGCCTTGCGGAGTCAATTGCCTCCCGCGCCGACGAGGTGAATACGGCGTTGCGCTCGACAGGGGATGCGCTCGTTCTTGATCTTTCGCTGCGCGGCGGCGATGTCGTTTCGAAGCTTGAACAGACCGGGGCGCGCATCAACGATACAATGGCCGACCGCAGCAACGCTGTGGCGGACACTTTCCGCGACAGCGCGCAATCGATGGTGGCAACGCTCGGCAGCCGCGGCGATGCAGTCAAGGAAATGCTCGAGGCGCGCCTGCAGGCCTTCGAGACCATGTTCAATCAGGGCGGCACGGAGCTCAGCGAAAAAATATCAAGAGACTCCATCACCCTCGGCAACCTTATCACTCGGCAAATCACCGAATTCGATCACACCGTAAAGAACTATGGCGGCGAATTGGTCGGGCGGCTCGGTCAGCGGACCCAGGATGTGGCCGAGGCTCTTCGCAACTACCTCGACACTTTCGACCAACGCGTGACGGGGCGAACCGGGGACATTTCCAACGCGCTCGACCAAAGAGTCGCGCAATTTGAAACGCTTCTCGGAACGCGCGTTTCCGAGCTCGCGAAGACTTTGACCGAAGGCGGCAAGGAAGTGGTCGGCGCGCTTGATCAGCGCATCGGCGAGGTGGCCGGCACCATCAATTCGCGCGGGGTCGAAGTTGCGGACGCTATCGGCATCAAGATCGGCGAGATGGACAAGACCCTGGGTGACCGCGCCCTTGAGGTCGCCAGCAATCTCGACAACCGTATCGGCCGTTTCGAAGAGCTTTTGGTCGGCCGCGCCGAAATGGTCACGAGCCAGATCGAAACGCGCAGCAAGGCCGCAGCCGACGCGCTCAACGCGCGGCTGGAGCAGTTGAGCCAGGCCATCAAGCTCAATTCTGCGGAGGCGGAACGCTCGCTCGGTCAGCTTGCTCTGTCGACCACCGAAGCCATCCGCGCAAGCGCGGGCGATGCAGAACGCACGCTCGTCGGCGTCAGCGAGGAAGTTGCGCGCAACTTCGTCGGCAAAGCCGAGGAGATCGCGACCGCCGTCAGCCGGCGCGCCAACGAGATGACCACTGTACTGTCCGATAAGAGCGGCGGCGTGCTTTCGGCAATTACCGAGAAAGCAGATCATTTCACGCGCGAAGTAACCAACGCGACCGACCATGCCGTCAAGGCGATTGAAGAACGAGGCTTCGCTTTTACACGCACGATGATGGACAACAGCACCGAAATCTCGCGCATGATCAATACTGCGGGCGAAGCGGCAACCAGTGCGGTCAACCGGACGATGACCGAGCTTAACGACGTCACGCAAAAGACAATCGCGCGCTCAAGGGAGACCGCGACCTCCAGTGTCAAGGAAATGCTGGAGACGCACACGGTACTGCGTTCCGACACCACCGCCCTGTTCGAGCGGCTGCGCGAAGCCAACATCATGTTGCAGGAAGTGCTCAGTGGTGCCCACGAGAACATGGGCGCTCTTGAAAATACCCTCATGCTGCGTGTATCCGAATTCGTCAGCGCCATGACCGAGATTACCCAGTCCACCGGCGAGGCTACCGGGCGCGTGGAGAGGAACATCGCCGGTTTCCGCGACATCACCGCTCAGGTCATCAACGACCTCGGCCAACTTGCGCGTCAATTCGACGTTCACGGACGCGAGCTTGCCAAGGCCGTCGACCTGATCGGCCACAGCAACCAGCACACCGAGGATCGTCTCAACGAGCGTCGCGTTCAGCTCGATTCGCTGGTGGCCACACTCGATATTCGTACCGATGACCTCGAAAAACGTCTCAATCGGTTCTCTGGCCTACTCGATGAATCCCTTGAAGCAGCCTCGACGCGTGCGCGCGAAGTTGCGCGTCTTGTTTCAGAGGCGAGCGCCGAAGGCACCCGCGCGATCAGCGAACAATACGAACGCGCGCGCGAAAATGCCGAAGAAGAGCGGGAGCGTGCGACTGGGGCGATGCGTTCCCTTTATGAACAGACCGCCACCGACACTGAATCCCTCTTCCGCAATGCCAATGAGCGGTTTGCGGAAGCTGTCCAGGGCATGAAGCAGATGGCTGCGGAGATGCAGCGCGAACTTGAGGCAACACGCGGCGAGCTGCGTCGCGGTGTGTTCGAACTGCCGCAGGAGACAGCGGAGAATGCCGCGCAGATGCGCCGGGTTATCGTGGACCAGATCGAGGCGCTGGCCGAACTCAATCGTATCGTCGCCCGTCACGGCCGGAATCTCGATGCGGTCGAGCCGGCCCGCCGGACGCGCGAGGAACCGACGCTTGCCGTCGTGAGCAGCCGCAACGAACCTTCGACACGCAGCGAACCAGCGCCGCGTAACGAAGCGCCGCCGCAACCGCGAAATGAGATCCAACAGCGTTCTTTGCCGCGGACCGAGGCCGGTGGCTTTGCGTCCCGCCGCAACGAGCCGCCGCCGTCGCTCACGCCCACGCCAATTCCACCCGGTCGTGGCTGGCTGACCGATTTGCTTAGCCGCGCGTCGCGCGAGGAAGGCGAGCCGCAGCGTGAATTGCCGCGCGAGAGTACGCGTGAGCCGGCTACCGCACGAGGAAATGAGGACAGGTCGCCGCGGCACACGATTGAGTCGCTTGATTCCCTTTCCGTTGATATCGCGCGAATGATTGACCACGATGCCGCGGCCGACCTTTGGGACCGCTACAAACGAGGGGAACGCAACGTCTTCACCCGCCGGCTCTATACCCTGCAGGGTCAGCAGGCGTTCGACGACATCCGCAAGAAGTATCGCGCGGACCGCGAGTTCAAGCACACCGTGGATCGCTACATCAACGAATTCGAACGGCTGCTCGACGAGGTTTCACGCGACGATCGCGGACAAGTGGTGGCACGAACCTACCTCACGTCGGAAACCGGCAAGGTCTACACCATGCTGGCCCATGCGGCGGGTCGCTTCGACTGATCGCGACGTTCCCGGCGCAACCTGGGTTCCGGATGTGGCCGTGAGCACGCCTATTTCCCTTGCCCTCACCGTCGAACGCTGGCCCATTGCCGGCACCTTTGGCATTAGCCGTGGCAGCAAAACCGAAGCGGTCGTCGTCGTTGCGGAACTAAGCGATGGCAAGGCCTGTGGCCGTGGTGAATGCGTTCCCTATGGTCGCTATGGCGAAAGCGTCGATAGCGTCGTGGCACAGATCGATGCGATGCGGCCAAAACTCGATGCGGGCGTCGATCGCCTGGCTTTGCAGACATCGATGCCGCCAGGCGCTGCACGCAATGCCCTCGACTGCGCGCTGTGGGATCTCGAAGCCAAGCGACGTAATGTTCCAATCCACGAAATCGCGGGGCTTCCGATCCCCCACGAACTCACGACGGCCTACACGATCTCTCTCGATACCCCCGACGCCATGGCAAGAGCCGCGCAAGAAGTGTCCAGCCGAGCGCTGTTAAAAATCAAACTCGGAGCCGAGGGAGATGCGGCTCGCATTGCGGCGGTTCGCGCGGCTGCGCCTCGTTCTACCCTCATCGTGGACGCGAACGAGGGCTGGAATGACGACAATCTTGCGGCGAATTTTGCGGCCTGTACCGAAGCTGGCGTTGCTCTCATCGAACAGCCGCTGCCACTGGGAAAAGATCAAGCGCTTGGCCGGATGAAACGACCGATTCCCGTCTGCGCGGACGAGAGCATTCACGACCATGCTTCGTTTCCGACACTCGTCGGAAGATATGACGCCGTGAATATCAAGCTCGACAAGGCCGGAGGACTGACAGAAGCGATGACCATGCTGGCCGAGGCCCGGCGGCGGAACTTCACCATCATGGTGGGATGTATGGTCGCGACGTCACTTGCGATGGCACCCGCTGTTCTACTCGCGCAGACCGTGTCCTTTGTGGACCTCGATGGACCACTTTTGCTCAGCAAAGATCGCCGTGACGGCCTGCGCTACGTCGACAGCCTGGTCTACCCGCCCTCGCCGGCTCTTTGGGGCTGAACCCCAAAATGGAACCTTTTGCCGGTCGTGACAGGTATTGCGGCACCTATCTGATTCCGTTCACGAAATTGCCCAGCTGTGAAACCATCCCAGTCAATTTTTTTTAGTAAACAAAAGCTTTTCGATTGCCACCGGTTCGGCTTAGCTTACACTCGATTCCAAGATCGCACCGCCGCTTGAGGCAGGGCGACGACAGGGACGGGGAAATGCAAATTCGGGGTTTGCTTTTCGGCGCCACCGTGGTGGCGCTTAGTGTGACATCGGCGTCCGCGACAATGCGGATCTCGGAAGATCGGGGTGGTCAGATCGGCCACTATCTTGACGCGTTCGCAACGGTGCGATCATCGGGCGAACGTGTAATCGTTGACGGAAATTGTCTGTCTGCCTGCACGCTGGTGCTCGGCGTTGTCCCGCGCGAGCGCATATGTGCCACCTCGCGCGCACGTTTCGGCTTTCATGCCGCATGGATGCCCGATCGCGATGGACGGCCCATTACCAGCCCGCTTGGCACTCAGGCTCTCTGGAGCATCTACCCGGTATCGGTCAGGCGTTGGATTCTCCGCCACGGCGGCCTGTCACGCAAAATGATCTTCATGCAGGGCGCCGAGCTCAGTGGCATCGTCCCAAGCTGCGATCGCGACACGCGCGATCAGGCACGATCAGCTCGTAGCATTACGCCACGTCCGGTGCGCTACGAATCCGCAAGTGCCTCCAGCGAACGCCACTAGCGCCATCGCCACGTAGGCCCGGCTGCCGAAATCCTGATAGAGCACGCCTGAAATTCCGGTGGCGGCCGCCATCGCAAGGCCGGCCGTAATCGCCAGATATCCTTGCGCGGTCGCCGCCTGTCGGGCCGGTGCGTTGTGCGCAAGAAACATCAGCGCCCCAAGATGAGTAGCTCCGAAAGACAGTGCATGGAGCAACTGCAGCCAAGGCAGCACAAGGGCGGGCGGATCGGCCGCCATTCCAAACCAGCGCAATACACCTGCCGCAGCACCGACCATCAACAGCGTTGTTGGTGAGAAAAAGGGTGGCAGGCGCGCCTGCACCGCGAAAAGAACGATCTCGGCGACGACGCCGAGCGCCCACAACACAGCAATGAAGGTGCCGTCGAATCCCGCCGCATGCCATTGGAGCGCGGAAAAGCCGTAGAACAACGCATGGCTCGCCTGAATGAGACTCGCTCCAACAAACACTGCGACGAATGCGGGGTCGCGCAGCGAGGCCGGACGTGTTGCGGCCGGTGAACCATGCTCCGGTGCGTTGACAGATAGTGGTTCCAGTTTCCAGGCCGCGAGGGCAATCAAAACGCTCGCCGCCGCCATGAGCCAGATCAGGTCGCGAGCGCGAATGATATCGGCCGCCAGGCCGGCTGCAAGATTGCCGAAAATGAAGGCGAACGAACCCCACAGGCGCACCGGTCCATAAGCCCGTCCCCGCGCTGCAAGGCCCTTGAGTGCGTAGGTTTCCGCCAGCGGCATCAGCGGCGTGTAGAAAAGCGACGTCAGTGTATAGGTGAGTAGAATCGCGATGACGCTGGTGGAAAGCCCCACAAGCACATAACCAGCAACGCTGCCGATACTCGCAAGGATAAGGACGTCGCGGGCGGCATCGCGGCGGTCGGCCTCCCGGGCCACCACAGGTATCGCCAGAACCCGAGCGACCATCGGCACCGCCAGGACGACACCAATCAGACTGGCATCCACGTCCTTTGCTTTGAGCCAGATGGGGAAGAAGGGCATCTGAATGCCCGGCAGTATGAACAAGGCCACGTAAAGCGCCGCAAGGCGCGGCACGAAGCCCCCGAACGTCTGGACGACAGACCGCAATTCGTTCGCCTCGCCCTCGGTCAACATATCGCAGAAAGTTGGCTTTCGGCCCAAGTCTGGGGCCCGATTGGTCCAGCGCCCAGTGCAAGCTCGACGGACTTCTCCTAGCAACGAAGACAGAGGCGCTTGCCGATTTGATCGCTCGGGTCGAGAGCCGGATTTTGCGAATTCTGTGGTCGCTGCGCGTTGCCGACGCTGCGCCGGAGGTCGAGACGACGCCACCCCCATCCGAGGTGTCCGCCGAGCCACCCACCACCGGCCGACCCATTGTCGTCGATCATGTCGTTGTCCGAAGACGAACGGTTTGCATTGTTTACGTGAGGAGATTCACGCCGCGATCAAACGCTCAAACATATCCACGTCCACGTTGCCCCCGGACAGGATCCCGACAACAATCTTGCCCTTCACATCTATCTTTCCGGCGAGCAACGCCGCGAGGCCAATGACCCCTCCCGGCTCAACCACGAGCTTGAGCTCGCTGAACGCATAGCGGACCGCGCGCGCGACTTCCGCATCGGTGACGGTCGTCCCCTGCCCGATAAGTTCACGCGTAATCGGAAAGGTCAGCTCCCCCGGGGTGTTGCTCATCAGCGCGTCACAAATCGTGCCGCTCATGCGTGCGTTTGCTTCGCGCTTGCCGCTGGCAAATGAGCGCAGCGTGTCGTCGAATCCTTCCGGCTCGACGACATAGAATTTTGCCCATGGCACCCGCGCCTTCACCCCAAGCGAAATGCCGGCGGCCAAACCACCTCCCGAGGCCCCCACGACGACCACGTCGGGCTTGAGCGATAGCTTCGCCAGGTCTTCGACAATTTCGGCACCAATGGTGCCCTGACCGGCGATGATCAACGGGTCGTCGTACGGGGGGACAAGCGTCGCCCCCCGATCGGACATGATCTTCTTGGCAATGGCTGCACGATCTTCGATGTTTCGATCGTAGGGAACGACTTCAGCGCCGAGCGCTAGCGTGCGCTCGCGTTTTGCCTTCGGCGCATCGGACGGCATGACGATGGTGGCACGCATGCCGAGCAGGCGCGCCGCGGCCGCCACGCCTTGCGCATGATTTCCGCTTGAATAAGCGACCACGCCGGCTGTCCGCCGCTCCTGCGGAATAGACGAGATCTTGTTGTAAGCGCCGCGGAACTTGAAGGACCCCGTGCGCTGTAATGTTTCCGCTTTCAGAAAGACCCGGGCCCCGATCGCGTCATCGAGCACGGGCGCGTTGATCAACGGCGTGCGAACCGCGACGCCGACAAGCCGTTGTGACGCGGCCTCAATATCTGCGGCAGTCGGTAGAATGGTATTGTCGATCGCTCCCATGACCTGAGCGTAGCGCGGCGTAGAGAGCCTGTCATGTGCGGTCCGGCCCGATCGCAGCTCTGCTCAGTGCTCGACGCCGGCGCTCATGTTGACATGAAGCCCTGCGTCAATTGCTGAAGGCTTGCGTCCGGAGCGCGCTCCGTGTGTCACATGCTCGAGGAATATTCGTGCGCTCGCTCCCCACGTCATGCCGAGCGCAAAATCCCGGCAATCCTGGCGTGAGCATTCTAGAGCACCCAGGCACGCAAGCCGCAGATCCTCATCAAGCACGCCCACGGTGGCATCTCCAACGACGTCGCGCAGCGCCGCCGCCGGGAATGCGGCGACAGGCACGCCGCTCGCCAGTGCCTCCAGCAACACGAGCCCGAAGGTATCCGTGCGGCTCGGAAACACGAAGACGTCAGCTGCCGCATAAATTTCGGCAAGCGCCTCACCTTGGCGCGGCCCGAGAAAAATTGCGTCCGGAAAATTCCGCGCCAGCCCGTTCCGCGCCGGGCCGTCGCCGACGACAACTTTGGTCCCCGGCAGGTCGAGCTTCAGGAATGCATCAAGGTTTTTCTCCACCGCGAGGCGGCCGACCGTCAAAAAGATCGGGCGCGGAAAATTCAGGGTGGCCTGTGCGCTCGGCCGGAAAAGCTCGGCATCGACACCGCGCGGCCACAGCTTGACGTTGTTGAATCCGCGCGTCGTGAGCTCGGAGGCAAGCGTCGGCGTTGCGGCGAGCGTTGCGGCACCTGGCGCATGAAACCGGCGTAACCAGGCCCATGTCACCTCGCTGGTCCACCGCTCCGGCATCGGCAAGCGCTCGGCGATGTAATCGGGAAAGCGGGTGTGAAAGCTGGTCGTGAACGGCCAGTCGTTGCGCAGACAGACACGACGCACGGCGTGTCCGATTGGGCCTTCCGTCGCGACGTGGATTGCATCCGGCCGACTTTGCTCAAGTCGGCGCCTAACATAGCTCGACGCAGCCAAGGCCAGGCGAATTTCCGGATAGCTCGGCATTGGCAGGGTCCAGAACTGGTCGGGACTGAGAAACTCCAGTTCACACCCGAGGGCATGCGACTCGCGGCTGACATGACCCAAGGTGCGGACGACGCCGTTGACCTGCGGATGCCAGGCGTCGGTGGCCACCAGAATTTTCATGCAATCAGGCCGCTTTCGCTGCTGGGGGCAGCGCCTCGGCCGCATCGGCAACATGGCCCGTGTGGGTCCAGGTGATGATCTCGAACCGGCCGTCGTACCCCTCCACGACCGCCGTGCAGCTTTCCACCCAGTCGCCACAGTTGATGTAACGCAGGCCATAGTCATTGTGCATCGCGGCCGTATGAATGTGGCCGCAGATCACCCCGTCTGCCTGGTAATGTCTGGCTTCGGTCGCCAGCGCCTTTTCGAAAGCACCAATGTAGTTGACGGCATTCTTGACCTTCAGCTTTGCCCATTTCGATAACGACCAATAAGGCGCCCCAAGAATGCGACGAAACGCGTTGAAAACCCTATTGGCGGTAAGTGCAAATTCGTAAGCCTTGTCGCCGAGCAGAGCGAGCCAACGCGCCTGGGTCACCACAAGGTCAAATATGTCGCCGTGGACGACCAGGTAGCGGCGGCCATCGACACCGGTATGGATCGTGTTTTCCAAGACCTCGATGCCACCGAAATGCGTGCCGTAATAGCCGCGCAGGAATTCGTCATGATTACCCGGAACGTAGATGACCCGAGCACCCTTGCGCGCCTGCCGCAGAATCTTCTGCACGACGTCATTGTGCGTTTGCGGCCAATACCAAGAGGAGCGCAACGCCCAGCCGTCGACGATGTCGCCGACGAGATAAATCGTTTCGGCTTCGTGATGGCGGAGGAAGTCGAGAAGCTTGTCGGCCTGACAGCCGCGCGTACCAAGATGCACATCGGAGATGAAGAGCGAACGAAACCGTCGCGTGGCGTTGTCCGTCACGGCGCGACGATCTCCAATGCGATGATCATGTGAGACATTTACCAGCAGCCCGTTTCAGTTTTGTGACAACGTCGTTTACGTATTTCATACTATTGGGGTTTTACACGTTTCGCCGAGACGGCACGTCGAAACCGAACCAGCGTATACGCGCCGAACGGTTTAACCCTGCGCCGCTCGATGAGTTCGGCGCCGCCGTGCGCTTGCGCCCAGGCTGCCAGCCGCTGAAACGGAAACTCCGGACGCAAGCCCAGTTTGCGCGCCTTCTGCGCCAGCAACCGTTCAACGGCCGCCATCAGCCCGCGTTCGGAATACAGATGGTTAACCAGGATGATCTGGCCACCGGGACGAAGCACGCGCGCGCATTCCGACAGTACTCGTTCAGGCTCCTCGACGAGCGTGATCACGAACTGACCGACGACGCAATCGAAAGACGCATCGGCGTAGGCCAGCTCCTGCGCATCCATCACCGCCAGTTCCTTTACGAATGGATAGCGGCCAGTCAGGAGCCGCTCGCGTGCGCGTGCAATCATCGGCTCTGAGATGTCGATGCCGACGATTTCCGTCGTTGCATCGTAATCATCGAACGACAGCCCCGTCCCCACTCCGATTTCGAGAATTCGGCCACCGACCTTACGCGCGGCTGACGCAGCGGCGCGCCGACCGTTCAGGAAAATGGGACCGCATAACGCATCATAAATCGGCGCCAAGCGCGCATAGGCCTGTTCCATCACGTGACGATCAGGATCGCGCAACATCGGTGTCCTCCCCGAATCAGTGAGCTGTCGCCCGCGATCAGGTATCAACCGATTGCTACAGGACGGCGACACTATGTCACGACCGCGGCCGCGACCGCCACGGCCCCACCACGCCCTTGACGGGTCGAGGTCCGCCCCTAACACTCGCCGGCAAAAGGAGAGCCCATGAACCTTGGAATTGCCGGCCGCAAGGCCATTGTTTGCGCGTCGAGCCGCGGGCTCGGCAGAGCATGCGCGCGTGCCTTGGCGGAAGCGGGCTGCGAGGTGGTGATCAACGGACGCGACAGCAAAAAGCTGGAAGCCACCGCAACGGAGCTGTCGAGTTTTGCAGGGATCAAGGTGATACCCGTCGTCGCCGACGTGGCGACACCCGAAGGCCAGAAGGCGCTTCTGTCGGCGTGCCCGCAGCCGGATATCCTCGTCAATAACAATGGCGGCCCGCCCATGCGGGATTTTCGCGAGCTTACACGCCAGCAGATGATCGATGGCGTGATCGCGAACATGGCGGTTGCGATCGAATTGATCCAGAAGGTCATCGACCCCATGTGCGAGCGCAAATTCGGTCGCATCGTCAATATCACCTCTGCTTCGGTAAAAATGCCGTTGGCCGGTCTCGATCTGTCATCGGGAGCACGCGCGGGTCTGACCGCATTTCTGGCCGGAGTTGCGCGCACCGTCGCGGACAAGAACGTCACCATCAACAACATATTGCCGGGTGCTTTCGACACCGACCGGCTGCGCGGCACTTTGAGCAAGACCGCCGAACAGAAAGGTAAAAGCATCGACCAAGTGGCCGCCGAGCGTGCGGCCTCGATTCCCGCGAAGCGTTTCGGCACTCCGGATGAATTCGGCGCAGCATGCGCGTTTCTTTGCTCAACGCATGCCGGCTATATCACCGGACAAAATTTGCTGATCGACGGCGGCAATTTCAGCGGCGCGTTCTGAAAATGGATGTACGTAAGCCTAGTTCATCTCGAGGGATCAAAGTCTTAACGAAAACGGCGCAAACTAGGACAACAGTGGGGACAACATCTCCCCGGTACTGGAAGTAAGAAATTCTCCCAAGCTGTCCTTTGTCATTTGCCGCTTAGGTCGCTGCATCGTTGCCATTGGCGGATGCCATGAGTGGACCAGGAAGGTTCTCCTGTGATGGGCAGGAAGAGCCTTCAATGAATGCTATCGCCGCCCCTTCTCTGACACCGACATTAACGTCGTTGGACCAAGGTCCAACGTTCCTGCCGTTGTGTTTGGTCTCCGGCATTAGTTAGCGTTGCGTGTATTTGTGCGACCACGTTCGGTGGTGGCTCACATGGATAATGGCGGCGTAGCAACTTGCTTAGCGACCATTAGTGTTGTGTTAGCTGCGGTCGTATTTCCAGCCGAGAACGCCCGCACCGGACCGATGCAATTCATTGAACGTTACTTGGGCTTTTCGCCAGCTGGTCGTCGTAGTGCTGGTGGCAATTGTCGCTGTGGCAGGGTTTCGGCTGGCGACGAAGTGATCTCCCGGAAGTCGATGATCATTTTGGTGATCATTTCTAATACGGTCTCTAGGGCGGACGTTGCGTGCGCTCGGCTGCGAAATCAGGCGTCAGCGGCGAGGCGGGGGACGTCCCTCTTCAACGGGTAATTCGACCGTGCCGCCCTGTGCGAGGCATTCCTCTCTTGGCACGGCAACAATGCGCCCGTTCGTTTTCCGGCAATTGCCCGATCCGAGTTGATAGCCAGTTTTGCAGGGCTCACCCGTATAGGGATAAAAGTCCGCACTGGGATTAACACAATACGCTTGACGGTCGGACGACGTTTGCGGGGCCATTTGGGCGGCGGCTGGTAAGATGGGTAGGAGACACGCCGTGACGCAGGCAATTAAGCGCATAGGGCCTCCTGCACGTAGTCGGAGTAAACGTCTATACCCCCAGGTGGGCAAGCCCCTCCCCCATATGTGCTGCACTCTATTCGTGGCATTCAAACCCAACGTGGCAGCGGTCGCTATCATGAAGGTCGGCATTATGTTCGGTTCTGCTTCGGTGATCCCGAAGAAGCGAAAGCATTTCAGGAAGAGTTTGGCGGGGAGCTAATTAACCCGTCAACGTAGTCGGCGTTGCCTTCGTGGGCATCGGACATCCGACATCAACTCCTAACAACTTGACGTTGGTCTGGTCGCCATCATCGACTGTCAGGCTAAGCTGTAAGTGCGGATAGTTCTGTGTTCTCGCAAGTTCAGGCAGTAATGCGGGATCGCTGGGGGGAAAGCTGAATATGTATCCGGCTGGGTAGGCTGGGTATGGGTCCAGTGACCTAACGGAAACTTGTGTCGGGAGCCCCGGCGAGGTCGAGATGCGCTCGACGTAACACATATAGCCATGTTGGCCGTCTCGCCACTCTTGCCAGTTCTGTTCTTTGGCCACCTGATCGGATGTATCTAATGTCAGCCCTCCCACTGATGGCCATGGGTTTGGTGTATGTGTGTTCGTGCCCATTGATTTCGCTCCCCTATCGAACGTGGCCGCTGGCGGCGCAGTCATATGCTCGCCGATTGGACTGGATTGCGCTACGACCGTTCTATCACTCCATCCCTTCCGACAGGCAGCCTGAGTGAGCCGGTCATGGCATTAGTGAAACCACGACCATATCCACATCACTGGAAATAAATTGAATAAAATTAGCAACGCCGCAACTCGAAATGGCCAAACTGCAACTGCACGACTAGTTCGTCCCTTTAAATGTTGTTCAGCGTATTTGGCTATCCACAACAGTCCGCACCCTGCTGCTAACAGAATTATGATTCCTATTGCGGCCTCATAATCAAGCTCCATTGGCCAGCCTCCGTTGCGCTACCCTAATCTCATGACTGTCATGATCTATGACGCTGGATTGAGCTATGACTGGTCCAATACCGCCGAAAGCGGACATTCGTCAGTGCTGTTGGCATGTCCGGACATTTTTCGGCGGTCTCAGTTTGTATCAGCCGGTCTCCGCTAGTCGTTGTCCGGGCCGTAAAAGCTCCGCAGAAGCCGATAATGGCCGCCAGTCGAAATGTACTCCTGGTGCAGGCAGCCTGATTGATTGCAAAGCGGCGCACCACCATCGCAGTGGAAATGCTCGAAGTGCAGCTTAATCAGCCGCGAATTCTGGAAATACGTAGCGAAGTAGTGCTCGGCTCTCGGCGACTGGCTGCACATCTGCATTACAGCGCTCCGAACCTCTACGGGAAGTTGTCTGATATGCTCAGGATTCCAGCGATGCTCGCGAGCGAAGCCGCCACGTGGATATGCTGGGCCTATTAGGCCGCATACACTCAATAGCACTACGAGCATCGGTAGCTGATGCGCGACAAGGCTGATAAATTCCCGCCGCATCATGGCCGTCTCCGGCACGAACGCAGGACATACGAAGCATAGCACTTGGAAAAGGTTTGCCTATGTCCGCTTGGGGTCAAGAGCAGACATGTGCAGTGCAATACTGAATGTCTGCTAAGAGCCAACAGTCCGAACCGCAGCCTTAGATACCCCTAGAACGCTCAGCTTGGCTTGGCGGGCAAGATACAGTGCCGTAAGAGCAGAACACACAACAGTCGCCTGGCTTCGGCTTAAGTTCTACACCACACCCTTTGCAGACATAAAAATACTGACAAGCGTCAGTCGGCATTTGCTCAACTGTTTGGTGCCCACACTTAGGACAGGTGATTGTAGAAGTCTTGATCATGGACGGCGTTGCCTAGGTGGCCAACACCATCCGAGGACAAATGTTCCTTTCTATCAACACCGCTTCGAGGCTAAGCAAGCG
>Ga0182036_10000068_pt1 | contig 40994 bp, 33 predicted proteins | sample sta12Cox44000080_FD_125966 | JGI IMG/M metagenome (GOLD analysis project Ga0182036, IMG submission 125966) | Lab enrichment of tropical soil microbial communities from Luquillo Experimental Forest, Puerto Rico - statoxic.12C.oxic.44.000.080 | ecosystem: Environmental > Terrestrial > Soil >...
GAACGATGGTCGAGCGCGGAGTCACCGGCGCTGTGCCTTGCGGGTCGGTCGGGCCAAACACTGCGACGACAGGCAGGCCTACAGCGGCGGCAATGTGCATCGCTCCCGAATCATTGCCGATGAAAAGATGACACTGAGAGAGCAGCGGCGGGAGATCGGCGATAGCCGTTTTCTCCGTGAGGTCGATGGGAGGTCTGCGTAGTTCCGAACAGATCGCACGGGTAACCGCCGCTTCGCTAGCCGTTCCGAAGAGAATCACGTCGGCATCGGTTTGCGCCTGTAGCCGGTTGGCGAGCTCTGCAAATCGGGAGGGTGGCCAGCACTTCGCCGAACCGTAGGAAGCACCGGCGCCGATCGCAATGCGCAACGCATCCTGGCGCGCGCCGGACGCAGCAAGAAACTCAGCCGCACTGCGGCGGTTCTGCTCCGAGACGTGGAGAGTGATGATCGGTTCATCCAGGAGCGAATCGATCCATCCGGCGCGGCGAAGAAGTTCCAGATAATAGAACTTTTCATGTGGCGGAATTTCGTTCGATTTCGGAACAGGAACCGCGTGAGTCAGGAGAAAGGCCCGTCCATCGCGGGCATAGCCGATGCGCTGTGGGATCCCAGCGCGCCAAGCCAGCCAAGCGGCGTCGAAAGCATTTTGCAGAAGAAGAGCGACATCGAACCTCATGGTACGCAATTCTGCGACCAAGCGCTCACGGCCGAACATTCCCGAATGTTTGGAGCGCGAATCGTAGGCGATGAGTTGATTCGAGATCCCCTGATCTCGGTAGACGTCCGCAACATAGGGTCGTGCGAGAATGGCAATTTCAGCCTCCGGGAAGCGGCAGCGCACGGCTCGCAACGCCGGAACCGCCATGATGGCGTCTCCTACCCAGTTCGTCGCGCGAATTAGAATCTTCACGCGGCGGCACCCATCTTTCGAGCGAGCAACCGATCCAAGACGTTGAGGAAGTCTGCTTCCGGACTGACCGCCATGTCAATCACGGCAGTGAATAAGGGAACCCCCTCGAGCTTCAATCCCGAGAGATTCATTGCGTCTTTTTCCGTGGTGATAAACGCTTTGGCGCCGCCGTCGGCTCCAGCTTTTTTAATCCTCAAAACGTCCTGCTCCGTGTAACGGTGGTGATCGGCGAAGACGGCCCGGCCGCAAATCGCGAGTCCCCAGGTTTCGAGATCTCGAAAGAAAGCCTCGGGATTGCCGAGACCACAGAAAGCGAAAAACGGCCCGGCGCTGATTCCCGTCGCCGATTCGAGCTGCATCCCGCCTCCATAGCGGCGAAATCCCAATAATCGGGTTGTGGCCACAAACACCGGAAAATGAGAAAGCTTTTCGATAGCTTCGGGGGCTCCGGGCACCACCTCCGTACGCGTAAAGACAACAACGTTGGCACGGCTCATTGCGGAAAGAGGTTCGCGAAGACGCCCCGCCGGAAGCAAAGGTTCGCCTCGCATCGGTCGCGAGGCATCCAACAAGAGAATGTCCAAGTCGCGAGCGAGCGCGAGGTGCTGAAAACCGTCGTCAAGAAGAAAAATGTCCACGGGCTGCTCGGCTTCGAGCCGCCTGCCCTCGGCAAAGCGGTTCTTCCCTACCCCGAAGGCAACGCGATTCTGCAGGCGAAATTTCATCAGTTCGACTTCGTCGCTGCTGCCCGCGGACCCGCGATAGCCCCGGCTGAGAATGGCCACGCGCTTTCCTTCCGCAAGCAACCTTTCGGCGAGCCAGATCACCATTGGTGTCTTGCCCGTACCCCCGACGCTCAAGTTGCCAATACTGATGACCGTGGCCTTCAAGCGCTTCCGTTTGAGCCAGCCTTTCTGGTACATCCAGACACGCGCGTCGATGCCGGCGCCATAGAGCAGAGAAAGCGGCCAGAGAAGATCGCGCAGGAATGGGCTCGCGTTCATCGTGCTGCGCCATTCAGGTGGAGTGCAATTTTGGCAAACGCCCGGCCGGTAGCCCCTCGGCTGCTCTCGACAAGGCTTCGCGCCTTTTCGCTCATCTCTCTCATGCGCCCGGGGTTCCGAAATAACTCAATCCAGGCCACGCCGACATCCTCGGGGCTTTCGACCTGAATGGCCGCGCCGGCCGAGACGAAACGTGACGCAATCTCCGCAAAGTTCTCCATCGACGGTCCAAAAACGGGAACCTTACCAAACGCTGCCGGTTCCAAAATGTTATGGCCGCCCGATGGGACCAGCGACCCTCCCACAAACGCGCCGTCGGCTACGCGGTAAAGCGAAGCCAATTCGCCGATGCTGTCAAGCAGGAGCACGGTGGCGTTGTCCGGGATCGCAGAGTCCCGGGCAGAGTTGTCGGATGGCCCGTCGATTGGCGCGGGACCTGGAATCGGCAATGCGGAACGCCGAATAAACTTGCGATGCGATTCGTCGATGTACTCCGCGGCGGCGGCAAATTGCTCCGGCTTGCGAGGCGCAAGAACCAGGAAGGCGTCGCGATACTCGCCTTGCAGGGTTCCAAAAGCGATAAGCGCGAGCGGCTCTTCGCTCGTGACCACGCTCCCGGCTACGATAACCGGCGAACGGCCGCTACGCTTCACTTCGGCCTCCAGCCAATTCGAGAGCGGGGTAGGTAAAGGAAGCTCTGAGTCGTATTTCAAATTGCCGCTTGCCGTGACCCGCTCCGCAAGCGCCCCGAGAGCGCGGATGCGCTCGGCGTCCTTCTCGGTTTGCATCAGAAAGGCGCTCGCTTGGGAGAGCGCATCCTTCAGAAACGGCCGCAGGAAGAAGCCAAAAGCTTTAAACGACTTCCGATATCGCGCAAAGGAACGGTCCGAGATGCGCCCGCTGACAAAAAGAACAGGGATTTTGCGCTGACCGGCCTGCCGCAGAAAATTTGGCCAGATTTCGGTTTCCAGAACGAGCACAAGAGCGGGCTGCACGGCAGCGAAGGCGCGACGAACACAAAAACTCCAGTCGAGCGGAAAATAAATCACGGCGTCGGCAAAAGACAGCCGCTCGCGGGCCAGGGCTTGCCCCGTAATCGTCGCGGTCGAAACAATGATAGGCCGGTCCGGGTAGGCCGCCTTCAACCGACGCGCCAGCGGAATACCGGACAGCACTTCCCCCACGCTGACGGCGTGAATCCAGATCGCGCCGGCGCGCCCGACCGGGAGCTGGGCGAAAGCGGGATAGGATAACCCCAGACGCTCACGCAAATTGAAGAAATACTTGCCATGACGCAGGCCCCACACCAACCAGTACGGCGTGAGCAATAAGGCCGCCAGGCCCATAAACAGGCTATAAATGAAATACACTATGCGTGGCTCCGGTTCATTCGCGCCCGCCGGTAGCAGGCAGGCGCACATCGCAGAGCAACCCTGCGAATCCCCCAGGAATCGAAGGCGTCAATATGAGAAAATTCTATTATAACCCTTCCCGAAAGCTAACCCTTTTCCTCCTTGCCTTGATGGCTTTGCCTTGGGGGGCCAACAAGATGGCGGCGCAGTCGCAAGACGCGCTGCGGACCTCCGCTCTCGAATCGCACGAGGGCATGACCATCTCGGCCCGACCGTGGACCGACCCGGCGCTTTACAAGGCAAAATTTCACAAAAAGTCGCCCTACGCGGCCGGCCTTGTGGCCGTGCAGGTGACGTTCCGCAACGATTCGGGTGACAGCCTTCGGGTGAACCTCGCACGCATCCGCCTGAACATCACGCTTTCCGAAGACAACCGTCAAGCTGTGGATCCCTTGACATCCGAACAGGCGGCCGACTTGATATTGCAGCCGGCTACAAAGAATCTAGGCAAGAGCAGGTTTCCCATCCCTATCGGCGGGCCAAAAGTGGGACATGACAAAAAATGGGTGGAAGTGGAACAAGAGCTGCGAGATGCCGGCGTAAGAGCCAGCATTGTCGCGCCACACAGTTCCGTCGAAGGACTGCTGTATTTTGATCTGCAGGGCCAATTCGCACTGCTAAATAGCTCCCGGCTCTACGTTCCCGACGTCGTGGCCCTCGAAAAGAACCGTGAATTGCTGTACTTCGAGATTGACCTGAGCCAAGCCGGAGCGCAATAGGCGATCCACTTGGTTTTATCCGTAGTCCACGGCAGATTCTCTTAAGAACACGCGAATCTTCGCCGAAGGTTTGCGCCGATGGTCGCGGTCGGCTACCATGACCTGTGCCAGTTTTCTTGAACACCACGGACCCATGTTGAAACTTCTCGACGAACTGAACCCGGAACAACGCCAAGCCGTAGAAACGCAGGAGGGCCCAATATTGATTCTCGCCGGCGCGGGAACGGGCAAAACGCGGGCGATCACCTACCGCATCGCCAACCTGATTGCCAAGGGCGTGCCTGCCGAATCGATTCTGGCGGTGACCTTCACCAACAAAGCCGCGGAGGAAATGCGCAACCGCGTCACAAATTTGTTGTTGCGCGCTGGCGTCCCTCCCGGGCAGCCGTGGGTTTCCACGTTCCATTCGCTGTGCGCGCGGGTTCTGCGCCGCGAAGCACCCGCAGCCGGGCTCCCGCGCGACTTCACCATTTACGACGACGACGACCAAGTCGCCGCGGTGAAGTTGGCCATGGCCAAGCTGCGGATCGAGGCGGATGACCTGACTCCCCGCAACGTCCTGAGCCGCATCAGTTATGCCAAGAATCATGGTCAAACACCCGAGCAAGTCCGTGCCGAAGCTTTCAGCCAGGACGGGCGTCAGACCGCCGACATCTACAGCGCTTATGAAGAGGTGCTCGAGGACAGCAGCGCTCTCGACTTCGATGACCTGCTGTTGCGGTCCCGGAGAATGTTGCGGGAGTCACCCGCCGTCCGCGAGAAGTGGCAGGCACGCTTCCAATACCTGCACGTGGATGAGTATCAGGATACCAACCGCGTGCAGTACGAACTCATGCGGCTGCTCACCGGGCCGCAGCAAAATATTTGCGTGGTGGGTGATGAAGATCAGTCCATCTACGCCTGGCGCGGCGCCGATGTTTCGATCCTGCAGAGTTTCTCGCGCGACTTCTCCAAGGCACGGATCGTCAAACTGGAACAGAACTATCGTTCGACGCAAAACATTCTCGATGCGGCCGCCGCAGTCGTCGCCAATAATCCGGATCGCCTGGGGAAATCGCTGAGAGCCGAGAAAAGCGCCGGAGTTAGTCTGAAATTCTTCGAAGGGCGGGACCCGCAAGCCGAAGCGGAGTATGCTGCCGGAGAGCTGGAGCGCATTCTCAAAGAAGACTCAGACCAAACCTGCGCCGTCGAGTATCGCACCAATTCGCAGTCACGAGCTTTTGAGGAAGTTTTCCGCCGGCAGGGCCTCCGTTACCGGCTGGTTGGCGGATTCAGTTTTTACCACCGCGCCGAAGTAAAAGATGCCCTTGCATATGTGCGTTTGGCCATGCATCCCGAAGACGATATTTCCCTGCTGCGCGTTCTGAACGTACCGCCGCGGGGCATCGGAAAAACCACCGTTGATTCGCTCCGGGAAACCGCGCGAAATGACGGAACTCCCTTGTGGAACGCCATTGAGAAAACCGTTTCTGGCGGCGTGACCGCGCGTGCCGTTGCGCCGCTACGCGCCTTCCTGGAGCTTGTCGGCAAGCTCAAAGAAGCGCTTTCCACGAAAGGACCTGCCGAATTCTTGCACGTTGTTCTGGAGGAATCCGGATATATGGACATGCTGAAGGACCGCAACACAGCCGAGGATGTTGCGCGGAAGGAAAACCTGGAAGAGCTCGCGCGCGCCGTGGCTGAGAGTATGGAAGCCGGAGAATCGTTCACCGACTTTCTCGATGGGGCGTCATTGGTAAGCGACGCCGATCAATACGACGGCAAGCCCGGCGTGACCCTGATCACACTGCACAGCACCAAGGGCCTCGAGTTCGATCATGTGTTTCTCACCGGTATGGAAGAAGGCATCTGCCCGCACAGCCGCTCAATCAACGAAGACAAGGGAATCGAGGAGGAACGCCGCCTCGTTTACGTGGGGATGACCCGGGCGCGAAAGTCGCTGACGCTCACCCGCGCCGTGTACCGCCGCGTTTTTGGCAATGAGCTGCAGTTGCGCGCTTCCGAGCCCTCGCGTTTTCTTTCGGAAATCCCCGGCGAATTGGTGGAAACGGTGCGAGGCTCGCTGGCCGAGATCGGCGAAAAGCGCCGCTACGAACCCGATCCGGAATATTCCTATTCACCCGAGGAATTTCTTCGCCGCGTTCGCCGTGACCAAAAACCTGCAGCCCCCGCGCGGCGGGCTACCCCCGCACCCGCATTGGGGCGCGCCGCCACGAAACGCGGAGGCGATGCGAACCCTATGCTGGGGCGAAAGGTGCGGCATCCCAGTTACGGCGTCGGAACCGTCGTGGCCGTCGAAGGCGACGATGAAGATCGGCGAGTTTCCGTAAGCTTCCCCGGACGGGGTACCAAGAAATTCATCGAGCGCTACGCGCAGCTCGAACAGGCTTGAACCGCACAACTCGGATGATCCGCGGCAGGTTGCGTGCCAGGGCATCTCGGGGTACATTGAGGTCGTTTCTGCTCCCATGTGCCGCATCGGGGTGACTTCCTTCCGCCGGCTTTCCAAGGCGTGATCGGAGAAGATGGGTGGCCTCACAACTCTTCCGCTGCAAAGATATCGACCAACTGATTTCCGATTCCGAACATCCCGAAAAACGCCTTAAGAAAACGCTCGGTTGGATCACGCTGACTGCCCTTGGCATCGGCGCCATCATCGGGACGGGCATTTTCGTGCTCACTGGCACCGCCGCCGCAGGGGAAGAAGTCCAGTATCCCTCGATCTTGAAAGCCCCCGTTCTAGATGTGCTCTTCCACGGCGCGCATGCGGCGGGAATCAGCGGGCGCCCCGGCGCAGGCCCGGCGATTGCTCTTTCCTTTTTTCTCGTCGCGGTTGTCTGCGGATTCGCGGGCCTGTGTTACGCAGAACTGGCCTCCATGATTCCCATTGCCGGCAGCGCGTACACGTACACCTATGCGACGCTCGGCGAGCTGGTCGCCTGGATTATTGGCTGGGACTTGATTCTTGAATATGCCGTTTCCAACATGGCCGTCGCTGTCGGCTTCTCCGCCTACATTGATAGCCTGCTCGAAACGTTTGGTGTTCACCTGCCTGTGGCGTTAAGCACTCCTGCGTATTCACCCGCAACCGGCTGGGCTCTTCATTTCAACATGGTCGGGTTCCTGATTGTCATGCTGCTGACCGTCTTGCTTGTTTTGGGGATTCGTGAATCCGCAGGCGCGAACAGCATCATGGTGGCCATTAAGCTTGTTGCCATTTCTCTTTTTATCGTCTTTGCCTCGAGATACATCAAGCCCATGAACTGGCACCCGTTTATGCCCAACGGCTGGCAGGGCGTCCTGACCGGCGGAGCCATCGTTTTCTTCAGCTACATCGGATTCGATTCGGTGTCGACGGCGGCAGAGGAATGCCGGGATCCGAAGCGCGATCTTCCGCTCGGAATCATGGCCTCGCTGTTTGTGTGCGCTACGCTCTATGTCGGCGTTGCCGTCGTTTTGACAGGCATTCAGCCGTTTCACATCTTCAAAGGGGATGCCGCGCCGGTAGCCACGGCGCTGCACAATATCGGCCTGGACCGGCTGCAACAATGGGTGACCATCGGCGCGCTAATGGGAATGATCTCTTCGCTGCTGGTCTATCAACTCGGCCAAGCGCGCGTGTGGTTTGCGATGTCGCGCGACGGTCTCCTCCCAGGCGCTTTCTCGAGAGTGCACAAGCGGTTCCGTACGCCGCACGTCGCTACCTGGGTTGCCGGAGTTTTTGTTGGAATCCCTGCCGGGATTTTCGATATCGGGACGCTTGCCGACCTGTCCAACATCGGGACTTTGTTTGCTTTCCTGCTGGTGGCCATCGCCGTGCTGATTCTCAGAAAATCTCAACCTAATCGCCCCCGCGGGTTTCGCGTGCCCTTGGTGCCTTTCATCCCGATCCTCGCGATCCTCACCTGCCTCTTGCTCATGGCCAGCTTGACGCTGGAGAATTGGATTCGCTTTTTCGTCTGGCTGGCAATCGGGCTTGTGATCTACTTCCTTTATAGCCGCAAACGGAGCACGCTCGAGTTGCCCACGCCGCACTAGGGAAGCCGGGACATGGATGGGAAACTAGCTAAGAATTTAAGGATGCCTGCGATCCCGCTGATCGCCGCCGTCACTGCCTTTGCAGTGCTTCCCGGCTCGATCATGGCTTGGGGCAGGAACGCTCACCGACTCATCGTCAATAAAGCAGTGGATACGCTGCCTGCCGACATCCGCCCTTTTTTCGAGGCGAATCGCGGCTTTATGATGCAGCACGTAACCGACCCGCTGGATGTTCTCGCGAAAAACCCTTCCGAGCGGCGCAACGACTTCATCGCTCTGGACAAATATGGACGCTTTCCTTTCCTGGCCCTGCCCCGCAGCTACAAGTCGGCCGTGACTAAGTTTGGCAAAATCAAGCTGGTCGCGGGCGGCCTCCTGCCGTGGCAAATCGGCGTTTACAGCGAAAGACTCACAGAAGCATTGAAAGCGGGAAAATGGGAAGACGCCAAACTCGATGCGGCTCTGCTCGCGCACTACGTCGCGCAGGCGCACGATCCCTTCAGCACCAGCGATAATTTCGATGGCCATCTGAGCGGGCAAGCGGGAATCAACGACCGGTTTGGCAGCTCGTTGACAGACCGCTACTCCTCGTTTTTCCCCATGCGTCCCAACGATGCATCCTTCGTCAGCGATCCCACCGACCATGCGTTTGACGCCTGCCTCAGCGCGCATCGCTGGCTCGAATCGATTCTCTTGGCCGACCGCAACGCGCTTCGAGGAGAGAACTCCTATACGGACGAATACTACGATCGCTTTTATAACGAGGCAGGAGCCATTCTGATCCGCCAGCTCTCGGACGCGGCGACCGACATCGGTTCCTTCTGGCTCACCGCATGGACCAACGCGGGCCGGCCGGCTCTGCCGCATTGATTCTCGAGGATGAAACCACCAAGGCTCTCTCCGCGAATCGACTCGCTCCCCAAAGCTGAGCTTCATTTGCACCTGGAAGGTTCCGTCCAGCCAAGCACGGCGCGTACGCTCATGGCCCGTCACGGCGTCAAGGCATCCGAGCAAGAGGTTCTCGAGCGGTATGCCTTTCACGATTTCCCCGGTTTTCTTGAGACCTTCAAATGGCTAACTTCGTTTTTGCGTGAGCCGCAGGACTACGCCCTCGTTGCCAGCGATCTCGCCGAGCGCCTGCTCGAGCAGAACGTGGTTTACGTGGAAGCCACGCTATCGGTGGGCGTCATGCTTTTGAGAAAGCAGCAACCGGAAGCCAATTTTGAAGCTTTGCTTTGTGCCACCGAGCCATTCGAGCGCCGCGGTCTTTGTTTTCGGTGGGTGTTTGACGCGGTTCGGCAATTCGGCGCCGCGGCTGCGATGGAAGTGGTGCAAGCCGCCAAGACCTGTGAATCCAAGGGCATCGTCGCCTTCGGCATCGGCGGAGACGAGTTGCAAGTAGAGACCGCGGCGTTTCGTCCGGTGTACGAGCGGGCCGCAGAACTTGGCTTGCATCGGCTGATTCATGCGGGCGAAGTAGGTGGCCCGGAGAGAATTCGCGAAGCCGTTCAGTTGCTGGAAGTCGAACGCATCGGACACGGCATCGCGGCCATCAAGGACCGGGTGCTCATGGATCTCCTCGCGGAACGCAAGATCCCTTTGGAGATCTGCCCGCAAAGCAACGTGCGAACGGGCGCCCTGGCTCGTCAATTTTCTCGTGAACATGTGCGAATCGCGGAGCATCCCCTGCCGGCCTTTCTCCGTCATGGAATACCGGTCGTGCTGTCGACCGACGATCCGGCGCTATTTCATACCACTTTGCGTGACGAATACGACGCTGCCAAGCAAATGGGCTTAGAAGACAGCGAGCTCGAACAAATCTGCGAAATGGGCTTCCAGTACGCCTTTGGTCCCGCTTCCAAAAGGCGCACGACATGATGCGGCGCGCGGAAATGTTATACTGGCGGCATGAAAGCACACGTGTGGGTGATGCCAAAACGCACGGTCCTCGATCCCCAAGGACAAACGATCCAGCATGCCCTTTCAGGGCTCGGGTACGCGGCCGTGAAAGATGTGCGCCAGGGAAAATTCTTCGTCTTGAATCTCGATGGCTGGGGCCGTGAGGAAGCACAAAGGCAGCTGGAACGGATTTCCAAGGAAGTGCTGACCAATCCAGTCATCGAGGAATACCGTTTTGAGATCGTAGACTGAGCCGATGGCAATGCCGCATCAGGCAGCCGCTCATGGGTTTCCTGCCGTCAGGTTCGCGTTGATAAAATCTCTCTGAGGTGCGTCCCGCCGATGTGCGGAATTCTCGGATACATTGGGCCCAAAAAAGTCGTGCCCGTGGTCATCGAGGGCCTTCGCAAACTCGAGTATCGCGGTTACGACTCCGCGGGCATCGCGGTGGTGAACGGCACGGGCAAACTGGAGATCCGTCGAGCCCCGGGAAAGCTTCGCAACCTCGAAGAAGCCATCGCCCGCTCGCCCCTCGAAGGGACCTACGGCATCGGCCACACCCGCTGGGCCACCCATGGCCGGCCTACGGAAGAGAATGCTCACCCTCATCGCGACTGCACCGGACAAATCGTCGTCGTGCACAACGGAATCATCGAAAACTATCTTGAGCTGAAGGAAAAGCTCCAAAAGGAAGGCCACAAGTTCGCCACGGAAACGGACACGGAAATTGTGGCGCACCTGGTAGAGAAGAATTCGCAAGGCGGCGCTCCGCTCGAGGAAGCGGTTCGCCGCTCCCTGAAAGAACTACGCGGCATTTATGCCCTGGTTTTTCTCTCCGCCAAAGACCCTCAGAAAATTGTCGCCGCGCGCCTTGGCCCCCCGTCCGTCGTCGGACTGGGTGACGGCGAGTATTTCGTTGCCAGTGACATCCCGGCGCTGCTCGAACATACGCGCGAGATGTTTTTCCTCGCCGATGGCGACATCGCGGTTCTGACCAACCAGGGCGTGCGCGTCATGGATCACGATGGACGTCCGGTCCAGCGCCCCGCGCACCATGTCGCCTGGGATCCCATCATGGCCGAAAAGAGCGGGTACAAGCATTTCATGCAAAAGGAGATTTTCGAGCAGCCCCGCGCCGCGAGGGACACGCTTCTCGGCCGCATCTCTCAGGACACGGGTAGAGTCTTTCTCGATGAAATGCAGCTCACGGAGAAACAGTTCCGTGAATTTCAGCAAGTGCGCATCGTTGCCTGCGGAACGAGTTGGCACGCAGGGTTGGCCGGAAAATTCATGATCGAGCGCCTCGCGCGCCTTCCCGTGGAAGTGGACTACGGAAGCGAATTCCGCTATCGCGATCCCATCATCGATTCCAAGGCCTTGACCGTTTGCATCAGCCAGTCGGGCGAGACGGCGGACACGCTGGCCGCCCAGCGCGAAGCAAGACGCAAGGGATCGCCGACTTTGGCAATTTGCAATGTCATCGGTTCGATGATCACGCGCGAAGCGAGCGGCACGATTCCGACCCACGCCGGCCCGGAAATCGGCGTCGCTTCCACGAAAGCATTTACGTCGCAACTCGCTGCGCTACTGCTCCTCGCTTCGTACCTCGGGCAGGTGCGCGGAAGAATTTCTGACGCGGCAGCCAGGAACCTGATGCAGGAATTCATGCGCATTCCGCACAAGATGGAAATGGTCCTCGAAGCGGATGCCTCCGGCTTCTACGAGAATCTCGCGCGGCTCTTTTTCCGGACAACGGACTTTCTCTATTTGGGCCGCGGTATTCATTATCCGATTGCTCTCGAAGGCGCGCTGAAGCTGAAGGAAATCTCTTACATTCACGCCGAAGGTTATCCCGCCGGCGAAATGAAGCACGGCCCAAATGCGCTGATCGACGAAAACCTTCCCGTCGTTGTGTTGGCCACTCGCGATGAGTCGGACCCGGAAGCCATGACCCGCTATGAAAAGAGCGTATCCAACATCAAGGAAGTCAAAGCGCGCGACGGCATCGTCATCTCTGTGGTTACTAGCGACGACCAACTTGCGCGCGAAGCTTCCGACCACATCATCGAGCTCCCGCCGGCTCCGGAGTTGCTCGCGCCCCTGCTTGAAATCATTCCCCTACAGTTGCTCGCCTATCACATTGCCGTGCGCCGCGGCTGCGACGTCGATCAGCCGCGCAATCTCGCGAAATCTGTCACCGTCGAGTAATCGACGGTCGTTTCGGCTAGAATAAATCTATGCGGCGTCTTCTTGGAGGGAATTCCCCTTTTCTCGTGCTGCTCTTTTTCGCAGCGGCCTATCCGATACCCGCGCAAACACCGGGGACGGCAACGGCACCGCTGCGCGAAGTTCGCGTGGATGGGCAAAAACATCTTTCCGAAGCACAGGCGGTAGCGTTGACCGGCCTCGCCCTCGGCTCCGAGGTGAGTCGCTCCGATTTGCAAGCTGGCGCCGACAAGCTCTCCAAATCCGGTCTTTTCGACAAGGTCAGCTACAAATTCGAGACCCGCACGGGAGTCATTGTCACTTACCACGTGGAGGAGTCTCCGCGGATCCCCGCTTATTTTGACAATATTCCCTGGTTTGCGGACTCCGAGCTCGCGGACGCTATTCGCAAGAAACTTCCCTACTTCGACGGCACTCTGCCCCAGGCGGGAGACGCCGTCGAGCAAGCGGCAGAAGCGATCAAAGAACTGATCACTTCGCATGGCTTTGAGGTAACCCTGGAGCATCAGGTCACCGGCAATCCGACCGGGGACGGTACCGTGCAGCTATTTAAGGTCGAGGGCCCGGCGCTACACATCGAAAAACTGGAGTTCAGCGACTCCTCCCTTTTGGCCTCCAAAGCGGTTCAACAGCATCTCAGTGAAATTGTTGGCAAACCCTATTCGAGAATGACGATAGATTTGTTTCTCACGGAAGCGATCCGGCCGGTTTATCTGCGCAAAGGCTGCTTGCATCCGAAGCTCGGACCGCCGGAAATACGCTTGACCGGCAATCCCAATCAGAAATTGCCGCAACAAATTCCGGTATTTCTCCCCATCGATCCCGGCCCGGTTTATCACTGGAAAGAAGTCCATTGGGTCGGAAATATCACGGTTTCGGAGTTCACTCTTAACGGCGACGTAGGGTTGAAGCCTGGAGATGTCGCCGATGGCATGCAAATCGAAGCGGGGTGGGACCGCGTTCGCGAAGAACTTGGTCATCACGGTTACCTCGACGCGAAGGTCGACCCGGTTCCCGCCTTTGACGAATCAGCGCACACGGTTTCCTATTCCGTGACCATTCACGAAGGTCTTCAGTATCGCTTCGGCAAAATGGTGCTGACCGGCCTATCACCGGCCGCTGAAAAAAAGCTGCATGCCGCGTGGCCCATCCCTCAAGGCGAGATCTTCGATAAGACGAAATACGAAGAGGTCCTGATGAAACTGCAATTGCATCAGGAACAGATCTTTGGCGAGCTGCCGCTCCATTATGAAAGCGTTGGCCACTGGCTCGAACCCGATGCCGGCACCGGCACGGTCGACGTGCTTTTGGATTTCAAGTGATTTCCGCGGCCCCCGGATCCCTTTGCATCAAAAACGGACTGGTGCGATATACTCACCGTTGAGATGAACCGTTTCGTTCAAATCCGCAATGGAGAGCAATCGGCCGTCTCCCCGGAAGCGAAGGAAGATCTTCTCGTCTCTCGCCTCGCCGCGATCCCTTCGCTCATCGTGGCGCTTTCCGGGGGCGCGGATTCAGCCTACCTGGCATGGGCCGCGCACCGCGCTCTGCGGGACCGCGCCTTGTCGGTCACCGCTCTTTCTCCCAGTTTTTCCGCGTACGACAGACAAATGGTCGAGCAGTTTGTGAAACAGCTCAAGTTGCGCCACCAGTTTATCGAGACGCACGAGATGGAAAATCCCGCCTACCGCGCGAATCAGCCCGACCGCTGCTACTTCTGCAAAGACGAGCTTTTCTCCGTATTGGACAAACTAGCCAGTTCGCGCGGCTTTGCCGCTATCGCCTATGGCGTAAACGCTGACGACACGCTCGATTTTCGCCCCGGCCATCGCGCCGCCGCCGAGCATCAGGTTCTCGCGCCTCTCCTCGATGCGGGACTCGCCAAATCGGAGATTCGCCGGCTCTCTCGTCGCGCCAGTCTCCCGACCTGGGACCGTCCCGCCTCCGCTTGCCTGGCTTCTCGCGTCCCCTACGGAAGCGAAGTGACTCGCGAGCGGCTTTCGCTAGTCGAGCGCGGGGAAGCTGCCCTCCGCGAACTCGGTTTCCGTCAGTTTCGCGTGCGCATCCACGACAACCTGGCACGGGTGGAAGTCTCCCCCGACGAGTTGCCGAAGGCGCTCGCTCAGGAAACGGCCGCTGCCATCGCGGAACGCCTCAAATCCGCCGGTTTTGCTTACGTTACCCTGGATCTCGAAGGCTATCGACAGGGTTCTCTCAACGAAGCGCTGGCCCGCCCTCGGCCCTCATCGCGCAAAAGGCCTCCCGGAACATAATGGATTGTCTTTGCGTAGCTATGAGTGGAACATCCGAGGGGTTGTTTCGGGCTTCTTTGGAGGAGGAATGGTGCGCCAAGCCAATCGCGGCAGTTCCCTGCTGCTCTTCGCGACCGCTTTTGCCGTTGCCGGCTGCTACACGGGCCCATCCGTCAACGGAACCTTTTCTCGCACCTACACGGTATCGGGCCCTGTCCGTTTGGAACTCAGCAATGCCTCGGGCGAGGTGGACATTACAGCGGGAGCAGCCGGAACAGTATCGATTCACGCCGAGGTGCGCTCCTCCGGCTTAGGATTTGAAAACCCGCAAAAGCGTTTGGACGACATCGTGTCGGATCCTCCCGTAGAGCAAAGAGGCGACACGATTCGCGTCGGCAAAGATCTTTCCCGTATGCGCAATGTCTCCATCAGTTACAAGATTCAAGTCCCCCACGACACCGAGGTCGACGCTAACGTTGCCTCCGGCTCGGAAGACATCCGCGACCTGCGTGGCCCGGTAAAAGTCCGCTCTGCTTCCGGAAGCATTAAGGTTGAAAAGATTGATCGCGACGCTCAGCTCTCCACCGCCAGCGGGACAATTTCCGCGGAGAATATCGGCGGCGACGTTCAAGTCTCGAGCGCATCGGGCAACGTCACCATTACGAACATCAAGGGTGACGCCCGCGTGCATGTCGTGTCAGGCGTCATTCGCATATCGCAGCCGGGCGGGCGCGTCGATGGCAGCACCACGAGCGGTGAAGTCGAAATCCAAGGTGCGGGGAATGACGTGACCGCCCATTCGGTGTCAGGCCGCGTCTACGTGCAGGGCAATCCTGGCGAACAAGGATACTGGAATTTAAGAACCGCTTCCGGCGGCGTGCAAATCAGCATCCCTCCCTCTGCGAACTTTCATCTGTCCGCCGAGGCAGTTTCCGGCCAAATTCGTACCGATGTCCCCATTGTCGTCGAAGAGCAGGGAAAACATTCGCTGCGGGCTCGCCTGGGCAGCGGCGGCGGACGCGTCGAAGTACGTACCGTTTCTGGTGAAATTCGCGTCAGCGGGACATAGCAGACTGCCCTCCTCGCGATCACCTCTCATCGAACGCGAGAACCGAAGGGATAGCGACAATTCCCTTTTCTGCGATTACAATCTTTGCATGCCCTCTCAGCCTGTCGCCCCTGCTTTTTCGGTGCTGCTCCTCTCGATCCTGACTCTCTCCGCGTCGGCAGTCATATGCCCGCCATCCGGGGAGAATCAGCAAGCCGCATCGCAAGCTTCGAACCCTGTTCGCGCTAAGGACGGCGCTTCCCCCAAGGAGCCGGCTCCCGAGGAGGAGCTGCAGCGTGCCCTCAACGATGCCGGCAGCGATCGCGCCGCTCTTGTCCGGAATCTTGAGAACTTTCTGGCAAAATACGCAGACTACCCGAACCGCACCGGAATCTATCGCGCTCTTGTCGAAGCCAGCCTTCAGCTTAAAGACGACACCCGCGCCGCTGACTACTCGGAACGCATGGTCGCCCTGAACCCCAACGATATTTCCAACTTGCTGCTCGCCATTGAACTCCTTGAACGCCGCGAGGACGAAGCCGGCTTGCGGCGCGCCGTCAGCTACTCCACACGCATCCTGAATCTCGTGGAACATGTTTCTCCTTACGAGCGCTCCTCGCGCGTCTCCGTCGAACAGTGGGAACTGCAGAAAAAGAACGATCTCGCCAATACCCACTTCCTGCGCGGCGACCTCTACTTCAGATTAAGAGACTACGATTCGGCGCGGAAGGATCTCGAAACCAGCTATGAGATTTTTCCAACCGCCGGCGCGGCCCAGCGGCTGGGCGAGACTGCGGAGCTCCAAAAGGACTTGAACACCGCCATCCAGGAATACGCGCGCGCCTTTGCCCTTGCCGAAGGAAAGAGCGGAAACGTCAGTCGGGAGGAGATTCGCAGGAAAATCGGCAACGTGTGGCGCCTCGCGCATGGCTCCGAGGATGGCCTGGGCGAGTATGTGTTGAACACCTATGACTCGGTCACTCGGCCTTCGTTGAAAAAGCCCGCGCCCAATCAAAGCGCCAAGGAACTATCCGAATTCGTCGTTCGCAAGGCTTCGAATGGAAGCGCTTACCAGTTGAAGAGCACCAAGGGACGAGTCGTCGTCCTGAATTTCTGGGCCACCTGGTGTGGCCCTTGTCACGCGCTCGAACCGCTGTTCGCACGCGTGGCCGCCGATTTTCACGATCTCCCGGATGCGGTCTTTCTTTCGGCGAATTGTGATGAAGATGAGACTCTGGTCGCACCCTACTTGCAAAAAGACAAGCTGGCAACCGAAGTCGTCTTTGCCGACGGCCTCAATCGGCTCTACTCGGTTGATTCCTTTCCAACGGTCATCGTGATTGACCGTGAGGGCAAGATTGCTTTTCGTTCAAACGGATTCCAGGCGGACACGTTTGAGCGGGATCTCGCTGCGGCCGTGCGACGCGCCCTGGACAAGGCGGACACTGCCAAGCGTGGCGCGCCCTGACTGCGATCAGGGTGCCAGGTCTGGGCTGTAGCCGTCCACCACGTCCACGAAGTCGGACACTTCGGCCATGTCTTTTCCTACAAAACGAATCGTATGCGAATCGACGCGTTCGACCGACCTCAGATAGCTTAGTATCTCGGCAGGTGTATAGTTTTTGAAACTGATTTCCAGGGTCACCGGCGTCTTGATCGCGTACGGCTTGAAATCGTGCAAGCGCGCCAACGCCGCCTTGACCCCAGCGCCGATTTTTTCGCAGGACGCCTCCGGATTGAGGGTCTCCGCCGAGTGAAAGCTGAAGGTCTTTTTTGTCACCGCCGTTTCGATGTTCCCGAGCCGCGACCTCAACTCCTCGATTGCCGCGTCGTCTCCCGACGCAAAAATTGCCGGCACGCCCAGCGCGCCGGCGTATGCCGCATTGAACTCTCCCTCGGTGACCGCACTGCCGTTTAGCGCAACCCGCGTAAAATGTGCACTCGAAAAAGTATGGGCGCGCACGCCGTGCATGTTCGTTGTTGAGGCATGGTAGCCGACAAAGAGGGCGGCGTCGAAACTCGCATCGAGGCCCGCCATCATACTTCCATGGCGAGGCCACGAACGCACGATGCGAACGTCCTTGGGAAACGCCTCAATCAGCAAGCTCTCACCGTTCCCGTGCGAATCACTGACCACAATCTCCGTTGCCCCTGATTCCTTTGCGGCGCGCACGGCAGCCAGCGTTTCATTGGTCATGAAGTGTCGAAAGCGCTCATACTCAAAACCGCCCGGACCCAGTTGGTCTCCCGTCACCACGCCCGCCACGCCTTCCATGTCCACCGAAATGTAGATCTTGAGTTTCTTTGCTGCTGGCGAGACGCCCTGCGACCTCGCCGCGGGACTCAGAAGCAAAGATGCCAGGATTACAAATCTAAGCGGACGTCCAGTGCCATTGAGCCACGTCATAAACGCACCTCACGAACTTAGGATGAAACGTCGGTGAAGGGGAGTCTATCCATTTCGCGCCGCGGAGGCTGAGGGAAATTCGAGGGCGACTTCGCTTGCGGCGAGAATCGTATTCACGTGAATGCGAACCGTATCTTCCACGCGGCGAGCATACCCGCCCGCGAGCGTCATCGCTACGGCAATGCCGCGCCGCCGCGCTGCCTCAAACACGCTGCGGTCGCGCTTTTTGAGTCCGGCCTTCGAGAGCGAAAGTCCGCCAAGCTGATCCTCGCAATAGGGATCGGCGCCACCCACATAAAAAAGAATTTCCGGCTGGAATTCATCGAGCGCCCGTTCGACTGCCGGCATTAACGCGCCCAAATACTCCTCGTCTTCCACGCCGTCGTCCATGTTCAAATCGATGTTTGAAGGCGGCTTGTGCCCGGGATAATTGTTCAGCTGATGGATGGAAACGGTGAACACCGTCCGATCGCCACGAAAGATTGCCGCTGTTCCGTTGCCATGATGCACGTCCGTGTCCACGACCATGGCCTTTCTGATGGCGCCCTCGGCCTGCAGTTTGCGGATGGCCACGGCCACATCGTGAACCGCGCAGAATCCTTCTCCGTGGTCGGGGTACGCATGATGAAAGCCGCCGCTCAGATTCGAAGCGAACCCGTCTCCGAGCGCCGAGCGCGCCGCGAGAGTCGTCCCGCCCGCCGCCAGCCAGACCGCTTCCACCAGTTCCGGGGAATACGGAACTTCGAGCCGCATGACGTCGCTCGGCGTGAGTGTCCCCGTCTTTAGTTTGCGCACCCACTCTTCGGTATGAACGCGCAAAATGTCCTCATCGCTGGCAGGATCGGGTCTCAAAAAATCTTCCTCTTTCGCGAGCCCCTCGCGAAGAAGCATCTCGTAAACCAACCGGAATTTTTGTGAAGGGAATACGTGTTCGCCCAGGTTCAAATCATAGAGGTCATGATAGACAAGTTTGAAGGGAAGAGAACCTCTCATCGGAGCAACCTCGGGGGTATCTCCAGATCGCTGATCTCGGATCTCTCGGTTAATTCTCGCGTTCCAGGATGAAGTCAGGGACCGTGGCCAGCGCCCGCGCGTATTCCGAGTCCCGATGTCCATTGAGGCAGGACTTAGCCCTCCGCGCGTAGTCCTGGGCGAGGCTCCGCGCGCGGCGAAGCGCGCCCGAATCCTGCACCAAGGCCACAATCGTCTCGGGGCGCACGGAATGAAATTCTTTTTCCGCAAGCACACGTGCCACCAGCTCGCGCGCTTCGTGGTGGCCGTTTTCCATCGCGTAAATCAAAGGCAGTGTGACTTTGCCTTCTTTCAGGTCGCTCAGCACCGGCTTGCCGAGTTGCTGTGCGGACGCCGTGAAATCCAGCAGGTCGTCCACCAATTGAAACGCCAGCCCGGCATTCCTGCCATACTCCGCCAGCGCCTCCTGTTCCTCTTCTTCAAGACGACCCAGCACCGCGCCGAGCCGCGTGCAGCCACTGAACAGGCACGCCGTTTTGTAGGTAGCCAGACGCAATGCGTCCTCTTCCGTCACGTCAATCCGCCCGATTTTTTCAAGCTGGATCAGCTCGCCTTCGACCATTTTTTGCGTCAGGTCGATGAGGATGTCCAGAATTCTGAAATTGCGTTCCTCGAGCGCCATCTGAAAGGACTGCATGTACAGCCAGTCGCCGGTCAGCACGCTGCGGTGATTGCCCCACCTGGCGTTCGCGGAAGGCCGTCCCCGGCGCGTGCCTGCGCTGTCGATCACGTCATCATGAATCAGCGTGGCGCTGTGCAACAGCTCGACCACGGCAGCAAGCCGAATCGCACTGCGGTCTTTGCGACCCGCATAATTCGCGGAGAGCAGCAGCAGCGCTGGCCGCAGGCGCTTCCCTCCTCCACCAAGCAGATACGCGGCAATCTCCGAAACTGCCGGGAACGCGGTGTCGCTTTGACGCGCCAACTCGTCTTCCACCAGAGCGAGGTCGTCGCGGACGAGATCGAAAACCTCTTTCGCCGTGAGCAGTGCGATGGCCTTCCTCCTGGCCGCTGTCTACCTTAGGGTGTCCGCGGCCGCGGTATTTGCGGCCTCCGGAAGACGAAACAGTCGCCTGAAATTCCGCGAAGTCGCGGCGGCAATCTCGTCAGTCGACAAGTTTCTCACACTCGCGAGCGTGCGCGCCACTTCTCCAACATAGGCCGGCTCGTTGCGCTTGCCACGATAGGGCTGGGGCGCCAAATACGGAGAGTCCGTCTCGATCAGAATCGCCGCAAGCGGCAAAGCCTTCGCAGCGTCGCGAAGATTCTGCGCTTTCGGAAAGGTTAGATTCCCCGCAAAGGAAATCAGGAAACCCAGGTCGATCCCGCGCCTGGCGTCCTCGAGCGTGCTGCTGAAGCAGTGCAAAATGCCGCCCAGGCCGGTTGGTTTCCAGTGTTCTTCCAGCAGGTTCAGGCAATCGCTCCACGCATCGCGGCAATGGATGATGATGGGCAGTTTTGCCTGCGCCGCCAAAGCCATTTGGTCCCGGAAGAGTTTATGCTGGGTTTCGCGTGGCGAATGATCGTAGAAATAGTCGAGCCCGATCTCGCCCCAGGCGATTATCCTGGGATGCCGAGCAAGATTTCTCAGTCGTTCAAGGTGTTCTGGCTTCGATTCCTTTGCTTCGTGGGGATGGATGCCCACGGTTGCATAAATCCAATCGTGTTGCTCGGCGAAGGGTATCGCCGAATCGAGTTTCTCTGGCCCGGGGCCGGTGCCGATCGCGAGGAGCGTCGTCACGCCTGCCCCGCGCGCCCGTTCAAGCATGGCCTCACGATCTTCCGCAAACTGCGGAAAATCAATATGCGCATGCGAATCGATCAATTCCATCGTTTATGCTGTCGAGTTGTAGCAACCGCAGGGCGCGATGTCTCGTGCCCTACTTGAGTCGGGCACCAACTTCCACGTCCTCGTCCGGAAACCCTGCGAGGACCGGCCGGCCTTCCGGTCCGACCGCCGCCGCAATAATCATGCCGTTGGACTCGACGCCGCGCAGCTTGCGCGGCGCGAGATTCACAACCACGGCAACCTTGCGGCCAACCAGTTTTTCCGGTTCGTAGTATTGTGCAATGCCCGCGCAAATCTGCCGAATCTCCGTGCCGATGTCTACGGTAAGTTTCAGCAGCTTATCCGCGCCCATGATGCGTTCCGCCGTCTTGATCTGCCCGACACGCATCTCGACTTTTGCAAAATCTTCGATCCCGATTTTTTCAGACCCCGCCTGCGGCGCCGCGGCCGCTCCCGCGGGAGCCGCACTCCCAGCAGTTTTTGCAGCCGGCGTGGCCGGTGGCAGGTTCAGTTCTTCGTTTGCCATCGCTTCGATCCTTTCTATCGCTTCGCTCTTGTCGACACGGGGAAACAACGACTGTATCGGGCCCAATTGCTTTCCTGGCGCCAATTGGCCCCAGCGAAGCCCATCCAATTCGACGGCCTCAACCGAACCGGGCAGCCCGAGCAGCGACCACACTTTTGCCGTGCTGGCTGGCAATACCGGATGCGCGAGCACCGTCACGATACGCAGCAGCTCCGCCGTAGTCCAGAGAATCGTGGCTTTCCGCGACCGCTCTTCCGCGGAGTTCCCGAGCGCCCAGGGCTGCTCCCTGGTGAGGTACTTGTCCGCCGAGCCGATCAGGCCCCAAATCGTCTCGAGCGCACGCGCAAAACTCAGATTGTCATAGCTTTCGAGCGCCTCGCCAATCGCCGTCTCGACCTCGCTCGCGAGCGCCTCATCCTGGGGCCTCGGCTCGGTGGCTTTAGGAATTGTGCCGCCGAAGTTTTTCTCAATGAGCGCCGCGGTGCGGCTCGCGAGATTGCCGAGGCCATTGGCAAGGTCGCTGTTATAGCGCGTCAGCAGCGCGTCATAACTGAAGTTGCCATCCTGCCCAAAGACCACTTCGCGCAACAAAAAGTATCGCAGCGCATCCATGCCCAGCATGTTGGCAATCGGCCGCGGCAAGACCACGTTGCCCTTGGACTTGCTCATCTTGGCCGCATCCATCAGGAACCAGCCGTGCGCCCACACCTGCTTTGGCACCGGCTGCATCGCCGCCATCAAAAATGCCGGCCAATAAACCGTGTGAAAGCGAATGATATCTTTGCCGACCAGATGCAAGTCCGCCGGCCACATGCCGCGCTTTTCAAACTCTGGCCCGCCAACCGCACTCAGATACGCCGTCAGCGCGTCAAACCACACATAGAACACATGCGGCTCTTCGCCGGGAACGGGAATCCCCCAGCGGACTGTCGTTCGCGTAATGCTCAGATCTTTCAGCCCGCTTTCCACGAAACTCACGATCTCATTGCGGCGCGATTCCGGCTGGATGAATTCTGGGTTCTTCTTGTAGAAGTCGAGCAGTGGCTTCTGAAACGCGGAGAGCTTAAAGAAATAGTTTTCTTCGGTGAGGGTCTCGGTCGGGCGGCCGCAGTCCGGGCAGTTGTCGCCTGGCTTCGCATCGTTCACGAAAGCGTTGTCGTAAATGCAGTATTGCCCGGTGTAATGCCCTTTGTAAACGTAACCGTTCTCGCGACACAGTCGAAAAAGCCATTGGACCGTGCGCACGTGATGCAGGTCTGTGGTTCGAACAAACTCGTCCGCCGTGAGTCCGAGCTCATCCCACAGCGCGCGCCACTCGGCAGCCATCTCGGCGACGAATGCGGTTTCCGATATGCCAGCTTTCTTCGCTGCGCGCTCCACGTTCACGCCGTGCTCGTCCGTGCCCGTGGTCAACACTACTTCGTAGCCGCGCATCCGCTTGTAGCGCCGGATGGTGTCCGCCACGACGGTTGTATAGGTGTGGCCAATGTGCGGCAGGCCGTTCGTGTAGTAGATCGGCGTCGTCAAATAGAATTTGGGTTTTTGGGGTGACATGTTTAGTTTGTTTTGCTCGCCGTTTCATACGCGCGCAAGGCTTCGCTGATAACGCGCTGCAGTGGCACGTTTTTCTCAACCGCCAGCCTGCGGCAGTCGTCGTATTCGGGCTGAACGTGCAGGATGCGCCCATTCATCCTTGAAATCTTGATGCGCACTTCTCCAAAATCCGTGGGGACGCTCACGAACTCCCGCGGGAGGGTGCGGCGCTCGGCGCGATAGGTGCGCGCTCCCAATGTGGTGGTTTCCGCAAAAATCAGCGACATCAGCGTATGCGTCTCCTGCGGCTTGCACAGAACCGTTAGCAGTGTGCCGGGACGATTCTTTTTCATTTGCACCGGCGTCGTGTACACGTCTAGCGCACCTGCCGCCAACGCCTTCTCCAGGAAATAGCCGTAAATTTGCGGATTCATGTCGTCCAGATTCGCTTCAATGACCGCGATTTCCTCGTCGAACCCCGGTACTGTTTTTTCGGCCGCCTCGCCGATCATGATTCGGAGAACATTGGGCTGGCCTTCGAGGTCGGCTGTTCCGGCGCCATACCCAATGGCTCGCACGCTCATGGCCGGCTGCGGGCCAAAGGAATCGCAAACCGTCGCCACAATCGCCGCGCCGGTCGGCGTCACCAATTCCCTCTCGACCCCACTCGAATACGTTGGCTTGCCCTGGAGCAGGTTTGCCGTAGCCGGCGCCGGCACCGGCAAAATTCCGTGCGCCATCTTCACCGTGCCCCCGCCGACATTCAGTCGCGAGCACGAGAACTTTTCGATACCCAGGAAGTGAAAGCCGATGCAAGCGCCAACGATATCCACAATCGCGTCGATCGCGCCCACTTCATGAAAATGAATTTTCTCGAGCGGCACGTCATGCACCCGGGCTTCCGCTTCACCAAGCTTCGTGAAAATCGCGCCGGCGCGATCCGAAACCGGCCCCGCCAGTTTCGAGCCTTTCAAAATCCCGAGAATCGTGCCAAGCGATCGATGCCTGTGCCGGTCCTCCGTCGTCACCCTGACCGAGGTCGCGGCCATTCCCTGCTTCCAAACTTTTTCTGCAGCAAGGTCCCAGCCCGGAACCTCCAGGCCGCGGAGTTCCGACCGCAGATGCTCGACCGGGCAGCCCGCATCCACCAGAGCCCCGAGTGTCATGTCGCCGCTGATGCCGGAAAAACAATCAAAATAAGCCTGTTTCATGGAAAAAACCGCCGAACGGCAGGACTTCAAGCCGGAATTGTCGCTCCGTCGGATTCAAGCTGATACTATCGGCCGAGAAAGGTAGTGTCAAACTCCCTTCCCGTCATGCCGTCATGCCCGTCGTGCGGTCCCCCTCTTAGTCTAAATTAGACCGCTCGCCTTGGCACGCCGGCGCTTAGGCCTTCGAGCCGTCCCGGGCGGGGATATGCCGGCTATTCCCTGCGGCGCCCCTCGCTTTGACCCTCACCGCGGGCATCTCCTATACTGGCGAGATTCGCATCGGGCGCGAGGACACGTGTATCAGACACTGACGAATCGATTGCGCGAAGCGCTCCACAAGCACATCCGAGAGAGGTATGGAGCGGAACTGGAGATTGTGCTTGGCCGCCCGCCCAAGCTCGAGATGGGCGAAGCGGCGTCGCCGGTGTGCTTTGAGCTGGCAAAACAACTCAAAAAGCCGCCGCGGCAGATCGCCCAGGAAATTGCGGCGAATTTCGGCAACGTCCCGGGGATTTCGCGCCTGGAAGTTGCCGGCGGCGGGTACTTGAACGCGTACTTCGACCACGGAGCATTTTGGGAAAGCGCGCAAAAAGAGGCGAGCGCTACGCGTCCGGCACCCCGGGACGATCAGAGAAAAATCATCGTCGAGCACACCAGCATCAACCCCAACAAAGCAGCGCACATCGGGCACGTTCGCAATGCCGTGCTCGGCGACACGATGGTTCAAATCCTGCGGCACGCCGGCAAGCGCGTTCAGATTCAGAACTACATTGACAACACCGGCGTCCAGGTGGCGGACGTGGTCATCGGATTCCTGCGCATGGAGCAGCGAACTGCAACCAACGTGAGGATGCTGGCAAGGGAACCCAAGTTTGATTACTACTGCTGGGATTTGTACGCCAAAGTTACGAACTTTTTTGCCGAAGATCCCGAGCGGGCGGGAAAACTCCGGCAGGAAACGCTGAAGGCCATCGAAGAGAATCGCGGGGAAGATGCAGAAGTGGCGCAAGTGGTGGCGGATGCCATTGTGACTTGCCACTTGCGAACCATGGCCCGCTTGGACATTCACTACGATCTGCTGGCGCGCGAGAGCGAGATTCTGCATCTGAAGTTCTGGGAAACGGCGTTCGAGATGTTGAAAAAATCCGGAACCATTCATCTGGCCACAAGCGGGAAAATGAAGGGATGCTGGGTTTTGCCGTGGGAAGAACATACAGGACTCGACAGTGAGCACCAGGAGGAGACAGAGAAAAAGAAAATTGCCGAAGGGGCCGAGGGCGAGAACGAACAAGACAAGATCATCGTCCGTTCGAATGGAACAGTAACCTACGTCGGGAAAGATATTGCGTATCAGCTCTGGAAGTTCGGCCTGTTGGGCAAAGACTTTTGTTATCGCAAATGGCCCGAATCGCCGGCCGGGCGAACGGTCTGGGCTACGACGAGCCGTAGGAGCGAGCCGGACGCGCCGCACTTTGGCGAACCCGCCCGAACGGTCTACAACGTGATCGATGCGCGCCAGGCGTATTTGCAGGATGTCGTGGCAGAAGGTTTGCGGAGGTTGGGTCACACGGAGGCCGCCAAGAATTCCATCCACTTTGCCTATGAAATCGTGGCGCTGACGCCGCGGTGCGCCGCCGAGTTGAGCTATGAGCTTTCGCCCGACGAGGCGAAGAAGCCGTACGTGGAAGTTAGCGGGCGCAAAGGCTTTGGCGTGAAAGCCGACGACCTGATCGACAAACTGGAAGCCGCAACGCTCCGCGAAGTCCAGCAACGCCACTCGGAAATGGTCGAGAACGAACAGAAACGCACCGCGCACGCGATTGCCGTGAGTGCATTGCGTTTTTTTCTGCTGAAGTTCACGCGAAACTCCATTATCGCTTTCGATTTCAAGGACGCCTCGAGCTTCGAAGGCGAAACGGGACCGTATTGCCAATATGCGGTGGTGCGCATTCGCGGGATCCGTCGCAAAGGAGCAGAAGCGGCGCTCGCGACCGCGAAATCGCATCCCGGCGCTGCCGGCCAATGGCTTGGCGGGCAGGAGGGCGCCGACCTGTGGGAATTGTTGCTTTCCGCCGGCTCGCTTGATTATGCCGTGGATGCGGCGATTGCCACGCAGGAACCCGCCTTCGTCGCCAAATATGCATTTCAGCTGGCGCAGGCGTTCAACAATTTCTACCACCAGCATCACATCTTGTCGGAGGCGAACGACGAGAAGCGCACCTTCCTGCTCGAGTTAACGGAATTCGTCGAGACGCAACTGGTCCGCGCCCTTCGTTTGCTCGGAATCGAAGCGCCGGAGAGGATGTAGCCATTCTCGAACGCGGGCCCGGCATTCGCTCAAAGCTCGGCGCTTACAAGAAAACCCTAATATGACATGATCAAGTGCACGAGCGTGCGAAGACCCACGCCGGTGGGGCCTTTGGCGAGCCAGGGCTTCGCGTCATCGTTCCAAGCCGTGCCGGCGATGTCGAGGTGAATCCACGGAGAGTCGCCGGTAAATTCCTTGATGAACATGGCGCCGATGGTCGCGCCGCCGCCCTTGCCGCTGCTGATGTTCTGGATGTCCGCAACCGTGCCTTTGATGAATTCGCGATACTCCTCGTCGACCGGCATCGGCCACATCTTTTCGCCCGCTGTTTTCGCGCTCGAGAGCAGCTTGTCGGTGAACGCCCGGTCGGAACCAAAAACGCCGACGTTGACGCCCGCCAAGGCGACGACGATGGCTCCCGTGAGCGTCGCCGCGTCAATCAAATGCGTGGCGCCGAGCTGCTTCGCGTAATGGACGCCGTCGGCTAGGATGAGCCGTCCTTCCGCGTCGGTGTTGAGCACCTCGATGGTTTTGCCGGACATGGCCGTCTGAATGTCACCAGGTTTTTGCGCGCGCCCTCCCGGCATGTTTTCCGTGGCCGGCACAACGCAAATCACTTTGACAGCGGGCTTGAGCGTAGCGAGCGCGCGCATGACGCCAATCATGGTGGCGCCGCCGGCCATGTCGTATTTCATTTTCTCCATGCCCTCGGAGGGTTTGATGGAAATGCCGCCGGTGTCGAAGGTAACGGCTTTGCCAATCAGCCCGATGACCGGCGCTCCAGGCTTGGCCGACGGCGGATTGTATGTAATGACGATCATCCGCGGTGGTTCGGTGCTGCCTTGCGCGACGCTAAGGACCGCTCCCATCTTCAAATCGGCGATTTTCTTTTCGTCGAGGATTTCGACGGTCAGCCCGGCAGCCTTGGCCATGGCTTCGGCTTTTTGTGCCAGGATGCTTGGGGTAAGTTTGTTCGACGGCTCATTGATCAAATCCCGCGCGAAATTCTGTGAATCCGCGATGACGCGGCCCTTGGCCACGCCTTTTTCGCCCTTGGCACGTTCCGCCTCGGAGTAGCCTGCGATCAAGACCGCTTCGATTCTCTTGTCGTTCTTCTTGTCGGTCTTGTACTTGTCCGATTCGAAATCCGCCGTCAGAAGGCCTTCGACGATTGCTTGAGCGGATTCCTCCTTAGCCTCGCCTTCGCGCACGAGCATCGCGAAATTCCTGACCGAGCGGGACTTCAAATAGCGCAGGGCCGCGCCAGCCACTTTCCGCAGGATGGCGGAATCCCATTGTTCGCGCTTCCCCGCCCCGACCAAAAGCAACCGCGCCGCTTGCAAACCTGCAGGCGCGTGAACGAGCGTGAATTCCAGCATCTTGCCGGTAAGCTCGCCGCTCTTGGCCAGCCGGCGCAACAAGCCCCCACCCGACTGATCGATCTCGGCTACGCGACCCTGAACCGGATCGGTCGCTTCAAAGACATAGGAAACCAGGGCCTCCGTCTCGAGGCCCGTCGACGGCCTACTCTCCAGCGTGATTTGCATGATGCTTCATCGCCTCCGATTGCGATACATGGATTCTTCGACTTCCCTGCGCGCTTCCTTGGCGCGCTCGTCCTGCCGTCGGTCCCACGCTTTCTTGCCCTGGACCAAAGCGATCTCCACTTTGGCGATGCTGTTGCGGAAGTAGATCCTCAGGGGAATCACCGTCAGGCCTTTGGCCTCAACGCGCCCAGAAAGCTTGTGGATTTCACTCTTGTGGAGCAGGAGCTTGCGCGAACCGAGCGGCTCGTGGTTCCACGGCCCGCCCGGCAAGTACTGGGCAATGTGTGCATTAACGAGCCAGGCGCCTTTGGGATTGAAGTCTACGTAGGCGTCCCGGATATTGGCCTTGCCTTCGCGAAGAGCCTTCACCTCCGTGCCATGCAAGACCAGGCCCGCCTCATGTCGCTCAAGTATATGGTAGTTATAGGACGCCGCGCGGTTTTGCGCCACGATTTGCTCGCCGGTTCTCGAGGCTTTATCAGTTTTTTTCTTAGGTTTGGCCACGACCGTCCATCATAGCTAGAGCGCAAGAGCTTGTCACTCCAGGAGAAAAACAGCCTATTGCTTAGGGAAAGACAGTAAACCCGAGCAACCTTGTCGTACGTCTAATGCGAATGTTAGACTCGATGGAGCACCATTTTTTCAGGCCTCGGAGAGAGTGATGCCGCAGAACTGGAGAACATTAATCCTCTGTGCAGGTTTGGGACTGTTCGCCGCCGGCTGCCCTAAGGGTCACGCAGACTATGACCTGGGCAGAAAGGCGGAGAACCTCCAGGACTACGACGCTGCCCTCGATTATTACCAAAAAGCGGTTAAAGTTGATCCCCACAACGCCACCTTCCGCATTCGGCTTAATCAAGCCCGCTTCGAGGCCGGGGAAATGCACATCAAACGCGGCTTGGAGATGCGCAAAAGGGGCGAACTCGACGGCGCGGTCCTTGAATTCCAGAAGGCCCTTGCGGCCGACCCTTCCAGCTCTATCGCTGAACAGGAACTGAACCGCACCGCAGAAATCATCGCGGAAAGGAATCGCGCAACGGAAGCGCCGCCGCCCACCGATCACAACCAGCAGCCGCTGGCTTCCATGCCGCCGGAAATAAAGCCCCTTTCGCGGGCGCCCATTAGCATGAAGATGTCGAATGACGCGAAGATTGTCTTCGACACGATCGGAAAAGAAGCGGGGTTGACCATGGTCTATGACCCGGACTTCCCGGCGCGGCGCATCACCGTGGACTTCAACAACATCACGCTGGAGCAGGCTTTAGAGATCACCGCCCTGGAAAGCAAGGCGGTCATCAAGCCGGTGACCGAGAACACTCTTTTCGTGTATCCGGACCAGGTACAGAAGCGGCGCGATTATGAAGAAGAAGTGGTGAAGACGTTCTATCTGTCGAACGTCACCCAGCCCCAGGACATAACCGAGATTATGACCGGGTTGAGACAATTGTTTGATCTGAAGCGCATCCAGCAGGTCAACTCGCAAAACGCCATCATGGTGCGCGAGACTCCTGACAAATTGATGCTCATCCAAAAATTGATTGACGACGTCGACAAGGCCAAGCCGGAAGTCCTCATTCAGGTTGAGGTCCTTCAAACCAATATGGACCACCTCCGCGATCTGGGGATACTGCCTCCGCAGCAGGTTTCCGTCAGCATCAATAACGGCACCACGACGACCAGCGCAACCACCGGCACCGCCACCAACACGCCAACCAACGGGCTCACGTTCAACAACCTCAAGCACCTGACCGCGGGTAATTACAGCATTACTACCCCGACCGCGGTAGCCACGGCCATTTTGTCAGACACCGCGACACAGATCATTCAGAATCCGGAGATAAGGTCTGTCGACGGCCAAATCGCGCACTTGAAAATCGGTCAACGTATTCCCGTGGCCACCGGTAGCTTTCAGGCGGGCGTCGGCGTGGGCGCCGCAGGCGGAGCGGGTTTTGTGAACCCACTGGTCAACACGCAGTTCACCTACCTGGATGTCGGCGTGAACGTAGACATCACGCCGCGCGTGCACCCCGACCATGACGTGACCCTGAAGCTCATGATCGAAATCTCTTCGCATACGGGCGACGCAAACATCGGTGGCATCACCCAACCGATCATCAGCAGCCGCAAGATCGAACACGAAATCCGGCTCAAAGAGGGCGAGGTGAATATTCTCGGGGGCTTGATTGAGCGCACGGATACGCAAAACCTGAACGGCTGGCCCGGCTTTGCCAAGCTCCCCATTCTCGGGCGCCTTTTCTCCGATAAGAAAGTCGACCACCAAGAAGATGAAGTCCTGATTGTGCTGACACCGCACATCGTCCGCATGCCGTACTGGACGAGAGCAAATTTGCGGCCGCTGCTCTCGGGCTCGGAAGCAAACCCCCAAGTGACCAGAGAGCATGAACTTCGCACGCCGCAGCCTGAGCCTCAGCCGCCTGCGCAACCGCCGCGGCAGCAGCCACCGCCGAGCACGAGTCCCACTACGCCCACGTCGGGGGCATCTGCCGCCAACGCGGGCGCAGTTGCCAAGATTCGCTTCGAGCCGCAAACGCTCACGCTGAAGGCTGGGCAGACCGCAACCATGGGCGTGGTCGTTGAAAACGTGAACGATCTCTATTCCATCCCGTTCCTATTGCAATACGACCCGAAGGTGATCAGCGTAGAAGAAGTCCAGCATGGCGGCTTCCTCTCGAACGGAGGAGCGCAGGAGATCTCCATCGTTTCGCAGCCGTTCAAGGACAAGGGCCAGTACATCATTTCCGCCACACGTCCGCCCAGCACTCCCGGAGTAAGCGGGAGCGGCACCCTTCTGGGACTCGTGGTGAAGGCGGTCGGGCCCGGAACCTCACCGTTGTCCATCGTGCAGGTCAACGCCAAAGATTCGCAGCAGAAGGCCATCCCGTTGGTGACCAGCGAGGCAACTCTGCAAGTTCAGCCGTAGAAATGAATAGTGCGATGTTGCGTGACGCTTCAATTCAAATGCGAGTTCACCGGCGGCGCGGCTCGCAAGCCGGGCTGACTCTTCTCGAGTTGATCCTGACGTGCTCTATCTTGCTGCTTTTATCGACACTGGCCTTGCCGATCGCCAGGTACGCCTTGATTCGCGAGAAAGAAACCACGCTTCGCCACAATCTGGACGAAATTCGCGATGCCATCGACCGCTACAAAGATGCGGCGGACCACAACCAAATTAAGGTGGAGTTAGAAACTGAAGGGTATCCGCCCGATCTTGAAACGCTGGTAAGTGGCGTGCCCCTTGGCACGGACGGCGACAAGAAGATTCACTTCCTGCGAAAAATCCCGATCGATCCGATGACCGGCCACCCCGACTGGGGCCTGCGCGCCGTGCAGGACGATCCGGACTCGACACAGTGGGGCGGCAAAGACGTCTTCGATGTGTATTCCCAATCCACGGCGACGGCGATGGACGGAACGAAGTACTCAGACTGGTGATGGGAGGAACAACCGAAAGTGAAGACGCATTTGTACCACCAAATTCCTGAGCGCTGGCCGCGGAAAAGCCGAGGCGCATGGCGCAATTTCGGGTTTACTCTCATCGAGCTGATGATCGTCATGACGATCATAGCCATTCTCATTGGGATCGCGGCGATTCGGTACGACAAAGTCGTGCAGCATTCCAAAGAAGCGGTGCTGAAGACAGATCTTCGAACGATGCGCGACGCCATCGACAATTTCACCTTGGACAAGCAGGCCGCTCCGCAATCGATCGATGACCTGCAACAGGCCGGCTACCTTCGCTCCGTGCCGGTTGACCCGATGACCAACGCCAAGGACTGGGTGCCCCAGTTTGACAGCGTCGTCCTGAGCCCTGATCAAACGACTACGGGAATGGTGGACGTGCATTCGAATTCTCCGCGCGTCTCGCCGTTCGACAACACGCCGTACAACGAGTGGTAACCTCGTTTGCCTGTCCGTTTCACCAAATGCGCCGCAAGGCTCCGTTCTTGAGAACGGGGAAATAAAGCGCAGGTTTCTCCTAATTTACAGTGACTTGGACCGTCGCGGAGTGGCTGAGGTTGCCTGACGTTCCTACAATCGTCAGCGTGTAAATGCCGGCTGGAGTGCCCGCGGGGCTGACTGTGAGCGAAGCCGTCATGCTTGCGCCCGCATAAGAGGCGGAGATGGTTACCGGAGTCGAAGCAGTCACCGCGCTCGTGTTCACGGGAAACGTGGCGCTCGTGGATCCGGCAGCGACCGTCACGCTCGACGGGACGGTCGCCGAGGCGCTGTTGCTCGAGAGGTTTACCATGGCGCCGCCGCTTGGAGCGGCTCCGCTGAGAGTCACCGTCCCGGTTGAGGAAGAACCCCCGTTCACGTTGCCTGGACTGAGCGTTACCGACGATAGCACCGGTGGTGGCGGAACTGTGGCAGAACCGCCGCCGCAAGAATGGTTCGAAAGCGCGACAACCAGGACAGCGGTGGCCAGAGCAAGACTCGGCCGCCGGCGCGAAGCAGGGATGAGGTTCGAAAAGATCAACACGAGCAGAAGCCAAGCGATGCCCACGACCAATACCAGGCGTAGGTCGGATTGCGGAAAAGGCACCGGGGGCGCCGCCGCGCGGGGCAGTGTTGTCAAGGTGACCGTTGCGCTTGCCGGGTTCGACCCGTCCAAAATCACCGAAGAGGGGGACACCGTACACGCGGCTCCTTGCGGCGCGCCCGTGCAACTCCAGCTTACCGTTTGATTGAAGCCGTTTGCCGGAGCGGCAGACACGGTGTAATTCGCCGTTGCTCCGGCTGGGATGGCTTGCGTGCTTGGTGCCGCGGAAACACTGTAATCCGGCGAACCACCCACGCCGGAAACGGACTGCAACGCCGGAACCAGATCGAGCCTCCCGTTGCCCATGCCCGAATCGGTCAGCGGAGCGGCATGCGCCACGGCGGTGGCTGCCTCCTGCGGGTTCATGCTGGTCTTCAATCCGCGCAACAAGGCCCCTCCGCCCGAAACAAATGGCGCGCTGAACGAAGTTCCCCATCCCGCGGCATACGTGCCGTAGGGATACGTGGTTACGATCGCCTCGCCCGGCGCTGCCACCCACACGATCGTATTCCCATAATTCGAGAACGATGAGCGCGTACTCTCGGTGGGCGTTGTCGAACCCACCGACGCCACACCCATCACCAGGCTCTGGAGAGCCGCCGGGAAAACCGTCTCCTGCATCCCGTCGTTTCCCGCCGATGAGGCGCAGATGGTGCCGAGGTCACTGGCATAGGTCAGGGCATTGGATAATTCCTGCGAAGCGGTCTTGAAATCAAAGCTCATGTTGATCACGTTCGCGTTGTATTTCTGCACCGCGTCATAGATGGCGCGCAGGATGTCGGAGAGTTGGCCTGTCCCATCCGATTTGAATGCTTTCAGGGGCAAAAGTTTGGCGGTGGGAGCCACCAAGTGGACAATGCCCAACACCATCGTCCCGTGGCCGAATGCCGCGTATTGCGCGTTCGTGTCGAGCACCGCCGCCGTCGACTGATCGAGCACCGCCGCGGTCGATTGATTCACTTGTGCCGGTGCCGGGCAGGTGGTGGAGCTGCAGGGAGGAGGCGGGCAGGAGCTAAATGGGCAGGTCCCGGTCCCGATGTCGTTTAATTCCGAGCCGTTAGGCTGGTTGCGCGTGTAGTCGTAGCCCGGTAGCAGAACGCCTTCGAGAGCTGGGTGGTTGGGATCCACTCCGGTGTCAATGTCCGCAACGATTCCCGTCCCGGTCACGTTGAATATGCTTTGCGCTGTCTGAACCTCCACGATGGCTGACGCCTGCTGATTGGCATAACTGTTCCACACCATGGTCGTGGAATTTGCAGGGTAGGGCACTTGCGTCCTGTCCTGCATCAGTGTCGCGGGAAGGGGAGACGGTAGCAGGAGCGGACCAACCAGGCTGATCACCTGATCCACTTCGGCACTGACGAACCCCGTGACCGGCTTGAGGAGCCCTAGAAGGGTTTGCAGGGGAAGCGGTGTGTTTACCAGGAAGAGTTGGCGCAAAGTGCCATCCAATCCTCCGACCACCGTGCAGGTTGTGGGGACGGCGCAGAGCGTCTGAAGGGCTTCGAGATTCGTCGTTCGAACGATGACTCCGGTGTCAGCCTTTGTCGGCGCTGCCCACAGGAGAGCGACGAGTGTAGTGGCCCACCCCATTCGGCATTTCATCGTGAGGTTTCCCCTCAGCATGCAAAACTCGGGCCCGCCCGGGAGAGGAGACTTTGTTCTGAGGAACCCCTCTGCTCCAAGAACTAACTCTGCCTCGAACTGCTGACCCTCGAGGTCCAGAAACTAGAATCGCTCGAGATCCTTAGCGTCCGGATCGGAGTGGGCCGCCTCACTCCGGGCCATGCGCTGCCCAGGGCATGCGGCTGGCCGCTCCGTCCAGTTGGCCCCTATGATTAAGAGCAGGGACCGACGCGGAAAAATACCAGGTAAATACCGTATTCCTAGGCCTGTTTAGGAAACCGATTGACGTTCGAACCGGCACGGATACCTCGGCCACAGGGGAAGGCAATGATTGGCCCAACATCGTTCCCGGGCAGCCCCTCTACGTGTGCCAATGGCAGCCCTGCAACACTACAGGAACAACGCAGTGCTACGTAGTGTTTAACAAGGCTGCCTTTGCGACATTCCCAACCGGGACGTTTGGTTTTGGCAATGTCGGACGTGCCTTCCTGCGTTCCCCTGGTACGTTCAACTTTGACCGTAGCTGTCAGCCGGATCTTCCCCATACACGAGCAGAAACAGGTTGAATTCCGGTTTCGAGGCCTTTTAATGCCATCAACCACTTCAATCCAAGCATCGGAGGGACCGGGCACAACCGCGGGTCTAAACTCGTCCAACTCTGCCCGGCAAAGCGGCGCGAGCGTGCCTGGGTTCGTCCCTGGCGCATTCGACCCGAGGATCTTGCAATTCGGCTTCAAGGTACACTGGTAGAGTCGAGATTGCGCCTTGGCTAGGCTTATTGCGAAAAAGAATGGCATATTGCTGTTCAGGTTCCTGGCGATTCGACCGAACTCCGTGGTGTGAGGCCCTGGGCGATTCGTCGGGAATCGTAGTACTGGTGGTAGGTGGTCGGATATCAAAGTTTGCCGTCCGCTTCACCAGGCGAACGGCAAGGACACCTGCATAGAGGTTGATGTTCGTTTGCGGTTCACTGGCAATCGCCGTTATGTGATGCAGTCCTTCAATCCCATGCATAACAGCCTCCCTAGCGATTCGGCTTTTGTTGCGCTAACACTAAGCGCTCTTGCGAGAAGCCTCCTGTTTCCGTTCGTAGGGCGCGTAGATCGGTTCCCAGATATTTACTTGCACCTCCCGCTCCAGCGCTGCCTCGCCGCCAACCTGGGCCTGCCCGTCCTGAATGGCTTGCTTTCCAACGGCTCTGCCGATCAACGCGGCGAGAGAGCGAGCGTCGGAAAGCGGCGGAAGCAAGCTGGCCTGCTTGTCTTTCTGCGTCGGTAAATGTCGGACCAGTTCTTGTGCCGCGGCTTTGATCATCGTGTCCGTCACGCGCCTAGCTTTGGATGCAACGATACCCAGTGCCAGACCAGGGAAAATGTAGGAATTGTTGGTCTGCGCGATGTGTTCTTGTCGTCCGCCGATTTTGACCGGTGGGAAAGCGGTTCCCGTACCGACCAGCGCCCGCCCTTCGGTCCAATTCATCAAGTCTTGAGGGGTCGCTTCGCTGCGGTCGGTCGGATTCGAAAGCGGGAAGATCACGGGCCGCCTGCTGTGCTTGGCCATTTCCCGCACCACCTGCTCGGTAAAGACTCCTCCCTGGCCCGACACGCCAATGAGCACCGAGGGCCGGCCGCCAGCCACAGGATCCACCAGAGCACCGAGTCGCCGCTGGGGGCGTGAAGCAGATAGAACATCACTCCGATCAGCACGAAAAGCGGAGGAGAGGCCACCGCCAGATGCGCAAGGCGACGGGCCATCAATTCCGCGGAAGAGGTTCTTTCATCCTCCCCAACAGATACGCGGCGCCTACTCCCACAGCAGGCACGCCATAGACGAGTCCGACGGAGACCGCGATGGCGATCCAGCCTACCATGTCACCCGGCCCGTTCACCCGATGCAGCAGCTTGCCGCTTTCGTACAGCGCTTTGACTGTAAGGGGATAGAACAAAGCGGCAGCCGAAGGCAGCAACCACCAGGGCTTGCCGGTTGGAGAATGCGCCATCATGGCGCGACTGAGTGAATGTTCGTCTTGACTCTTCAAGGCCTTCGAACCTATCAATGTGGTTTCGTCATCCAGCAGCGACAGTGTTCGCTTTTTCGGCAGTTCCCATTGGCGATGACTTCATCTGCAAACGTCGAGCTTCCATCCGCATGGTCGAAATGCCAATGTGTGTTGATGAGCCAGCGGCGATTGATGAAGCGCCGAAGCAATTGCACTGCGTATCTCAGAGGCGCGAGGGACATAGCCAGTGTCGATCCGCCAGCTCCCGCCAAAGAGAAAACATTTGGAGGAATCTCGGACACGGTCAAAGGAGTGCTTTGGTACGGCCCTCGGGAGTCTCGAGATATGCGGCATACCGGCTCGCACCTTGCTCGAACCGGTTCTCGTCTTTGCCCGTTGTCTTCATGCGCTTCTCAAAACGTGCTTTAACGCATTTAACCAGTAAGGAACTGACCTGCGGTTTGCGATTGGAAATAAATTGTCATCCATTCGCGGGCGAAATTTCCCGTGCCTGTATTTCATATTTGAAGTTGTCCGGATCGAGAGCGTCGAGGCGGCCTTGTGCCGTTTCCGCTTGCGGATACATCAAGAATCCAACCGGTCCACTTTTCGCGCCGGGAAGGGCAACATCGTGCGCGAAGTTGTAAGCCATCCAGTTCATTTCCCAGAACCCGAACAACTGGGCGCGCGCGCTTTTCACCATATCGTCGTCGAGCGGACGATTTCCAGGTGGTTCTTCAAGCACGACCTTTCGGACGTCAGCCGGGTCGACGGGAACCCATCCGTAGCCCTCCAAGTGGACCTCGGCCCTGCAGTGCTGGGCTTTCGTTACATTTTGAGTTGAGGGGCCGAGGCTTTTGTATCCGAGTTCCGACTTGGCGATGCGAATGCCATAGACGTCGCGAGCTGGAAGGCCAGCGGCACGAGCGAGGCCGACGTAAAGCGCATTGAGGTCTGCACACTTGCCCCCCAGGTCTTTGTTCTCTAACATGAACCGAATGTCCCCGACCCCACAACCGCGGGTCTTCGGATCTCGAAACGTGTTTTCTACAATCCATTCGTAAATCGCACGCGCCTTGTCAACGTCTGTTTTTCTTCCAGCTATGATCTCATTCGATGTCTTCTTTACAATCCCGTCAGTCGGTATGAGTTTTGTGGGCCGAAGAAAATATTCGAGTTCCGCAGGATTCTCTCTCACGGCTTCGTTCGGCCGGGCAAGATCGACGGCATAGTTCCTGGTCTCGATTCGGCTCGTGAGTGTCGCTACCGGCCTGGCCCCAGCCGGGAACTCCGCCACGACGATTCCGAGCGCATCGGGCTTGCTTTCCACCAGCTTCGCCCCGCCGCCTTCCGCATGGAAATTATTTGCGAACGTCCTTTGAAACGGAGTTTCACCAAGCAGCGCCGCTGGCAGCCATACTCGTGTGGAACCGGAGGGCTTCAGAACCTCGACGCTCGTTGTTACCTCAAATGTGCGCCAACCGGCTGAAGGGGGCTCCTCGGCGAATGCTCGGTCCACTTTGCAAAGTGAGGCGCTTACTGCTGCGCCACCCGCATAAGTCAAAAACTCACGACGGTTCATATGACGACTCCTGTGACGAGAAGTCTGCGCCTGCCAACATAGCGAGAGTTGTGTCCGTGTACGACAACAGCTCGCAGGGCTGCGGGCATCATCTTGTTCGGGTGACGCTCAGAAATCCTGGCTTCGATTCCCATCCCCCACGCCAAAAACCCCAATGATTCAACTGTCCAGCAAATTCTATTCGAAAGTCTGACTCCTGAGGATCGACTTCACTTCGCCGCAATGAGTCGCGGCTTCCTATTTCGCGTCCATCCAATTATCCGATCCCGCCAGCTTGACGGCCACATTCGAAAAAAAGATATGCGCTGGCGCCCCGTCCGCCGTGCCGCGATGCTCGGTTGAGACAAGGAGAGGGCCAGCTTTCTTGTATCCCGCCCACGTTGCTGAAAGGAGACTCGGCTTCTTGGGTCCGCCGCGATGATAGGTGAATTCCTTAACTCGCCCATCCGACCCGAGGAAAAGATCCCAAGTATCTCCCGGCGTGTAGCCGCCAACCTCCGGAGGATATTTCACCGACACTAGGGTTGCCGTGCCGTTCCCTAGCGGCAATTTTTGCTTGTCCTTGACTGTCACAATAGCGGTGGTGTCCCAGTTAACGTGGAAAGGAAAAATAAACCAATAATTGTCGTTGACGAAGCCCGGCTCAATTTCGTTTTTCACGTTATCAGGCGCGCTGCTGAGCTGATTACGATTGTAGGTAACCTTCACCGACTTACCGTCTTTATCCTTTGCCTCATAGATGACCTGCCCCGTCTTAGGCTCCCAAGTCCAGGTGCGGGATAGATTAAACTTCAAAGCAGGCAGGTCGATGTTGAACGTATAGCGGACCGCGTCGATTTGCCCATACGAATCAATCCCGTAGGTCTTAGCGAGCTGTTCGACAATGGGCGGACGCGTCTGCGCCCAGGAGGTGCCCGCAAGAGTTAGTACCCCCAGTGCCCAAAGGATCGTCGTGGAACGGCTCGGCTTTGTCATGAAGGGTCCTCCTCAGTGAATGAAACGCACTGTCATTTTGGATGATGCAAAAGCACTCCTGGATCTAAAAGTTCACGTGATCTGGGACGGACTTTGCCCTACCCGGTCCCTTGAGCATGGGAGGGTGCCCGATCGGCTGCCGCGGAGTAAAGCGATGATTGCAGCAGCTACTACCACGGATCCGTATTCCAACACCATAATCCAGCCCGGAACCACCCACGGCTGTCCAAGTGTGCGCAAACGCCAGACATAATACGTAGGAATAATGCTCAATGTCCAGATCAGGATCGGTAGATTTGTGGTCGACCGTAGGAACGGCAGCAGCCACAACATATACCACGGGTAAATGACCGGCGCACATAAAAGTGATGCTGCCATGGGCCAGGCAAACGTATCCAAAGACCATTCCGCGTACCTTCTTCTCATCCAGATCGCGGTAAGAAAGCCGACAAGCACCGCAAGTCCAGCTACAACCTGTGGAACCGTCACTCGCTCTAGCGTTGCAAAAACCGGATCATTAAACCGGAACCTTTGCACGTAGGTACCGAGCGAGCCGAAGGGAATGCGGCCGTGGTCGAGAAATGGCACATATAGAAGTGCTAGGACGATTGCAGCCAGCGCGCCGTCCCGCACTCGAAGCCGCTTCCAGTAGAGTGGCAGCAGTACCAGCGGTAGCAATTTCACGGCAATAGCAAGCCCAAATGCTATGGCTGCAACGGCACGCCAGCTTCTCACAAACGCGGCTGCGGACACCAACAGCAGCAGCACACCGACGATATCGACGTGACCACTGCCTGCCACCTCTGTCGCTAGCAGCGGATGCCAGGCATAAGCCAGAACCCAGTGTTCCCCTTGCCCGGTACGACGCAAGACATCTAGCAACACAAACACAATCGCCAGATCGCAAATTACAAATACGACTTTCAGTGCAAATGTAGACTCGTGCATTGCGGTTACGGCGCGAAAGAATAGCTGCGCTCCGGGTGGATATGGGCTTGCTACCTCCGGATTATTCAGGGTACGCGTCTCGGTTGTGTGCAAGCGGGCTAGGGCAGGGTCGCTCGGAACGAGAACATAGGGGTTAAAACCGAGCCGCTGCACGCGGCCGTCCCAAACATAGCGATGAATGTCGTCGTCTGGACCCGATGGCATTCGTAGGAATTGAAAATGCCACAGAGCAGCCAGCCCGAGACCGAAGACGATGACGTGCTTCGGAAATTTTTGCGCCGACAAGAGTTCGCGGATGGCTAAGAGGTACGCGACGCCGGCAACAGACAAAGGAATAATAAATGCCGGCTCACCCATGCGGCTGAAGTTGCGTGAGGCGATCGTCATCGCCACAAGCACGATGGCGCCAAATCCGCACAGCTTATGCGAAGGCGTAAGTTTCATGGCTTTCTCAAACACTAGCGCAGGTGCACAGCCGCCTGCCGCCATTCGTTTAACCATGCCGCGGTTCGAGGCGCCTTGGTCGGAGCGAGCCAGCAGCATCAAATCGTTTGCGACGTCGATGTCGTAAAAGGGCTCCGTGAAGCCGGTTGAGAGTTCAAGAGCCTTCGTTCGCGTGAGCAATCTATCGAGCGCGCTCACTGTTCCCATACCATCGCCTTCGAAAGGCGACTTGCGAGCGGCCTTTGCGCCAACCAGATAGTAGCCTCCATCGGGTTGGACCGACAACCACGTCATGCGTGAAGAGTATTTCGAACGTCGCTGCCCGAACGGACGGAGCGAGGTGGGGACTGTCGCTATTGAACACGATGACGTGCTGCCGGCTGGCCGCAGTGAAGTGTCGAAAAGTACCAGCGTGCGGTTTGCGTGAGCAGGGTGCACGGTGCTCTGGCTGACGGATTTCATGAGAGGTCGGTCCATCGGCACTTACGCTGGTCGCGGCGTGCCCGCCCTTCGACGCAGAACAGCATAGCCCACGATCCGGGTCAGTGTGAACCGCGCCACTCCCAGCGTCCACTTGACCGTTCCCCGATTTTAGACTCTCCAATTCTCGGGTGATAGCTCACTGGGAGTCCACGTTGCGAAATCCGGCGAGGGCACCCCTTCAAGATCATTTCCACAGCCCAACCGTAGGTAGCCTCTTCAAGGCGAGGGCGTGGAGCGCATCTGCGCGTCCGGAGCGAAACGGACTGAGGTCACTGACGTTCACGCCATGCAGAAGCCTGATCAGGCCAGCGGCCAAGCGATTGCCGAACGATTCGTGCCACGGTAGCGCACCGCGGTTGCTTTTTCCGCTGAAGCGCGCACCGACGGCAATGTCAGGTGCCCTATCGATGATAGGAGCCAACATAAAGCGGCAAGTCCAAAGGGCCGTCGCTGCAGTCTCCGTCGAGGATAACGACCACATCAGGACTTGCGCAAAATCGGTTGTCACGACGGAA
>Ga0182036_10000081_pt1 | contig 39795 bp, 36 predicted proteins | sample sta12Cox44000080_FD_125966 | JGI IMG/M metagenome (GOLD analysis project Ga0182036, IMG submission 125966) | Lab enrichment of tropical soil microbial communities from Luquillo Experimental Forest, Puerto Rico - statoxic.12C.oxic.44.000.080 | ecosystem: Environmental > Terrestrial > Soil >...
ACCTCCCAGACCCGGCCCCAATGCTTCCATGCGCCTTCGGCGAGCCCGTAGTAGAACGGCAAGGTCACGATATCGAGGCCAACGTCGGTCGCGCCCTGCACGTTGTCATGGCCGCGGAAGATGTTGGCGCCGGTCCCGGATTTGCCGACATTGCCGGTGAGGAGCAGGGCCATGCAGCTCGCCCGCACGTTGGCGGTGCCGACGGTGTGCTGGGTCTGGCCCATGCACCAGATCAGGGTCGCGGGCTTCTCGGTAGCGAACATCTTGGCGACGCGTTCAAGCTGGGCGCCGGGAACGCCCGTGACGCGCTCGACCTCTTGCGGATTCCACTTCTCCATTTCCTTGCGCGCGTCCTCGAAGCCATACACGCGCTGCCGGATAAACTCCTTGTCCTCCCAGCCATTCTTGATGATGTGGTGCATGATCCCGTACAGCACCGGAATGTCGGTGCCTGGCCGGAGACGCACGTACTCGGTGGCATGGGCGGCGGTTCGCGTCAGTCGCGGATCGACCACGATGACGTTCGCCTTGTTCATCTCGGCGCCCTCGATCAGGTGCTGCAGCGACACCGGATGGGCCTCGGCAGGGTTGCCACCCATGATGATCTGCGTCTTGGTATTGCGGATGTCGGTGTAGCTGTTCGTCATTGCGCCGTAGCCCCAGGTATTGGCCACGCCGGTGACGGTGGTCGAATGGCAGATACGTGCCTGATGGTCCGTGTTGTTGGTGCCCCAGAAGGCCCCAAGCTTACGGAAAAGATACGCGCCCTCGTCGGTCATCTTGGCCGAACCGAGCCAGTAAACTGAATCCCTACCCGACTTGTCGCGTATCGCCATGAGCTTGTCGCCGATTTCATTGATGGCGGCGTCCCAGGACACGCGCTGCCACTTCCCACCAGTGAGCTTCATTGGATATTTGAGACGGCGCTCGCCCGAGACGAGTTCGCGCACCGCTGCGCCTTTCGCGCAATGCGAGCCACGATTGATCGGCGAATCCCAGGCCGGTTCCTGGCCGACCCAGACGCCATTCGATACTTCGGCGAGAACGGTGCAGCCGACCGAGCAGTGCGTGCAGATACTCTTGCGGATAGTCGCGCCTGGCACATTGGGATTCGCTGCCGCCTTCTGCACGGTCGCAAGCGGTAACGCGCCAATGGTGGCGAGACCTGTCGCCACCAGCCCGGACTTGCGTAAGAAACTGCGGCGATCGAGGCCATTGCCGGCCTGGTTGCCGATTGTCGCTGCGAGATTGCTGCGACGTGTCTGACGTCCTGTTCTCTTGATCAGCACGGCTGCATCTCCCTCACTTCGGATAACGATTGGTGCGATAGTAGCTTTGCACGTCGGCTGAGTTCGCCTGATAGCGGGCCTTTCTCTTGTCGGCATCGGATTCGGCGGCCACAGCTTCCGTGGCAAGCGGCGCGCCCGCGGTCACTGCCAAACCTGCGCCGGCGCCCATCGCCCGCAGGAAGTCGCGACGGCCCAACTTTTCCTTTTTCTGTTCTTTCATCGCCGTTCTCTCCTTGAATTCGTCCAAATGCCGTTGTGCCCCTGCCGGACTTTAGGCCGGCAGTTCGAAAGCTTCTGTTTCGATGTCTATGAAGATGCGGCCGAGCGCTCCTAGCCGCCGATAGAAATCGGCCGCCGGCGCTTTCTCCAGGTCGGCGAAGAAACGCGATATCCAGGGCGCCATGTGCCTGTCGAAGATGAGACGATCGGATTCCGGCGGCGCCGGCAGCCGGCGGCTCGCGAGGCCAGACATGATCTCGCACAGAATGCCGGCATGATCTTCGGGCTCGACGACGCCATCGGCACGCGCAACGCCGATCTTCGCAAGATCCTCGCGCAGACGCGCGAGCGGACGCTCGTGCAGGAATCCGGTCAGATAATATGAGCCGTACGGCAATAACTCACCGCGGCCCAAGCCGATGAACAGATCAAAAAATTCCCGTTCGACACGCTCAGTATTGGTTCGTTCCGCAGCTTCGGCGAGCGCCGCATGCGCAAGGCCGAGTGGCGAGGCGTCGGTGCGCAATTGGGAAATGCGCGACAGCAATTCCGCATCCGGAGCCCGGGTCAGCAGAGCTGCGAGCAGCGCGTATTCCTGCGCTCGGGCGGCATCGACCTCATCGATGTCGCCGCCCGTCTTTTGTGCGCTGTAAAGATCTGGCCGCAACACTGCACGGTTCACGCCGGTCGCCGTTTCGACAGAAATGACGCGTTCGGCCGGGACCCGCATCCAGTTCGAAACGGATGGCTGCGAAATGCCAAGCTGTCGCGCGAGTTCGCTTACGCCGCCTGCAGCGCGAATAGCTTCGGAAAGGCCCGGATCCCTCATCCGACGAGACTTTCTTTCGAATTATGACAATGAAAGCCTATCGGCCGATTGTCGAAAGGGTCAATAGCTTGACGCTATAGCACCCAATCAACACTCTGGTATTTCATTTATTCTGGAAATTCATTGTGGCATTGCGCCACCGTGACGCCGCGCAAATTTTTTCTCCGGCGCAGGCTTTTTTAGGCCCGCTTGTTCTGCTGTTTCCATTTCTGTTTGCGCTGCAGCATTTTCATTGCGTTGCACCATACTCACGCCAGCCGCGGTCTCCGCCTTCGCCAAATTCGCCGCTTCAGGTTCGTTTGGGATTGATGAAACTGAGGAATCCACCGCGCGGTCTGCTTCTGAATCAGAAGGAGCGTCCTGCCGTGGTGTTTCGCCAAAGAGCTCGGACACCATCCGCTTGATGTCGATATTGGGGTCGAGGTCCCCGAAGCCCGCAATTCCATCGGGCCCAGCCGCGTCCCAATAGTTTTCGTTCAGTCCCACAAAGTCCCGTATGACGGGGTCGGACGACCAGGCGCGGCGAAGCGCCGCATGCTTCAAGGTTTCGGGGACGCCGATCCGCATGAACGCCGTTATATCGCTTTCCGCGCTAATCGATTCGATTGGCGGCAGACTATCAGCATCGAATTCCGGTCCCGCCGCCTTGTCAGGCGCAGGCGTCACTTTGCTCGGATCCGGTGCCAGCTTCGCATGCGCCTCGGCCGCCGATTCCTCCTTTTTCTCTTTGCCTTCGCCGACTTCCAGTTTGCGGCGCGACCAGCGGCTGAGAAAGTTGTCCGGATCGTTCATTTGCGATCCTCCCGCGTCGGATCGTGCCGCGCCAAGGCATCAGGATTTGCACGGTCGCGCTTGCGCTTCACGAACGCACGCTCGACATGGTGCTCTGTCACGAACGCCGCAATGGCCTCCTGCAATTGTTCCGGCATCGGCAGAGACTCGACAATCTGTTCGCCGGCTTCCGTCATCCCCTCGCCTTCGGCCGGATCCGCAGTGACCATGGAAAGCTCGTAGGGAGGGTCACGCTCGACCGGCCGCAAGACGACCCATAATTGCGGCGGATCCATCTGCAGATTGTCACGATAGTGCGCAGTCTCGGTGCGATACAACTCCACCGCCGCGGGGCCGGCGTAAAAGGTCGCGCGTTCGCCGTCATCGGTCAGCTTCGTCCAGGGCGGCGTGTCAGGCACGCCGACAAGCACGGTCACCGGGCGCCAGTGAAAATCGACCCATCTGCTCGCGCCCTTGCTGCGCTCGACGACGATGCCGACCTCATAACGCGCGAGCGGGGCAATGCTGCTCAACTGATCGTCTCCAGATGCTGAACCGGTAATCCGGTCAGCAGATTTTGCGGTTTCATACGGATCGTCTTGTCGTCTGTCATTGCCAGGATCAGATAGACCGGATCACCTCTGACCTTCTCGATCATCAAAGACGGATCGGCGAAGGTCAGACGGAATAAGCCGACCACGCGCGCTATGGCCGCGTCGTCGATCTCTCCGCCGTGCCACAGCATATCACCGATCCTGGTCGCGTCGCCATCGAGACCGACATACCAGGTAAGGTTGACGTCCCGCAGCTCGGTCAGCGCTTCGATGCTGACCTTGATGCCGAGCAAATGCGCGATCCAGCCTTGCATAGCCTGCGCCAGTGCATCGAGCCCCCCGCGCCCGGCTGTCAAATCAAGCGCCATGTCGAACTGGTCGCTCCGATCCCAATAACTATCCGCGTTCTCTTTGTTGATCACGTCGATTTCGGACTCGGCGGGGATTCCCAACATCGAGACCAAAGGGGTCACCGGCGCGGTGTTGACGCCACCGATGGTTTCTTCGTCCGCCACAATCAGCGATCCGTCGTGCAGCGTGACGCGCTGCGTGCGGAAGAACAGCTCGGCGGCGCGCAACACCCAGGCATCCTCGGTCCCGTCGAGCGCGTTGCGCAGAATCACGTGCACAAGCTGGTTGATGAAAAGCGGCGGAACGTTACCAAAACCGCACTGCACTAATTCCTTGAACGCTGCCTCCAGAGTTTTGTGACGCAGCAAGCGGTCGCGAAATGCGATCATAAGTTTCCAGTTTTCGCGCGCATCGGCATCGGTAATCGCGTCGATGTCCGATACCGACGCCGGCATGCGCGGGTCGGCCAGCAGCGCGGCATGCAGCGTGCGCTCTACTGCACAGGCTTCCGCCGGCGGAATCAGTTCCGGGCGCGCGAGGTATAGCTTGAGAAATTCATCGGTGATGTGCAGGCCGCCATCCGAGCCCCGGTCGAGCAAATGGTGACCGCTGGAGATCCAGAAGTCCTTCATTTGCGCTCCCGCTCCACCATCGCGATCAGATTGAGGTCTTCCGCAGGCTGCTCGTCCTCGCCGTCGACCTCGAGGAACGAGAAGGCTCGCGCGGGCTTTGCCCCGTTACGCGGACGCAATGTGCGAAACGATTCCCGTACGGCGCCGTCTTCAAATGTGCGGTGCACCGCAATCAGCGTATCGGACGGCTGGTTGCAGAGGGATTCAACGAAAGAAATCTCTTCTTGTGCCGCTGCGATCGCGTTGCCCCTGGTGGGCGCGCCGAACCTTGCCATCAGCTGGTCAGCCAGCGTGTTAAGCACGACCTGCCGATCGGTCGCGGTTGCGTCTACGATCTGTACGAGCGTCGACCATCCAAGCGTCGACAAGCCGAGAAAGCCACCGCGAAAAGCCGTCCGCGCCTTGCCTTCGAGTGCGGCCGGATCGCTGTTCCAGAACACGAACGCGCCGGATACTGCCCACTCGCCGGGTTCGGCCGCCCGTTCGAATATAAAAGTATCGGACGGATCGAGTCGTATGGTGCGCAGCAGCTTCACGTGCGCGGGCCTCGCTCCTGCGGATCGAACCAGGCCGGCTCGGCGAGTCGCGGCAGGAACTTCTTGCGCGTGACTTCCACCTTGCCCGTACGACGGATGAGGAGGTCACCGTTGTCGTCAATGTCACGTCGCACGCCCTGTTCGCGCGGCAACCGTTCGATATAGCTCTTTGCGACGACACCAAATCCGCTTTCTTGCCAGGCATCAGTTGCGACCATGAAATGGCGCGCAAAACTTTCGACTACATGACCCGACATCAAGTCGTTGAAACCTTCTTCCTCCAAGGCTGTGACGAGCGGATTCAATCCAGGTTCCGACCCGGTCATCGAGACTGTGCGAATCATGGCGCCAAAGACAAGCCACGGGGGCGTGTCGATTTCCCGAGTTTCTTCTGGCCACGCGAGCCAGCCACCCCCTACGAGCCCTCCGTTGACAAGGATCGAATCCGGCCAGTCGAAAACAACCGACGTTTCCGGCTGAGCATGCGCGGCGAGCGCATTGGCAAGGGCGGCCATTCCAGCATAAAACGCGCGGCGCGCCTTCAACAGCGGCTCGTCGGGCTCAAGCACGACCGCGAATTCTGCAAGATCGAAGCGCCCCACATAGACCAGCGTGCCCGCGCCCTTTTCAGGAGCAATCGCCACAGCGTGGGCAAAAGCGTCCCCGACTTCACGAAGACGTATTGCTGTGAATGGTGGCGGTAATAAAAGTTCCGGCGCGAGGCGCGTTTGCGAACGGGCCGTCTCAAGTGGCATTGTTCCTCACTCTACCATTCACTTTAAAGTACCTATAAATATAGCGCCGGAACGTCCCGAGGCCAGACCCGCGGCCGCAGGGAATAATAATGAAGGCAGTGCCGTGGTGCACGCAGCCTTGAGTTGGCGGGGCAAGCGAAAGGTTAATGAACCGATGGCCGAACGGCCGCGCACCATTCTGATCTGTTCGTGCGAGGACACCATGCCGCTTGATGGTGAAGCGGTACGCCGAGCTTGTCGCGGCGCAGAGGTGATCGAAGGGCGGCAATTCTGCCGCGCCGAACTTGAACGATTCCGCAAGGCAGCCGCCGGTGCGGAGAAGCTTGCGGTTGCCTGCACCCAGGAAGCGCCGCTTTTCAGCGAGGTCGCCGATGAGATTGAAGGTAGCGCGCCGCTCTCGTTCGTGAACATACGCGAGACAGCCGGATGGTCAGACGGCGCCGCCAAGGCCGGAGCGAAAATGGCGGCGTTAATTGCAGCAGGAACGGAGCCAGCGCCGGATATTCCCTTTGTGCCATTGACAAGCGAGGGGATCACGCTGCTTTACGGCCGGGATGAGCAAGTCATCGAAGCAGCGAACTTGCTCAAAGACCAACTCGACGTCACCGTTCTGATCAGACCTGACGCCAGGCTCGACCCGCCACGCGTAACTGAGTTTCCTGTTGTGAAGGGCACGATCCGCGCCGCCAAAGGTTATCTCGGCGCTTTTGAGATCACTGTCGACGATTACGCAACACCCAGTCCTTCCTCGCGTGCAGCCTTCGAGTTCGGGCATGGCCGCAACGGCGCAGTATCCCGCTGTGATGTTTTTATCGATCTGTCGGGCGGTCCATCGTTTTTTCCGGCCGGCGATCTTCGCGATGGCTATCTTCGAGCCGACCCGGGCGATCCCGCAGCGGTTTTGCGTGTCGTATTGAAGGCACGCGACCTGACCGGCACGTTCGACAAGCCGCGCTATGTAACCTTCAACGAAGATCTGTGTGCACACTCGCGTTCCAGAATCGTTGGCTGCCACCGCTGTCTCGATCTTTGTCCGACCGGTGCAATCGCTCCTGCCGGTGATCACGTCGCCATCGATGCTCATGTCTGCGCCGGTTGCGGTCAATGTGCCGCGGCCTGTCCAACGGGCGCCGCCAGTTATGCCTTGCCACCGTCCGACGCATTGTTGCGCAAGCTGCGTGTGTTGCTCGGCACCTACCGCGAGGCCGGTGGCAAACATGCTGTCGTGATGTTCCACGATGCCGGACATGGCCAGGCATTGATCGACGCATTGGCCCGGCATGGGCGAGGCCTACCGGCGAATGTGCTGCCGGTGGAGGTTAACGAGGTCACACAGATTGGCCTTGAAGCGGTCGCGGCGGCGCATGCTTATGGCGCGTCGGCCGTGCGCTTCCTCACCCGGGCGAAGGCAAGGCACGATATTGCCGGTTTGAATAAAACGATTGCACTGGCGCAACCGATTCTAGCCGCACTTGGCTTCGATGGGGTACGCGTCGATACAATAGAGACAGACGACCCTGATGCGCTCGGTGACGCACTGCGGGGGATTGACCCGTTGGTAGCCGCCGCAAAGCCTGCAACCTTTTTGCCGACAGGAAGCAAACGTGAATTGATGCGGCTCTCTCTCCGCGAGTTGCATGCAGCCGCCCGGTCACCGGTCGATATTGTGTCGCTTCCGGAAGGCGCGCCCTTTGGCACAATCGAGGTTCGAGTTGAAGGTTGCACCCTATGCCTGTCCTGCGTGTCGGCGTGCCCGACCGGAGCGTTGTCCGATGATCCCGAACGGCCAGTGCTGCGATTTGCCGAGGACGCCTGCGTGCAATGTGGCCTGTGCAAAGCGACCTGCCCGGAAAAGGTGATAAGTCTCCAGCCACAGATTGATTTTCGTGCCGCCACGGCCCTAACCCGCGTCATCAAACAGGAGGAGCCTGCCGAGTGCATCCGTTGCGGCAAGCCTTTCGGCGTGAAGAGTTCAGTCGAGCGCGTGATCGCAAAGCTCGAGGGCAAGCACTGGATGTATAAAGACTCGAAGAAGCGACTTGACGTCATCCGCATGTGCGAGGACTGCCGCGTCGTTGTGATGGCGGAAGAGCAATTTGATCCGTTCGGCGCCCCTCAGCGCCCGCCGGTCCGGACGACCGAAGATTACCTGCGTGAGCGGGAACAGAAGAGCGACAGCTAGTTACTTTTTGTTGCCGGTCGTCTTGGCGAGAAACTCCACCAAAGCCTTGCGATCCTCCGCCGATCCGATTGTCTGCTCCGGCATCTTGGTACCAGGCGTGTAGTGCTCAGGCCCAATCTCGAACAATTTTGAGACTGTCTCCGGCGTCCATACGATGTCGAGTTTTTTCAGTGCGGGCGAGAAATTGTAGCCCGGCAAGGTTGCAATACGCCGGCCGAAAATGCCGTACAGGGTCGGCCCGGCCTTGCTTCCCTCATCAGGAGAAAGCGTGTGACAGGCTACGCAGGCACGGAAGACTTCGGCGCCATGCTCGCCGGCATAGCCGGCCAAGGGGTCTTCAGGCGCGCCGACCGCGACCGCGCCAATCGGCTCTCCACTTGAAGCATCCCAACGGCGAATCATTCTGTCGGTTCCGCCGGTCAATAATGTGCGGTTGTCGGGAAAGAACGCTACCGACCAGACGGGCAAGCCTGGGCCAACCAGCGTTTGCGCAAGCTTGCGACCTTTGCGCTCGATAACCGCGACCGAGCCGCGAGTACCAGCTGCCGCGACGAGGTTGCCGTCGGGCGAGATCGCGACAGCGATAACGGGCGTTTGTGATGCTTCAACTTCGGAAAGAAGCTCGCCGTCCGCCGACAGGAAGTAGACCTTGCCGTTAGCCCCAGCTGCAACAATCTCCCCGTCGGGCGCGACCGCGACGTCGTTGAGTGGCGTCGGCAAATTGCGGACAATCTCATTGCCGCGTGCCAGCGGCCAGATGCGTACCGTTGCGTCATAGCCCGCGCTCACAACGTTCTTTCCGTCCGGTGAAAAGGCAACGCCGTTGGCATTCTGTGCATTTCCCTCAAGCACCCGAGGCTCGCCACCATTCAGCGGCCACAGGCGAACGGTGCGATCCCACGATGCCGACGCAAGCATTGCATTGTCGGGCGACACCGCGACACTCGCGATTGGCCCGGAGTGGCCACTGAGAATTCGGTCGGGCTGCTGTTGCCCCGGGGTCCAGATCGCGATGCGAGCGTCCGCACCGGCTGTAACAATGCGTCCATCTCTCAGATAGGCGACGGCATTCACGGCGCCGTCGTGACCGCGCAGCACCTGCTGAGCGGTATTTAGAGAAAGTGACCAGCGGATCGCGGACGTGTCGAAACTGCCTGACACTGCCTGCGTGCCATCTGGTGAGATCGCCAGTGCGCGCACCGGTCCGCCGTGACCGCGCAATTGCGCATGAGTCGGAAGCGCGAATAGCAGCAGCAGGATTGGACTGAGACGCCCGATCGACCGTAACATCGGTATTGCCTATACCTCAGCCCTCATCAGGCTCCATGCCGAGTGCGCGGATCCTTGCGCACACGCGATTATCACGCAACGCGTCAAGAAACACCCGCACACCCGGACGCTCACGCCGGTTATCAACGACAAGAAAATCGTAGTGTTCCGGCGAAACCGGCAGAAAACCGAGGCCGTAGAGCTTCGCTACTGGCTCGATGGCGAGTCCCCAGTCGGCGCGACCCTGAGCAATTGCCGTCGCGACCGCGTTGTGAGATTTCGGCTGATTGGCGTAGCCAGCTGGGCGTGCACCGCCAAGTAATTTGTCGGTCAGCACACGCGTGCCGGCGCCAGCGTTACGGTTGATCATCAGGGCCGACCTATCTGCGAGAATAGTTTTCAATGCTTCGTTCGCGCTGCGACCCTCAAAGCGGGAATCACCTGGCCGGAACACAAGGCCCTGCATCCGTCGCCAGCCCGGGACGAGGCTGAGGCCCTCGGTCGCGAGGTGCTTGTTATATTGTCCGCTCGCTGGATCGATGAGGTGAACGGGGGCTATGTCGCATTCACCGCGATTGACCGCGGCCACACCACCCAGGCTGCCAACTGCGAGGATGCGCGCCGTCAGGCCGTGATCGGCAAGCGCTCCAACGACAACATCCAGCGCCACGTCGTGACTGCCCATGATCACAAGATCGGGTGCCCGTATCGCATTGCCGATCAAAGTGACTTGAACATCACTGCCGGCATCGAGCGATGACGCGAGCGCGTCGATTTCAAGAAAGCCATCGGCCTGCGAGAAGCTGGTGACTGCCCCCGAACCCTTGCCAGTGGGAAACGCGATCATTCCCTGATCGCCTTTGACCAGGGAAACCAGGACGAACTCCTTGCGCCCCAATTCGGAAGCGACCCGCTCTGGAACGCAAGCAGTGATCGTCTGAATAGCTTCTGGCGCCAGACCAGCGCGTGCACGGATCACTGGAGCGACGAACGCATGAAAGGTGAAGATCGCCGAGGTCGGAAATCCAGGCAGGACGACAATTGGTTTGCCGTCCACAACCGCAAGACACAGTGGTTTTCCTGGTTTGAGCGCCACGCCGTGCACAAGAATGCCGGGCTTGCCGAGGCGCGACACAACACGGTGTGAGAGATCGCCGGCTCCTTTCGATGTGCCCCCCGAGAGAACCACCATGTCGCTGACAGCGAGTGCTTCGCGCACAGTCTTTTCCAGAATGGCAGCGTCATCCGGCAACGCCCCGAATGTGAAAGGCTCCCCCCCGGCTTCACTGACCGCGGCCGCAATGATCGCGCTGTTACTGTCGTAGACACCCGCCGGTTTGAGCGAATTGCCGGGTTCAACCAATTCGTCGCCGGTAGAAAGCACCGCGACCTTCGGTCGTCGGACCACCTCGATGCGAGCGAGGCCCGATGCGGCGAGCATGCCGATCTCGCGGGATCCGATGCACACGCCCCGCCGCAGCAATGTCTCGCCGCGCGCGATGTCGGAGCCGGCGTAGGAAATGAACTGTCCCGGTGAAGCCGCTCGACGCAACTCGATCCGCAAAGGATTGCTCTCGATCAGTTCGGTTTGTTCGATCATCACGACAGCGTCAGCACCGCGCGGTATGACCCCGCCGGTGGCAATCGTGGTGCAGGTGCCGGGATCCACAGTCAGCACCGGCGTGTGACCGCACGCGATAACTTCCCTATTCAGCGTAAAGATTTTCGGATTCCCGTCACTTGCTCCGACAGTGTCAGCCGCGCGTAGGGCAAAGCCATCAACATTCGCGCGGTCAAATGGGGGCGCATCGACGGCAGCGACGACATCGTGGGCGAGCACGCGTGTGCGCGCGTCGGCCAGGGAGACCGCTTCCGCGGGCAGCGGGGCAAGGTCAAGGTGCTGCTCAAACCGGATACGCGCTTCACCTGCCGAGACAACTTCGAGAAATTGTTCCTGTCGCGCCGCGGCACGTACGCGCGCAATCAGGTCACTTTCCTTGATCGGCCTGGGCTTTCTAGCCTCACTCATTTTCCGACACTCATGGCCAGGGCCTTACCTGAACGGATGTTCCGGCGGAATATCCTTCGCTGTCGGCCGGCACCAGTATCCAGCCGGCAGAGCGGGTCAGAGATGATAGCGACAGATATTTGATCGCCATCGGCTCCACCTCCGTACCGGTTCGCCGCACCGGAACGACTTCCACCAGACCCACGGTTGACCTGACGTTGCGTGCGAGTATCAACGCTTCTCTTGGCTCGCTGTCACCATTCTTGGCCGCCGCCAGTCTGTCCAGCATTCGTCGCCCGACGATGAGCCAGACACTGAGCGCTGCATCGAGGCGACCCGGCAACAACAGTACGGGCCGCGCGCCGACAAACCCGAATGCAGCCGTCTCACCCGGAGTAAGTGCCAAGCCGTGCACCGTCAGTCGTCCTTCACGCGCAAGCGTCTGCACGCTGCTGTCGTTACGTCCACTTCCGGTCCCGCCGATCGCGACAATCGCATCGGTGCTTTCAGCCGCCATGGCGACATCAAGACCGCGACCACTCTCCTCCAATCGCGCTGCGCCGCCACGCCGCTCTATGTCAGCCGCCACGAGGCGTGCGGCCGCACTTATGATTCCGCTGCCGCGTACGGGCAGGACGCGGATGCGCGGCTCGCGCACCGTAATGCGCGCAATCCCCGCGGCAGAGAAAGCGGCTAGATCCATGCTGCGTAGTCGCTCGCCAGCTCGACGCAGCGGGATTGCCGAATCGGTGTCAGCCCCGGGTGCCAGGACCCCGTCGCCGGGGTTGATGGCAAGAAGCGCTTCGGCGCGACCATCGATGACCTTGACGGCGTCAATCGGTGCGACGCTATCCGTCCCGGTCGGGAGCGGCTGACCAGCCTCGATGCGCGACGGTGTGCGCACAAGTGGCGATGGAGCGTGGCCGCCCGCGCCCAGGGTTTCGTCCGAGCTGAGTGCCCATCCATCCTGCAACGCTAGCGCAGAGGCAGGACGAGATGGCGCCAGCGCATCAGCTACGAGCGCTCGCCCCAGCGCCGCGAATATTTCGATGGTCCGCGGGGCGACGGGTTTCACCTCAGCGTCGACTGTCAACAAAACATCGGCGAGCGGAGTCAACTTCGAAATCGTCTGTATTGCCTCCGACACCGCCATTGCACGCTTGACCTTGTTGCACCCGGAGCTTTCAGTTTAGCTCAACAGCGCTGCAGGATGCAGCGCTGCTTTCTATGGGTGAAATCGGGGGAAATAAGCGTGTTTACGACCACAGAAGGCAAGGCTCTTTTAACCACCACCACCGGCGCGCTGCCCCGTCCCAGCTGGTACACCGAGAACCTTCGCGGCGTTCCCCTGTCGCAAGGTTTTTCCCGCCTCGCCTACCGAGAACAGCATTTCGATTGTCTCGCATGCCATGTCGCCGCACAGCACCGCGCAGGCATCGACATATTTGTAGATGGCGATACACGGCTCGACGACGACATCGCCGGCCGCGCATGGGTCAGTTACGTGACTGAAAGGGTATCGGGCATCGGCGCGCCGCGCGTGGAGGTTCCGCCCGCCGGCTTTATGGCCGATAAGGGCCCCGGCGATCTGATGTGGGAAGTCATCGAAACACGCATGACTCCGCCGGTGACCGGCAAGATCGGAGAAACGAGTCTGCAGCTCGATCGTGCCTACAAGGCAATCGCCCCCATGACAGACAGGCCGGTAAAGATTGGCTCTATCTCGGCGCAGATTCTGGCGCTGATGCTCACCAACGAGCACTACAAAGACCGACACGACCTGTTGATGGATCTGTCGGCCGCCCTCAACAAAGAGTATCACGCGCTGGCCGACGCCGGCGCACCACTCGTACAGATCGAGGAGCCAGCGATCCACCAGGTCATTGCCGATCCCAACCAACCGATCAAGCCGGAAAAATGGGTTGAGGCCTTCAACGTCGAGGTGAAGGGGTTGCGCAATAAATGCGAAGTCTGGTGCCACACATGCTGGGGCAGCCCGGCAGCGCAGCGTGTGGCCAGTAAAGATCAGTCGTACAAGGCAGCGTTGCCTTATCTGGACCAACTCGACGTGGACGTCCTTACGGTGGAAGGCGCGTTTAATCGCGGAATGGATCTGGAGCACGTCGGCAAGATGATTTCAAAGGACAAGAAGATTGCGCTCGGCGTCATCAGCCATCGTACTCTTCAGGTCGAGCGACCCGAGGAAGTCGCCGAGCTTATTCGCAAAGCACTGAAACATATTGAGCCGGAACGACTGATCCTGACCAGCGACTGCGGCTTTGGCCGTCAGTCGATGAGTCGGATGCATGCATTCTACAAGATGGTCGCACTTGCACGCGGCACCAATATCGTGCGTAAGGAATTGGGGATTGGGGAAGCGTACATTCCTGCGACAGACGGAAAATTGTCCATGGTGCCACTCTCGGCGTAAGTGAAGGATAGATGAGCGAAACCGTAATGAATCTGCGCGGCTTGAAATGCCCGTTACCGGCGTTGCGGGTGCGAAAGAAATTGTCCGCGTTGTCTCCAGGCGACCTGGTCGTGGCGGAGTGCACCGATCCTCTGACCAGCATCGATATTCCGAATCTCTTGCGTCAGACCGGTGATGCGCTTGAGGAAAAATCGGAAGCGGACGGTGTTCTGACTTTCCGCATTCGCAAAAAATAGCATCGCCTGATCAATCCAGGCGGAAGCCCTTTGCTCGTACGAAAGCGCCAAAATCGGCGCGCAAGGGAACGGCATATTGCCGCGCTTTGTCTTCCGACCATCCGTAAAATTCGCTGCGGCCGAAGCGCTCGATCTCTCTTTGATTGCGATATGGACGCCTCGCCGCACGCCGCCGGTCATATGCGTCAATTTTCGCGCCTAAGTCGCCATCCTTGAAGTGTTCTTCGTGAATCGTTGTATCCAATGACAAACGAGACGTGATGCCGCTCTCCTCGGCGGGCCAGCCGAGGCACATACCGGCAACTGGTATGACTTTTTCGGGCAACGCCAGCATTTCGCTGACGGTCGCGGCATGATCGCGGATTACGCTGATGGGACAGCAGCCAAGGCCGACCGCCTCTGCAGCGCGCAAAAACGTCGTCATGACTATGGCGGCGTCGACCGTGGCATTGAACAGCAGATCGAGATGGTCATTTGGAAAGGGCTTGCCGCGCATTTCCGAAATTTTCGGCAGCCGGCGGCCGTTGGCGAGGAAAACCAGAAACACCGGCGCCTCTCGCACCCACGGCATTTCCGTGAGCAAGTCTGCGATAGCATTTATTTTCCGTTTTTCACGAATAATGAGAATGTCTGCCTGCTGAAGATCGCTCTTGGACGGCGCTGACAGCGCGCAAGCGCACAGCAATCGCAGCAGCCGAGGTTCGATGTCGCGCGCCAGATAGCGTCGATGCACGCGATGCGCGGAAATCCGGGCAATTTCATCCAGGCCGGCAAGATCATCGCCGATGTCCATCCGCTCACCAAAACGTTCGAAAAGTGCGGTTTGTATGAGTGGGACAGGATCAGGCATCACGCGACTCCTTGACCGAATAGCTGCTTGCCACGCTATCGTGGCGTGGGGGATGATGGGTCAAACAGAACAAAGAACAAGCGAGTTGGGAGGATGATCATGAGCCTGAATCGTCGGCATGACTGGCAGTGGATGCCGCTCCTCTTCACTGCAGCACTTTTGTTCGCAAGCAGCGCCAAAGCCGAAACGCGCACCGTTCGCATCGCGACCCAGTATGGCATTTCCTATTTGCCGATGACCATCATGGCAGAAAAAAACTTGCTTGAAGCCGAGGGCAAAAAACGTGGGTTGGATCTCAAGGCTGAATGGGTGCGTTTCACCGGCGGTCCGCCTATGAATGAAGCACTGATTTCCGGAAATCTGGATTTGGCCTCCGGAGGCGTGGGCCCGCTCGTCACGATCTGGGCGCGAACAAAGGACAATCTCAAGGTCAAGGGGATCGCCGCACTTAACTCGATGCCGCTGTGGCTCAACAGCATCAACCCGGGCGTAAAAACCCTCAAGGACTTCACCGACAAGGATCGCATCGCCCTCCCCGCGGTTCGAGTTTCTATGCAAGCCGTCATATTGCAGATGGCAGCGGAAAAAGAATTTGGGCCGGGCCAACAGCACAAGCTCGACCCGTGGACAGTCTCGTTGAGCCACCCCGACGGACTGGCCCAGATGATGAGCGGTAAGTCGGAAATTACGGCGCACTTCACGTCCGCACCGTTCATGTATCAGGAGTTAGAGGACAAGCGCGTCCACCGAGTCCTCAACAGCTACGACGTATTTGGCGGGCCGCACACGTTCAACGTCGTTTGGGCAACGGCGAAGCTCTATGAAGGCGAGCCGAAGGTCGTGCAGGCCTTTCTTGCCGCGTTACGTACCGCGATGAAAGAGGTCAATGATAATCCCGCGGGCTCTGCCGCCCTGTGGGTGAAGGCTGACAAATCCAAGCTCACTCCCGCAGAAGCCGAGAAGATTATTCGCGACAAGGACAACACCTGGACGATGACTCCACAGAAAGTGATGGTTGTCGCCGACTACATGACGCGTGTCGGCATGGTGCCGGCAAAGGCGACAAACTGGAAGGATATGTTTGTCGGCGATATCCACGACTTGCCCGGCAGCTGAGAACGGACGCAAGGCACCAAGCGATGACATCCGCCCTGCTTGAGGTGAAAGGAGTAACTCTCCAGTACAAGACGCCGCGGCATCTGGTGACTGCGACCTATCGGGTGGATTTTTCTGTTCAGCGGAGCGACCGCTACGTCATTCTCGGACCTTCCGGATGCGGCAAAACGACTCTGCTGAAAGCCGTCGGCGGATTCATGCCGCCCGCCGAAGGATCGATCCACATAAACAGCAGGACGATCGAGTCTCCGGGACCGGATCGCATGATGGTTTTCCAGGAATTCGAGCAACTGATGCCCTGGAAGACTGTCTATCAGAATGTTCTTTTTCCGATGAAGGTGACGAAGAGATTCGCCGCAACCGAGGCCTCGGCGCGCGCCAATGCGGTGATTGAAAAGGTCGGGCTTACCAAGTTCCGCGACATCTATCCGCACATGTTATCGGGCGGCATGAAGATGCGGGTCGCGATCGCACGCGCGATGGCGATGGAACCCGATATTCTGCTGATGGATGAACCATTCGCTGCGCTCGACGCGCTTACCAGGCGGACAATGCAGCAGGAATTGCTGTCCTTGTGGGACCAGCTCCGGTTCACGGTGCTCTTCGTGACGCACTCGATCGAGGAGGCGATCATCATCGGTTCGCGAATTCTCGTTCTGTCGCCGCACCCGGGACGCGTCCGCGCTGAACTCGATGCGGACGGTCTGGATCATAACAGCGTCGGCAGGCCAGAATTCGGAATCCTCACGAAACGCATACATACGTTGCTTTTCGGCGAGGCGCATCAACTGCATGCGCAACAGGAAATTCGGGCGTGAACGCACAACCGTCACAAAAGCCCACGCAAGTTCGTCGGCCTGAATTCGAGGTCGAGTTGACTGACGCCAACGCGATCGGTGATGTCGAGCGACCACTCACGATCACCGAGCGCCTCGTCAACAACGAAGCGGTACAGCGACTGACAATCCTCGTGACTCTTATTGTGATCTGGGAGCTTTATGCGCGTTGGCTCAACAACGGCCTGCTATTTCCAACCTTCACTGAAACAATCAGGACATTTTCGAAAGACATCGCCAATGGCGTCCTTATCGATCGCACCATGACGTCCTTGCGAACACTTGCGATCGGTTATGCCTTGGGCCTTGCGTTAGCCGCCCTGCTCACCACCATCGCAGTCGCAAGCACTGCCGGCACCCGCGTTCTCTCGACGCTGACCGCCATGTTCAATCCCCTGCCGGCTATTGCGCTATTGCCTTTGGCATTGATCTGGTTCGGGCTCGGCACGCCGTCACTCGTGTTTGTCATCATCCATTCGGTGCTGTGGGCGGTGGCGCTCAACACGCTGATCGGATTTCGCGGCGTACCGGAGACACTGCGCATGAGTGGCCGGAATGTCGGGCTCAAGGGCGCGCGCTATGTTGGACTCATTTTGATTCCGGCGGCTTTCCCGTCGATCCTTGCCGGTCTCAAGATCGGATGGGCTTTCGCCTGGCGCACGCTCGTTGCGGCGGAACTTGTGTTCGGTGTTTCCGCGCGTTCCGGCGGAATCGGTTGGTACATTTTTGAAGCCAGAAACGACCTCGACACGGCGACGGTTTTCTCCGGGCTTCTCGCCGTGATTCTTATCGGTCTCGTCGTTGAGTCTGTAATCTTCCGCGCTATAGAAGCGCGCACGGTCAATCTTTGGGGCATGCAACGATGATCGGTAGCACTCTTCCCGGCGCTGATTGAATGCTCGCCGGAGTTAGCTACGAGACAATCGGCTTTCTTTGGCTCGGCGCACTTGTCGGTGGCATTGCCGCCGGCGGAACCGGATTCGCGTTCGGCCTCGCCGCATCGTCAATCTGGCTGCACCACATCGATCCCCTGCAGTCCGGAATACTCGTCGCCGGCTGCGGACTGTTGTTGCATCTCACGACGATTTGGCAACAGCGCCAGCACGTCGAGCCGGCACGCATCTGGCCCTTCGTGGTTGGCGGTTTATTCGGTGTCCCCATTGGCGTGCACTTTCTTGCATATACCGACGACGCCTCTCTAAAGATCGTGTTGGGAGTGTTTCTGATAGTCTTCGGTACCTATGCGTTTCTCGCGCCCAAACTCGCGACCGTAACCGGCGGCGGCCGTCCAGCCGATGTCTCAATCGGCTTCCTGGGCGGGGTCCTTGGCGGGCTCGGCGGCTATTCCGGGGTCTTGCCCACGATCTGGACACAGCTGCGCGGATGGCCAAAGGAAACAGCGCGTGCCGTGTACCAACCCTATGTAATCGTCATGCAAGCAGTGACGCTGGCGGGCATATTGTGGGTTGCATTCGATCGTGCCGATCTCAATTTATTGATCGTGGTATTGCCGCCACTTTTTCTTGGAACGTGGTTCGGTTGGAAGCTCTACGGCAAGCTGGACGACCGCCGATTCCGCCAGGCTCTCGCCGTACTCCTAATTGCATCAGGTGTAACGCTAATCGTCTAGATCGCGCAGCCCTCTACCCGCTTACGGCTATATGTGCAACCGAGCGCAGATTCAGAAATGGCAAATGGTGATTACGAAATAGTGGTCGTTGGTGGCGGTGCGGCCGGGATAGCCGCAGCCCGGCGGCTTCACACAGCGGGCGTGAAATGTCTGATCATCGAGGCTCGCCCCAGACTTGGCGGCCGTGCGTGGACTGTTGCCGGGCCTTCGGGATCTGCGCTCGATCTCGGCTGCGGTTGGCTACATTCCGCCGATCGGAACCCCTGGGCGGTTGTTGCTCAGGAACAGAATCGGACAATTGACAAGACACCGCCACCGTGGCGACGCCGATCAACGGTCGGATTTCCCGAAGGGCAGCAACGCGAATTCTTCGAGGCACAGGAACAATTTTCTACGCGGGTCAGCGAGCGCGCAGCCAGAGAGCCGGACGTTGCAGCCGCGACCCTGCTGGAACGCGGCAACCATTGGAACAATCTCATCAATGCTGTCGGCACCTATATCAGCGGTGTTGAACTTGATCAGGTTTCGGCGCGCGACTACGACAACTACGACGATACCGGAGTGAATTGGCGTGTCGTTGAGGGTTACGGCACCACGATTGCTGCCTGTGCTGAGGGTTTGCCAGCTGTCCTTGGTTGTCCGGTAAGCCGGATCAATCATCATGAGAAACGTCTTAGGGTGGAGACTTCGCAAGGGATCGTTGCAGCCGATCAAGCGATCGTCACGCTGCCCAGTACAGTTCTCGCCGAAAGCGAAAAATTGTTCTCTCCAGGCCTGTCGGAGAAGACAGAAGCCGCGCAGGAATTGCCGCTCGGTCTTGCCGACAAGCTTTTTTTATCTCTGGCGGATCCGGAGGAGTTTGAAAAAGACAGCCGCATGTTCGGTGCGACCGATCGAACCGCGACCGCAACTTATCATTTTCGGCCTTTTGGCCGCCCGCAAATCGAGGCGTATTTCGGAGGACGGTTGGCGAGAGAGCTTGAGGCAGGAGGCGAGCACGCGTTCTGCGACTTCGCGCTTTCCCAGCTGACGGACCTGCTCGGCAGCACTTTTAGGGAACGGGTCAAGCCCATTCGTATCCACCGCTGGGGCTCCGATCCTTATTCGCGCGGCTCGTATTCGTACGCGCGCCCTGGCATGACGGATTGCCGAAAGACATTAGCCGCCCCGGTCGATGACCGACTGTTCTTTGCCGGTGAAGCATGTTCTCCACATGATTTCTCGACGGCGCATGGAGGCTGGATCACCGGCGTTGCCGCGGCCGACCAGGCCCTGTCAGTGCGCGCTCGGGCGTAAGACCGTCGGTCGCAGGCTTTTGTTTTCCGAATCAATCGCTGTCGCTTGAGACAGTGTCAGCGTCGGTTTCAGCAATCTCATCACTAAATAAGAAGACAAAAATCATTTATTCTTACCGCTCCGGCAGTTGGTTCATTGCGTCGAGACGACGCCATTTGAAAAGGTTTTCCTGCGCTGGATAGGCCTGCTCGACATCGCCACTTATTCCAAATAAAACCTGTTAGATAAAATTTCAGGCAACGCAGAATGTTGAAAGCTTCCATGCGGGTTCGGTTCTGGGGCGTCCGAGGAAGCATCCCGTGCCCTGGTCCATCGACAATCCGGTATGGCGGCAACACTCCGTGCATCGAAGTTCGCTGCGGTGGCCATGTGCTCATTTTCGATGCAGGAACGGGACTGCGCTCGCTCGGCATCGAGCTTCTAAAGGACCCCGGCATTCGTGATGTTGATATCTTCATAACGCATTGTCATCTCGACCACGTTTCCGGCCTGCCGTTCTTCACGCCCTTCTTTCGCAAAAACTTCCGTGTGCGAGTCTGGGCAGGAAATCTAAAACCGTCGAACAGCATTGAAAGAGTCATGCGCTCACTTATGAGCTCGCCGTGGTTTCCTGTGCCGATGGATATTTTCAAAGCGAAGATCGAATTCCAGGACTTCAAATCTGGCGACGTCCTCCGACCTCATGATGACATCACGTTGCGAACCGCGCTGCTCGACCATCCTGACGGCACCAATGGCTATCGTCTCGAATATGGAGGCCGCGCCTTCGCCCTTCTCTGTGACACCGAAGGATTTCCTGGTAAGCGAGATTCCGAGATGGTCGATCTCGCTCGTCACGCCGATCTTGCGCTCTATGATTCAACCTTCACTGAAAGTGAAATTGTATCCAAGGCGGGCTGGGGTCACTCGACATGGATGCGCGGTGTTCGACTAGCAAACGAAGCTGAGGTCAAACATCTGTGTTTGTTTCATCATGACCCGTCGCATGACGACGACTTCATGGACAAACTGGCAGCCGAAGCAACCGACGTACGTGCCGGAACAATCGTTGCCAGAGAGGGCCAGATTATCGATTTGTGATCGATCAATCGACGCGGTGGCGATCGTCTGCAACCCGACCGGGTTGTTGCCTCCCTCACGCTGCGCGCGGCGGTGGGGCGGTTGTCGCCGCAGGTGCTGGGCCTGCGGATGCCGGTCTATGACGCCAATGTGCACTACCAACAGGTGCGCAATACCTGGGCCGGCGTGCGCACACCTAACGAACGCTGAGAAATCCTCCTCAAAGGTGGCCCTGACTGCAGTCACTCTGACCTGCGGCGCGTTTGCGTTCTTGCGGTCTGCGATACATTACGATCATGTATAGGCATCTGAAGTGCATAGTCGGGTAAGCCATGGCGAAAATTGCGCGTAAACCTTCTCGTCGGCTGCGGTCGCAACTTTGGTTCGACAATCCAGAAAATCCAGGAATGACCGCGCTCTATCTCGAGCGCTATCTGAATTTCGGGCTTACGTCGGCGGAGCTACGATCCGCCAAGCCAATCATCGGTATTGCGCAGACTGGCTCGGACCTTTCTCCCTGCAACCGCCATCACCTCGAGCTCGCCAAACGCGTCCGCGAGGGCATTTTCGCTGCCGGCGGAATTGCATTCGAGTTTCCCTGTCACCCTATTCAGGAGACCGGAAAGCGACCCACCGCCGCACTCGATCGCAACCTTGCCTATCTGTCGCTCGTGGAAGTTCTCTATGGGTATCCCCTCGACGGCGTAGTGCTGATGACCGGTTGCGACAAGACAACGCCTGCGTGTCTGATGGCGGCAGCAACGGTAAATATCCCGGCAGTTGTGTTGTCAGGCGGGCCGATGTTGAACGGCTGGTGGAAGGGCGAACGGGCCGGCTCCGGCACGGTAGTGTGGAAAGCGCGCGAGGAACTAGCCGCGGGCCGCATCGACAACCGCGAATTCCTCGAGATCGCAGAAGCCTCAGCTCCGTCGATCGGTCATTGCAACACAATGGGCACCGCATCGACCATGAACGCCCTGGCCGAAGCGCTTGGCATGTCATTACCCGGATGTGCGGCGATCCCTGCGCCTTATCGCGAACGCGGACAGATCGCCTATGAGACCGGCGTGCGCGCAGTGGAGATTGTCGAGGAGGATCTGAAGCCATCCGATATTCTTACGCGCAAGGCATTTGAGAATGCCATTGTCGCCAACTCCGCCATCGGTGGCTCCACCAACGCGCCGATCCACATCAATGCCATTGCGCGTCATGTCGGCGTAAAGCTGTCGATCGATGATTGGGAAAAGATCGGCTACGACGTTCCGCTGCTGGTGAACATGCAGCCTGCCGGAAAATATCTCGGCGAGGAATATTACCGCGCGGGAGGACTTCCCGCGGTCATGAATGAGCTCTTGAAGGCCAAACGCATCCATGCCGACGCGCTGACGGTCAACGGCAAGACGGTGGGCCAGAATATCCGAGGTGCGAGCAGCAGCGATTCCGACGTCATCAAACCCTACAATGCGCCGATGAAAAAGCATGCGGGGTTCAAAGTACTCAAAGGAAACCTGTTTGATTCGGCGATCATGAAAACCAGTGTGATCTCGGATGAATTCCGCGAGCGTTATCTCTCCAATCCCAAAGACAAGAACGCGTTTGAGGGCCGCGCTGTCGTGTTCGAGGGTCCGGAGGACTATCACCATCGCATCGACGATCCGTCGCTAAAGATCGACGAGAACACATTGCTGTTTATGCGCGGCGCGGGCCCCATCGGTTATCCCGGATCGGCCGAAGTCGTGAACATGCAGCCGCCAGCGGCGCTCATCAAAAAGGGCATTACGGCCCTCCCCTGCATCGGCGACGGCCGGCAATCCGGTACGTCGGGCTCACCTTCGATTCTCAACGCATCGCCCGAGGCAGCGGGAAACGGTGGGCTCGCATTGCTCAAGACCGGCGATCGCGTGCGCATCGATCTGCGCAAAGGCAGCGCGGATATTCTGATCTCAAAGGCGGAGCTATCGCGGCGCAAGGCCGCTTTGCTTGAGAATGGCGGCTATCACTACCCTGCAAGTCAGACCCCGTGGCAGGACATCCAGCGCGGCATCGTCGACCAATTGGACGAAGGCATGGTGCTTAAACCAGCGGTCAAATATCAGCGTGTCGCACAGAAAAGCGTCCCACGCGACAATCATTGAGGAAGGCAAATCGTGAGTGACAGACTGAAAGGGAAATTGGCAGTGGTTACTGCCGCTGGCCAAGGCATCGGCCGTGCTATCGCGGAAGCATTTAATGCCGAAGGGGCCAGGGTCATCGCGACTGATATCGCCGCTGATAAACTCAAAGGCCTGAAAGCGGCCAAGTCCGCTAAGCTCGATGTCCTTTCCACAAAAAATGTCGATGCATTCGCAAAGGCCATCATCAAGGAGTTCGGCGCGCCCGATATTCTCGTCAATGTCGCAGGCTACGTGCACCAGGGCACTGTGCTCGAATGCTCGGAGAAGGACTGGGATTTTTCCTTCGACCTCAACATCAAATCCATGCACCGCACCATCAAGGCATTCTTGCCCGCAATGCTGAAGAAAGGTGGTGGTTCCATCATCAACATGTCGTCTGGGGTCTCCTCGATCAAAGGTCTGCCTAACCGCTACGCCTATGGTGCGACGAAAGCCGCCGTCATCGGATTGACGAAAGCGATCGCAGCCGACTTCATCACCAAGGGCATCCGTTGCAACGCGATCTGCCCGGGCACCATCGTGTCGCCATCGTTCGAAGAACGTGTCAAAGCGGTGTCTCATACGACGGGAAAACGGCTCAAACAGGTCAGGGAAAACTTCATCGCCCGCCAGCCGATGGCACGGTTGGGCACCGCCGAGGAAGTGGCTGCGCTGGCGGTTTTCCTGGCATCGGATGAATCGAGCTATATCACCGGGCAACCGCACCTCGTGGATGGCGGCCTGGCGCTCTAATGGGCGCTCCAACCTCAAGTCGGGCTTGCTTTTCTAAGGGCGAAAGCCCGATGATTTAACTTGCGCGGGGCTTTCCGGGGCGGCCCGACCGCGCGCAGATGATGCCGAAACCAAAGAGAAACAAGCGGAAAAACCGCTGCAGTCAGGGAGGAGTGAATGGCTTCGGTCGCGATTCGCGACGTTCGAAAGGCCTTCGGTAACGCACACGTCATTCATGGCGTCGACATCTCGATCCGTGACGGCGAATTCGTCGTGCTGGTCGGTCCTTCCGGCTGCGGCAAATCCACGCTGCTGCGGATGATCGCCGGGTTGGAGAACATCACCGGCGGCGAGATCCGGATCGGTGACCGTGTCGTCAACAATGTGCCGCCGAAAGAGCGCGACGTTGCGATGGTGTTTCAGAACTACGCGCTCTATCCGCACATGACCGTCGCAGCCAACATGGCGTTCTCCATGAAACTGCGCGGCGCTCCGAAGAGCGAGATCGACGAACGCGTCAATCGGGCTGCCGCGATCCTTGGCCTGACGCAATTGCTCGAGCGTTTTCCACGTCAGCTGTCCGGCGGCCAACGTCAGCGCGTTGCGATGGGTCGCGCTATTGTGCGCGATCCGCAGGTGTTTCTCTTTGACGAGCCCTTGTCCAATCTCGACGCCAAACTGCGCGTTCAGATGCGCACAGAGATCAAGGAATTGCACCAGCGCCTGAAGACCACCACCATTTACGTGACGCACGACCAGATCGAAGCCATGACGATGGCCGACAAAATCGTCGTGATGCACGATGGACGCGTTGAACAGATCGGTGCGCCGCTAGAGCTGTACGATCGGCCCGACAATCTTTTTGTCGCGGGGTTTATCGGCTCGCCGGCCATGAACATGCTCAAGGGCCGCATCACCGTGAACGGCAGCGCGGCTTTCGAGGCGCCGGCCGGCGTTACATTTTCTCTCAGCAACGCACCCACGGGCAGTGACGGACGCCCCGCAATTTATGGTGTGCGTCCTGAACATTTTTCGCTGTCGGATGACGGCGCTGACGCCGTGGTCCAGGTCGTCGAACCTACGGGATCCGAACTTCAGGTGGTGGCGAAACTCGGCGACAGCGAAATAATCGCGGTGTTCCGCGAGCGACACCAATTCAAGCCGGGCGACAAGATCCGGCTAAAGCCAGACCCGCGGCTTATTCATTTGTTTGACGAGACGACGGGCAAGCGTCTCACCAACTAAAAAAGCAAGGGAGAAACAAGATGAGCTACCTGACACGCCGCACTCTCGTCAAAGGCGGCACCGCAGTTGCCGCGGCCAGCGCATTGACGGGCCCGGCATTGCTCGAATGGGCAAAAGCCTGGGCACAGAACGCGCCCTGGAAGCCCGAAAAGGGCGCCAAGCTTTCAATGCTCCGCTGGAAATATTTCGTCCAGGCTGAAGACGATGCGTTCGTGAAGCTGATCGAGGCTTTCAGCAAGGCGACGGGCGTGCCGGTCGATATCTCTCGCGAATCGTATGAAGACGTGCAGCCAAAGGCTTCGGTCGCCGCGAACACCGGCACCGGGCCTGACCTGTTCTGGGGCCTCTACTCGCTGCCGCACCTGTTCCCGCAAAAGTGCATCGATGTCACGGACGTCACAGACTACCTCGGCAAGAAGTACGGCGGTTGGGTCGAGAGCGCCGTGCAATACGGCAAGAGCGGAAACAAGTGGATCTGTGTCCCGATCTGCTACTCGGGCAATATGGTCAACTATCGCCTCGAGGCGTCGAAGAAGGCCGGCTTCGCCAAGATTCCCGACAAAACGGATGGCTTCCTCGAATACGCGAAGGCCATGAAGAAAAACAACACACCGGGCGGCTTTGCGCTCGGGCATGCCTCGGGCGACGGCAACACCTGGGTACATTGGTGCCTGTGGTCGCATGGCGGCAACACTGTCGACAAAGGCGACAAGGTGATCATCAACTCGCCAGAAACGGCCAAGGCGCTCGAATACGCCAAGGCGCTGTATGCCGAGATGATTCCGGGTGTCGCCTCGTGGAACGACGCCTCGAACAACAAGGCGTTCCTGGCGGGCGAAATCAACTGGACCGATAACGGCATTTCCATCTACGTCGCGGCGCAAAAGGATCCGACCAAGAAAAATATCGCCGAAGACATGGACCACTCATTCTGGCCCGTCGGACCCGTCGGCAAGCCCACCGAACTGCACCTGATGTACCCGGTGCTGGGAATGACCTACACGAAGTCTCCGCAGGCGTGTAAGGCCTTGATGGCGTTCATGCTCGAAGCGGACAACTTCAATCCCTGGATCGAATCCGCGCAGGGATACCTCACGCATTGCCTCAATGCCTACGACAAAAACCCGGTGTGGACGGCCGATCCGAAGCGTGCGCCGTTTCGCGAAGCGGCCAAGCGCTCGCTCACCGCGGGCGGTCTCGGCTCGGTCGGTGAGAAGGCGGCAACCGCAATCGCCGACTTCGTCGTGCTCGACATGTTTGCGAACTACTGCACCGGTCGCGAGGACGTGAAAGGTTCGATCGCAATCGCCGAGCGCCAGTTGAAGCGTATCTATCGTTGATGGCTGCGACCGGCGGAGCACGCTGCTCCGCCGATCGTATTTCCCTTTCGAAACGGCAAGACTGAAACTACGATGACAATGGCCAGCAGCCGCGCGATACGTGACGTGACGGCGTGGGACCAGCTCAAGACCGACCGCAATTGGCTGGGCTTCTGGTTCATGATGCCGGCGGCGGCATTCCTGATTCTGTTCCTCGCTTATCCTCTTGGCCTCGGCGTTTGGCTGTCATTCACCGACGCGCGGCTCGGCCGCGGCGGTGAATTCGTTGGCATTGAGAACTACGAATATCTCAGGGACGATTCGATCTTCTGGTTATCGGTCTTCAACACACTGCTCTACACCAGCGTTGCCAGCGTCATAAAATTTGCCGTCGGCCTTTATCTCGCGCTGCTGCTGAACGAGAGACTGCCATTTAAGGCTATCATCCGCGCCGTCGTTCTCATCCCCTTCATCGTCCCAACTGTGCTGTCGGCAATCGCCTTCTGGTGGCTGTTCGACCCGCAGTTCTCGATTATTTCCTGGTCGTTGAAGAAGATGCATTTGATCACGACCAATATCGATTTTCTTGGCGACGTCTGGAACGCGCGCTGGTCGGTGATCTTCGCCAATATATGGCGTGGGGTGCCTTTCGTTGCGATCACGCTGCTGGCGGGCTTGCAAACGGTGTCTCCGTCTCTTTACGAGGCGGCAACGATTGACGGCGCGACCAATTGGCAACGCTTCCGCTACATCACTTATCCGCTGCTCACACCGATCATCGCGGTCGTAATGACGTTTTCAGTGCTGTTCACTTTCACAGACTTTCAGCTCATTTGGGTGATGACGCGCGGCGGGCCGGTTAATGCGACGCACCTGATGGCCACGTTCTCCTATCAACGCGCGATCATGAGCGGTTATCTGGGCGAAGGAGCCGCAATTTCGACGGCGATGATCCCGTTCCTGCTCGGTGCAATTCTGGTTTCCTGGTTCGGTCTGCAACGCCGGAAATGGCAACAGGGCGAAAGCAATGACTGATGCGCTCGCCGAGAAGGCCGCAACGCCGAGAACCGTGCTGACCGGTTCGGCGCCGCTTGCCGACGAGTCCGAGGGGATGAGCTATCTGCAGAGCGTTCCGCGGCAGCTTGTCACTGTCTACCTGCCGCTCTCACTCATTCTGTTTGTGCTCTTGTTTCCGTTCTATTGGATGGCGCTCACGTCGGTGAAACCCGACGAGCAACTGCTCGACCTCGACACCTACAGCCCGTTCTGGACGTGGAATCCGACGCTCAAGCACGTCTACAAGCTGTTGTTCGAGACCGACTATCCGATCTGGCTATGGAACACGATGTTGGTCGCAGTCTGCGCGACCGCGTTATCGATTATTGCCAGCGTGCTCGCTGCCTATGCGATCGTGCGGCTTCGGTATAAAGGCGCACAGTGGGTTGGCGGCGCGATTTTCCTTGCCTACCTGGTGCCTCCGTCGATTCTTTTCATTCCGCTGTCGACGGTTGTTTTCCAGTACGGCCTGTTCGACACGCCGTTTGCCTTGATCCTCACCTATCCCACGATCCTCATTCCCTTCTCGACCTGGTTGTTGATGGGCTACTTCAAGACCATTCCGTTCGAGCTCGAGGAATGCGCGCTCATTGACGGCGCCAGCCGCTGGCAAATTCTCACGCGCATCGTGTTGCCGCTCGCGGTGCCTGGGCTGATATCGGCTTTCATCTTCTGTTTTACGTTGTGCTGGAACGAGTTCATCTACGCTCTCACCTTCATCTCCTCGACGCAGTACAAAACCGTACCGGTTGCGATTGTGACGGCCCTCGTCGACGGCGACATCTACCGATGGGGTTCATTGATGGCGGGCGCCATGATCGGCTCCCTGCCCTTGGTCATACTTTATGCGTTCTTCGTCGAGCATTACGTCTCGGCAATGACCGGGGCCGTAAAGGAATAAGCCTTTATTTTCCCTCGAATAATTGATCGCGGTCTGCCCGATACGCGATATGGCGGAGTCGTAGGAACTTTCTGCGCTTTGCGCCGTTTAGCGCAGGGCGTTTCAGGAGGTTATTTTGCGACCTGCGCTCCGTGGGCTTTTTCTTCAAATGTCCACCGCTCCCCCGCCATCTTTTACATCACCGCAAAGAGGGAACCATGAATCGTACGGGTATCATGGGAATGCTCATTACGTTGCTTCTGACAACCTTCGTATCGTCACCTGCTGACGCTTATCACTCACGTCGCGGCCACCATCACAATCAATATGTTTCCTATCGCGGGGTCGATGCCTGCACATTCACGAATGATGGGCGGAGCATGTGCGGCGCAAGTGCAAACTACCGGACCTCGGCAACACCCGCACTTGACCCTGTCGGAAACAGGGCGTTCGCGAGGGCAGAAACCGGTACCGTTATCGGTTCGCGCCCGGCTGGCTGTCCCAATCGCTATTGCGGTTGCGGGCTGCGCATGTATCTCGGCTTGCCCGATGTACGACTGAACCTCGCTTCCAATTGGGCGCGCTTGCTTCCGCGCGAGGCCGGCCCACGACCCGGACTTGCCGCCGTGAGAAGCGGCCATGTCATGTACATAGAGTCGGCCGCCGGCAACGGCCAATGGTTGATCCGTGACTACAATTCCGGCGGCGGGCTATCGCGGATGCACGTGCGCGACGTTCGCGGCTATATCTTCGTCAATCCGCGCGGTGGGATGGCGAGGGGATAGCCAGCGACCGTCGTGCGACGTCTATTGCCAGATGGTTCTGGCGGCTTCGACTACGCGCGCTAGTTTCGCCCGTTCATCGGCTTCAGTGATCGGATTGCCAGCGACTGTGCTGGCAAATCCGCACTGTGGGCTGATCGCCAACCGATCGAGATCAATGTAGCGGGCCGCATCTTCCGCGCGACGCTTGAGATCGTCCAAGCTCTCGAGGGAAGGCGTCTTCGTGCTGACGAGACCGAGCACGACACCCTTGGTCCTCGGGACAAAACGCAACGGCGCGAAGTCGCCCGCGCGAGACGTATCGTATTCAAGCAAAAAATGATTGACGTTGGTTTGCGCGAAGAATCGCTCCGCCACTGACTCATAACCACCGGCTCCAAGATAGTGGCCTTTGAAATTGCCACGACACATGTGCACACCGATCGTCACGTCAGCCGGACATTTGCTTACGGCCTGATTAATGCTTGCGATGTACAAATCGACAAGCGCATCAGGATTGCTGCTCGACCGTTTGACCTCTTCACAAATGGCGGGATCGCATAACAGCGCGACAGCGACTTCGTCGAGCTGCACATACCGACATCCCGCTTCCGCCAGCTCCGTAATCTCCTCCTGAAAGACCTTGGCGAGATCGCTGAAGAAACCATCTTCGTCAGGGTAAATCGTTCGGTCTGCGAAATCGTTGCACCGGTAGAAGTGCATGGTCGAGGGCGCAGGCAGTGTTATTTTGCCGGTCACTTTCGTGACCGCACGCAGAAAATCGAACTCGTCGAGCGCCAACGCTCGTGCGCGTCTGATCTTGTTCTGCGCGTAAGGCGCGGTGAACTCGACCTCATGGCCGGCATCATTGCGAAACTTGAACGATGCCGGTTTGATGCTGAAACCCTCGGTCCGCTCGACAAAACGCCCCCAATAGGACCCGCGTCGGAATTCTCCGTCCGTGACGACCTGTAGCCCCACGCTCTCCTGCAATGCCACAACGTCGCGGATGCATTGATCCTGCAATCCTTTGAACTCGGCGTCGTCGATCTCTTGGCTTGCGTGCTGGCGAAATGCCTGTCGCAAGATCTGTGGGCGCAGCAAGCTTCCGACATGATCGGCGCGGAACGGCGGACGGCCTTTTGTGAGTGGCATGCGACCTTCCCGGATTTTTCTATAGGTTAATAGATGGAATTTAGATTGCCGGCATGGCACAAGACAATGCCTCTGTTTGGCGACCGGCACGTAATTGAGCTTCTGCCCATTCCGGCCTTCTGGACGAGATGCCGCTGATGAATATCGTTGCCCTACCCGTGACTCGGCGCAATGCCAACCAGCGACGGCGGGCTCCCCAGATCATCGAAGCCGCGGCGCGCGTTTTTGCCGAACGAGGGTTCCATGGAGCGACCACGCAGGACATCGCCGACGTCCTCGGTATCAAGCAGGCGAGTCTCTATTACTATTTTTCCTCCAAGGAAGCGGCGCTCGAACTCGTCTGCGTGAAGGGCGTTGAGGGCTTCTTTGACGCCGCGAAAGCCATTGCCGTGCGGCCGGAAAGTGCCACCAATCGCCTGACTTTACTGATCAAATCCCATCTTTCGCCGCTGGTCGACAGGCCCGACTTCGTCCGGGTCTTCCTCAATGAGCGTCAGCATCTTCCCAGGGAAAGCCGCCGTCGTATCGGCCGGTGGTCGCGCGGACTTGAGCGCATATTCGAGGACGTCATCAAGGAGGGCATCGCTCAACGGGAATTCCGTGCCGATCTGGATGCCCGGCTCGCGACGCTCGCAATCCTGGGCATGTGCAACGCAGCATCCAACTGGCACCGCAAGGAAAGCACCGCCATCGACCGCACCGCCGCCGAATTTGCCCAACTCGTGATCGACGGGATGGGCAAACGCCCGGCTGCGCCGCGTCGCCGACGCTGAACGCGCCATTGCTTATTCATGAACGGCCTATAGAATTCGATTGAGCTATAGAATTTAGCCGATCAAAGAGTGCACGATGATCGCAGGTGTCACGATTGATCGCGACAGGCTGCGCCGCACCACCGCTCTGCATCTGCTGTGCGAGCGGGCGCGCTCGACGCCCGATTCAGTGGCGTTCCGCTCCAAGCATCTGGGTATTTATCGCGAGCGAACCTGGTGTGACTACGCGAGACACGTAGCCCATTATGCGCACGCACTGAAGAGTATCGGACTCGATCATGGCGACCGAGCCGCCATCATGGGCGACGTCTGCGAGGAATGGTTGCTTTGCGATCTCGCCGTCCAGTCGCTCGGAGCAATAGCCTACGGCATTTACCCGACGGCATCCCCGACCGAGGTCGAGTACCAGATGCGCGATGGTGGCGCTGCAGTCTTCATCGCCGAGGATCAGGAATACGTCGACAAGATTCTGCCCATCGCCGACCGTCTTCCCGATCTGAAGACCATCGTTGTCATCGATGATTCAGCCATGTTCGGCTACACCCACCCCAAGCTTCGTCGCTTGCGCGACTTGTTGGACGGCGTGGACAGACCGCAACTCGGGTGGCTGGAGGGAACGATCGCCGCGCTGTCGCCAGAGGATCCGGCCTTCATTGTCTATACATCCGGCACGACCGGCCACCCAAAAGGCGCGCTGGTCACCCATGGCAAGCATCTCGCGGCTACCGATACTGTGATCGCGCAATACCCGACACTGCGGCAGAAGCCTCACCGTACCGTCGCTTTTCTTCCGCTGTGCCACGTGCTCGGCCGCGACGTCGCGATCACGCTGCCGCTCATTTCGCAGTTAGTGCCGCATTTTGGTGAGGACCCCGACGATTTCGCGACAACCCTCTTCGAAGTGGCGCCAACAGTGATGTTCACCGTTCCGCGTTATCTGCAGAAATTTGCCTCGCACATTCTCGTCGGCATTCTCAACTCGAGTCGCCTCAAGCGGGCCGCTTACAATTTCGCGACGGACGTTGCACGCAGTCACGTCCGTCACCGGTGGGAAGGCAAGACAGCGCCGGCGCAAAGCGCGCTGTATGGCGCTGTACATGCGCTGATCCTTCGACCAATCCTGAACAAGCTCGGCTTTGACAAATTGGAGCTGGTGGTCAGCGGTGGCGCCGGTCTGCCGGCCCAAATCGCCGCGCTCTGGCACATGTACGGTGTCAATGTCGTCGAGATGTACGGCCAGACGGAAGAGGCCGGCGGCATCATTGCCGGACAGCGTAGTCCTTTCCCAAGGCCCGGCAATGTCGGCGCGCCAGTCGGAGGGCTCGAGGTCAAGCTGGCGGAGGATGGCGAAGTTCTCGTGCGCGGTCCGGACCTTTTCGACGGCTATTGGCAAAACGAAGCGGCAACTCGCGACATTATGGGTACCGATGGTTGGCTTCGCACGGGCGACATTGGTGAGTGGGCAAATGGAAGCCTGCGTCTCATCGACCGCGCGCGCGACTTTCTCGTTACTGCCGGCGGGAAGACGATCTCCCCATCGCTTATCGAAAATGCGTTGCGCGCGAGCCCCTATATTGCCGAGGCCGTCGTCTTTGGTCACGGTCGCAAGTATCTCACTGCCATCATCGAGATCGATTTCGAGACGGTCGCCGATTGGGCGCGCGCCAACGACGTGGCCTATACCGGCTTCACCAGCCTGACCACGCACCCACGTGTGGCGCAGCTGGTCCGGATCGAACTTGATAAGGTCAATCGCGACCTCGCGCGCGTCGAACAGATCAAGTCATTTCGCATTCTGCCCAAGGCGCTCGATCCGGAAGATGAAGGCGAGCCGGTAACCCCGACCAGGAAGGTCAAGCGAAAGCTGATGTATGAGCGCTTCAGGGAGTTGGTTGAGGGAATGTACGACGACCGCGAAGAGCGGCTGATTGCGGCGGGCACAGGAAACGTGCTGGCCTCGTGATGATGGGCAAAGCTTCATGAAAAAGGGAGGGACACCATGCTCAACAGGTTCTTGCTTGGCGGTCTGACCGCCTGCGCGATTGCGCTGCCCGCAGCGGCGCAGGACGCCTATTTGGTGGGAGTGACCGCCGCGCTGACTGGCCCGCCAGCGAGCACTTATGCACCGGCGGTTGATGCCTTGCGGATCTATATCGACCGCGTCAATGCAGCGGGCGGTGTCAATGGGAAGCAGATCAAGCTGATGATCGAAGATGATGGCGCGCAGCCTTCGAAGGCAGCGGCCAACACGAAGAAATTGATCACCCAGGACAACGTCGTCCTGATGGTGAACGCGAGCCTGTCGTCGACCTATGCGCCGGTGATTGCTGAAAGCAAGAGCGCGAATGTACCGCTGCTGTTCGCAAGCGGCGTCTGTCCGCAAAGCGTGTATCCGCCGGCTGATCCGTTACAGTTTTGCACGACCGGCTACGCTTCGCAGTTCGATAGCCGCGCAACCCTCGACTTCGTGAAAGCAACAGCGAAGGGCCCGATAAAGATGGGATTCTCCGCCATGGCCATACCCCTCTCGCGCGGCGAGATGGATTACGCCATGGAGCTCTCGAAGAAGATGGACATCGATCCGGTCGGTCAGGAAATCATCCCACCGTCGACCGCCGACTACACTCCTTTCGCGACAAAGCTAAAAGATGCCGGTCCAAACTGGGTTTACTCGTGGGCCCCGTGGGTCACCCAGGTGCGCACGCTCGAAGCACTGCGCAAACTGGGCTGGCAGGATGACTACATCGCCTGGGGTCATCTCGAGGCAGAAGCCGAACTCGCTCGTCTGAAAGACGGAAAGTTCTACGTGGTAAACTCGAATGCTCTCTTCCAGGAAAAGCAGCCGATCCATCAGGAAATCGAGGCTGCGGCGAGCAAGGCAAGCTCGAAATTTCCTGCACAGACCATGACCGAGGGCTGGATCGGTGGAATGGCGATTGAAGCGGCGCTCAAGGGAGCCGGTTGGCCTGCGGATCCGGCCAAGCTGCGCGCGGCGATGGAGAATCTGAAGATCGACACCAAGGGGCTGCGCGGTGGGCCCATCGAGTGGACCAAGGACAACCACTTCCGCACACGCCTCTACTACCGGATCTACAAATGGGACGGCGACAAGATTGCCCGCGTGCAAGATTGGAAAACCTATGAGGTGAAATGAGCTGGAGCCGGTCGGGGCGCGCAACACTGCGCGCCCCGTCGATGGCATCCAGATTCCAACTCGCGCCGGACAATCCGTTTGCAGCTCGCGGTCAACATTCTCGTCCTCGGCTCGATCTACGCGCTGATCGCCTGCGGATATGTGCTGATCTACCGCGTCAGCCGGGTGCTCAATCTCGCGCACGGCGAACTGATGATGCTCGGCGCATATCTCGTGTTGGCAACGGCCTCATTGTTCAATGGGCACCCGCGTATGGCGTTGGCGGCCGCCGTTCTGTTGAGCCTTTTGACAGGCGGTCTTGTCTACATCTTCCTCATGCGGAAGATGACGGGCGAGATGGTTCTTGCGGCAATCCTGACGACCGTTGCGCTCGGAATCCTTGTCCGCGGGATCGTGATCCTCATCTGGTCTGCGCAGCAGCAGTATCCGGCGCAGGCACTCGGTGTAAGCAATCCTTCGCTTGTGCTGTTCGGCGGCGCGCGTATTTCTCTGTGGTCGGCGGTGCTGGTCGCAACGACGTTCGTCGTCTATGGCGCGCTCTTCGTGTTCCTGCGCTTCGGCCGATGGGGCATGCGCATGCGCGCCGCCGGTCAGAACCCGCTTCTTGCCGCGCAGCGTGGCATCAACCTCCACGGCGTTTATGCTCTTGCGTGGAGCCTTTCGACATTGACCGGAGCGCTTGCAGGAATCCTCATGGCGCTCGACTCCGGCTTGACCGGCAGCATGCCGGTCATCGGTTTGAAGGCCTTCCCCGCCGCGCTTGTGGGCGGCCTCGATAGTTTCGCAGGCGCACTCATCGGTGCCCTGATCGTGGCGGGAGCCGAGGTGCTGCTCATCTACTACGTCGATCCCTTGTTGTCCGACGTCGTGCCCTTCCTCGTTTTGATCGCGATCCTGATCGTGCGCCCCTGGGGTCTGTTCGGGACCCGCGAGGAGCTTGACCGTGTTTAAACCACCGCCACGCGCGAGCGGCTACATTCACACCAATTACGGCGAAGACCTCGCGCTGTTGCGAACACGCACCGAACGGATGAGCCTGGCCATCTTTCTGATCATTGTTGCCAGCTTTCCTTTTCTCGCGTCGCCATTCGCGCTCGATCTCGCCTGCCAGGTCTTCCTGGCCTCGATCGGCGCACTTTCGCTAATGCTTCTGACAGGCTTTGCGGGTCAGATCTCGCTCGGTCATGCGGGACTGATCGCAGCCGGTGCATTCACCACCGGAATCCTTGCGCGCGAGATTGCCGCGCCGTTCTGGATCACGCTCCCGGCTTCCGCGCTCACCGGCATCCTGCTCGGCTTCATTTTCGGGCTTCCGTCCTTGCGGCTGCGCGGTCTCTATCTGGCGGTCAGCACGCTGGCTCTGCATTTCGTCGTTATTTATCTGGGCGGCGAATATGAAACCAAGCGGGGCTTCTCGACCGGAATCGTGATCGATCCGCCCAGTCTCGTCGGATTCAAGCTCGGGGGACGCGGTTGGTATTTCATCCTGTTCATGGCCGCTGTTGCGAACCTCTTGATCTGCGTCAATCTTCTACGCAGCCGCAGCGGTCGCGCCTGGGGGGCCATCCATGTCCGAGAGACGGTGGCAGAGGCGCTCGGTATCAATATCGCGCGCTACAAGCTTCTTGCCTTCGTAATTTCTTCCAGCATGACCTCGGTCGCAGGGTGCCTGTTTGCCTACTACCGTGGGTTCGTTTCAGTCGAAGCCTTCGACCTGTTCTTGTCCATTCAATACGTCGCGATGATCATCATCGGCGGCATGGGTTCGCTGCTCGGCGCACTGCTTGGCGCCATGTTCGTCACCGTTTTTCCGTACCTCATCGAAGCGCTGCTGCGCCTGCTGCCGAATGCCCAGAAGCTCGCCGGGGACATATTTGCCGTGAATTACGCCGCGTTCGGCGTAGTGATGATCCTGTTCCTCGCCTGTGAGCCGCTCGGTCTCGTGGGGATCTGGCGGCGACTGCAGAACTACTTCTTGCTTTGGCCTTTCAGATACAAGCCGCTGGCGGGAGCACGCAAATGACTACCGCTGTGCTCCAGGTCGACAAGATCGAGGTGGTCTATAAGCGCGTCATTACCGCCGTGCAGGGCGTTACATTGTCGGTCGGGGAACGACAGATTGTGGCGATCCTCGGCACCAACGGCGCGGGTAAGACCACAACGCTTCGCGCGATCTCCGGATTCCTCGGCGTCGATGACGCGCGCATCTCCGAAGGATCTATTACGTTCAAAGGCACGCGGATCGACAACGAATTGCCCCACAAGATCACCGGCAGAGGGATCGTGCTGGTGCCAGAGCGCGAAAAGGTATTTCCCAATCTGACCGTCGCGGAAAATCTCGCTGCACCGGTATCGCGCGCCGCTCGTTCGGGTGAAAAACGGCGGATCGAGGAGCGCGCCTATCATTTCTTTCCGCGCCTCGCCGAACTGAGAAGCCGGGCCGCCGGCCTCCTGTCCGGCGGGGAGCGGCAAATGCTGGCGATCGGCGCGGCCCTGATGTGCGGGCCGCAACTTTTGCTGGTCGACGAGCTGTCGCTCGGCCTGGCACCTGTCGTTATCAAGGATCTCATCCGCCGTCTCAGATCCATACGCGACGAACTCGGCATCGGCATCCTGCTGGTCGAACAAAGCGCGGCGGCGGCGCTGGAAATCGCCGATTACGCTTATATCATGGAGAACGGACGCGTCGTCCTCGACGGGGATCGTGAACGACTCAAGAGTCATCAGGACCTCCAGGAGTTCTACCTGGGCCAGGCCGCTGGTGAGCGGCGCTCCTACCGCGACATCAAACAATATCGCCGCTCGCGGAGGTGGTATGGCTGAACTTGGCATCGAGCATCTGAGCCTTCGCTTTGGCGGGCTGACTGTTCTCGACAACGTGTCGTTTGCGGTCAAACAGGGTGAATTGTTCGCTCTCATCGGCCCGAACGGTGCCGGTAAAACCAGCGTACTCAACTGCATCAGCGGCATTTATTGCGGCAGCGGCCGGATCCGCTTTCGCGAGAGGGACATCGCCGGCCTTGCACCTCACGAAATCGCCGGCCTCGGCCTCGCCCGCACATTTCAGCATGGCGAGCTCTTCCCGCAGATGAGCGTCCTCGACAATCTTTTGACCGGACGCCACACGCGTATCCAGACCAACGCGCTGGCTGAGATGCTGTTTCTGCCAAGTGTCCGGCGAGCCGAAATCATGCATCGCGAATCCGCCGAGCGAATCATCGACGTTGTGGAGCTCGAAAGGTACCGCCACGCGACGGTCGGCGACCTGCCTTTCGGAATGCAGAAGCTCGTCGGCTTCGCGCGAGCGTTGGCGCTCGAACCCTCTATCATGCTCCTCGATGAGCCTTCGGCCGGATTAAACCGCGAGGAACGCGAAGACCTGGCTCGCTTCATTCTGCGGCTCAAGCACCAACTGGGAATGACCATGATCTGGATCGAGCACGACATGCAGATGATCGCGGACCTCGCTGATCGCATCCACGTTCTCGACTACGGACGAACAATCGCGGAAGGGACGCCCGACGCGGTCCTCACAAATCCGGACGTTTTGTCCGCATATCTCGGCACTGCCGATGCTACCGCGGCGCGGACTCCGTCTGGCGCTTGAGAGAGTTGATCAAATCCGCGACTCGGCGGTCATTCGGCGCGATCTGAGCAAGGCGCTGCGCATACTCCAGGGCTGACGCGACGTTGCCGCTGTCACGATAGAAGCTGACCAGAGCGAGCAACGACTCGCGATCCATGGGATGTTTCGTCAGATTGTCCTTGAGCACCGCAATCGCGTCGTCGACCCGCCCTGCCGAATGAAGACCGACGGCATAGACATAGCCGTAGTAGGCCTGGTCCGGCGCCAGTTCGGCGGCCCGTTTTAACTCGGGCAGTGCGTCATCCAGTTTCTTCTGGCGCACAAGGACCAGGCCGATCGCGTAGTAAAGGCTCGCATCCTCAGGCGCAGCCGCTACCGCATCGCGCAATACAGTCACTCCATCGTCATCGCGACCCAGCGAGCGATAGAGGTCGGCCAGGTTGATCGCCGCCGGCGCAAATCGTGGGTTAAGGCGCCGCGCCGCCTTGTATTCGGCTTCAGCCTCAGCCAGCTTTCCCCGCTGCATCAGAAAATTCGCCAGCGTTACACGCGCCTCAGGTCGATCCGCATTGAGGCGCTGCGCCGCCACAAATTCTGCAGCGACGCTATCGAATCGCGCCCGATCAGCCTCGGGTTGGCTGGCCGTTGGAACCGCCGCAAGCATCGCGACGGCCCGGATGCGCACACCCTGGATCGGATCCGACAGCAGTGGTGCAACAAGCGGCCACAGTTGGTTGGGTGGGACGCGTCCCAGCATGTCGAGCGCGGCCATGCGCACCATCGGGTCGCTGTCAGCGAGGCTTTGTTGAGCCAACGTGATGCTGGTGGGCGAGAGATAGGCGCCAAGATCGATCAGGGCGCTGGCGCGAGCGACGGCTGGCACATTGCCGTCAGAGGCAACCTCGCTGAGAAGTTTTTCGGCATCGGGCTGCTGCGTCCACGCAGCATGGAAGGCCGGCGCATAAGTCTGGAATCCTTCACGCCGTGGCCCGAACCACGTTTCGATAGTGTTCGCCGCCCATTGAGCTGATTGGTCGCGATGACAATCGTTGCACGCATTTGGCGTGCCGAGCCTCACCGACAAATCCGGGCGGGGAATCCGGAAACTATGGTCGTGCCGACGATCGATGACCATATATGTGCGCTCAGGCATGTGACACGACGCGCACGAAAGCGCGCCACCCACCTTTTCGTGGTGGCGATGCGAGGCGTTTTCGTATTTCGCGGACGCGTGGCACTGCAAGCAGACGCCATCACCGGGCGCACGCAAAATGGCGCTGTGCGGATCATGGCAATCGCTGCACGTCACGCCCGCTGCGAACATCTTGCTCTGCTTGAACGGAAGGTAGTTGTAGAGCTCCTCGACATCGCGCATCTGACCGTCGGCGTAGGAAAGATTGCGATACATCGGCGTCGGCAGATGTGTGTTCGCCAGCGCTTGCCCGGGAATCCATTTGTCCGAGAACTGTGCACGCCTCGCGTGACATAAACCGCAGGTTTCAACTTCCTTGCGCAGACCGAGAGGCATGCCACTCCGCTGGGGCATTCCGGTCTTTTCGTTCTGCGTCCAGGTCGTGCCGGCCCGTTCGTCGAACTGCACCAGAAGGCCCTTGCTCCGGTCATCCTGCTTTTTGGCGGGCCACCAGCTTTTTCTATCCTGCGCCCACGCCACATGGCGGGAGCCGGCGCCATGACACGCCTCGCAGCCGACGCTGATCTCCGCCCATTTCGTCGCAAAGCGATCGGCGGCAGCATCGTAATTCTTCTGCACGCCCGTCGAATGGCATTCGGCGCACATGAAATTCCAGTTCTGATTGAGTTTCGTCCAATGCAGAACGTCGTCGTGACGAATGTTCTCGTTCGGATAGAGATGGAACCAGCGCTGTCCGCCTTTGTCTTTCGGCCGGCTGTCCCAGGCAATTGACAGCGCCTGCAGCCGCCCGTCGGGGAATTCGATCAGGTATTGTTGAAGCGGATCAACGCCGAATGTGTATTTCACCCGGTAGGTTGCGAGCTTGCCGCCAGGTCCGTCGGTCTCGACAAAAAAAATCCCGTCCTTGCGAAAGAACCGAGACGTCACGTCGAAATACTGAAAGCGCACGTCATTAAAATCGCCGAGCACGGACTTGTCC